>VTLG01016154.1_pt1 | contig 80409 bp, 83 predicted proteins | sample 4694571 | NCBI WGS metagenome assembly VTLG01 (sample SAMN12604809, study PRJNA352737) | marine metagenome | biome: ENVO:00000447; feature: ENVO:00000209|ENVO:00000569|ENVO:01000036; material: ENVO:00002151; isolation source: viral sequences binned using virsorter ...
TCCAAGGTGAACTTGCATACCATCTTTCTCCTTCAACTGCTGGCATTCTTGATACACTTCCGTATGTTCCTGTTCCACCACCTGAACCACCACTCCAATAAAGAACTGATGACATTCTCATTTTGTCATTTAATTCTAAAAAGTGATTGATGTTTACTAATGGTTTGTGGAAAAAGTTCTCTCTTTCATTAAGAAAGTTTGAACTATATCTATTAGTTGTGTTCGCTCCATACATATACCAGTATTGTTTACCTGTATAAGATGGGTCAATAGGTGCGACATTCTGATTGAAAAATCTACCTGCTTCGGTTTCGAACTTTTCACCTTCTGCGAAAGCGTCAGTATCGTATCCGTCAATATCACCTGCTAACTCTTGTGAGTAAGTAGCGATATTTTGCTTGTATAGATTTTGTCCGTGTCGTTGTGGGGCACCGATTGCGTACATTTCAAAACGTTGTTTGTCACTTACTGCATAACTTGCTCCCAAGTAATATGCCCAAGCGTCTGTCCAAGTTCCGTCAATTATACCATCACCTGTTTTACGAACAATTGTTCCACTCAAAGCTAACTTGTCATTTAACATAAGACCAGTGTTATAGTTAAAAGTAGTTTTTAGAAAACCACCTTCACCTGCTTCTTGTTTGAACTTTCCACCCTTTTCAAAAGATGTTGGGTCTGTGATGATATTCATTGTTCCACCGATAGATGGCGTTGCCAGATTTACTGCACTTAGTCCTCGTTGAACTTGGATGTCAGCTGCTGAATCTCCAACTCCGTCCCAATTAGACCAGTATACCCAGCCATTTTCCATATCGTTTTGTGGAACTCCGTTTATCATTACTGCGATGTTTCTTTGATTGAAACCACGTATGTTGATACGAGCGTCACCCGCACCACCACCTTGTTGAGTTGCATATACACTTGGTGTAGTATTAAGAATCATTGGAACATCTTGAGAACCTAATCTCATTTCCATTTCTTCTTTATCTATATTAGTGAAAGCAACTGGTGTTTTGTTAGATGCTCTTGAAGCCAAAACTTCAACATCTGATAATGCAAGTCCACCTACTTCTAATTCGAAGTGTGTCATTACATCTTCTTCACCAACAACAATTGATTTTGTTACTGATGAGTAACCTATGAAAGAAGCTGTCAAGTCATATGTTCCAGCTGGTACACTTATCATTGCGTAAGCACCACTATCATTTGCGGTGTCACCCAAATCTGTACCTACAAGAACGACATTAGCGCCTTCAAGTGGTCTTGAGTTAGCATCGAATACAGTTCCCATTACTGATTGTGCGAACAATCCTGTGGTCACCATAAACAATACTATAAGATTACGAATATTCATAATCGTTTCTCCTTGTTTGTTTTCTGTGATGACACATTTTTATACTGGTGTGTCGTCTGCCAGTTAAGAAATTTAATTCTCACTTGTTAATTCTTCTCCAGGTATTTCACAACTATCGTTGTTGCAGAACTTATCAACTTCTGCTTCTTCATTGTGGATTACTCCAAATGATAGTTTACCTAATTTTTTAACTTGTTTATTGTATTCCTTTTCTTCAATAGCTTCGTAAGGCATTTGTGGGTATGCTCCGTAATCGTGTCTTGGTAGTAACGATATTCCTTTAAGGTGGTATTGGAAGTAATTTAATACAAATGGAATTTCTTTTCCTTCTGTTTCAGGGTCGAATGTCACAGTACAACTAACCTGATTGTCTGCCCAATGTCTTTGTAGGAATGCTGCTAAACTGAATTGTTCCCAAATGGATAACTCAGCGGCAGTTCTTATTCCCTCACCGACATCTACTGGCACCTCAACAACTAATGTTGAGTCTTCAGAACCAAATGCTGGCTCTATCTTATAACCTGCTTTTTTTAGGGGGTCTACTAATTCCGAATTAACTGATATTCTAATTCGTCTTGTGTAAAATCTTGATTCAGGATAATGTAAACCTGGTGTAGCTCCGGCTAATAAAGAAACCGTTCCACTTGGTTTAACTGATGTAGTCTTGATACTTCTTGGTATTGCGAACCAATCTGAATACATCTTATCCCACTCTTGTATGGTATCATATCCACCCTCTAACCAATCTCTAAATTCATTTAGACCACGATTAGTTATGAATTGTGCAACACCACTAACACTACAACCTATTCGTCTATTTCTCAACATAACTCTGTTGGTATCTGACCAATGTGTTCTTCCTAATGTTACGGTTTTGGCATATAGATATGCATATTTAAGTGTTCTTTGATAGTCTTCTAATGAATCGTGATTGTCTGGAAATGTTTCCACTAAACAACATAACTCATATGATTCTAATGATTGTTCCAAACAAGGATTACCACCCATTACTCTATGGTCTTTGTCGTCTCCACCATTTTTCATTCTTGAGTAATGTCTCATATTATCTAACCAAGCCAAACCTGGTTCTCCATTATCTACGATTCTCTTTGAGACTTCTGTATAATCCATACCGAGTTCTGCAAATATTGAGTTGTTTGATGTCCAACCATATTGGTCTCTGTGTGGATTTACTTTGTAATTCTTTAAGTCTAAATATTCTTCTGAATCAGCGTCACCAAATACAATTTCTGCTGTTCTTCTTACATTACCTGCCACAACACATTTACCTATAAGATTCATAATATCTACGATTGTTGTGATTGTGATTGGTTGTCCAGAGTTTCCTTCTAATACTTGTCTAATACTTTCGTGAACTTCCTCTAATGGTTCTGGTCCACTTGACACACCACCAAAGCCCTTGATTGGCTCACCTGCTAATCTGATTAAACTATAATCAAATTCTACTTGTGCTTGTCCGTGGAAATAACTTTCTAATAAAAGTTGTAATGATTCTACCCAACCCTCACGAGTATCTGGTATTTGAAATTGTTGTGCTTCTCTTTTGATATCAACACCTTTAACGATGATTTCCCCCGCTCCTTTAGTGTCAAATCCTACTCCAACTCCTAACATTGATGCGTCCATTAAGAAACAAAATGGTTTTGCGTAATCATCTTTAATTGTTTTTGTTGATACGAATGCACAATTATTTAGTGCTGCATACAATCCTTTTTCTTCTGTGATTGCTGTTCCCATAGCCCATAAACCACGACCAGGCGGTAGGAACTTCATTGTAAAGATTCTTTCATACATATCTTGTGCTGACTTTTGTGCTTGCCAAGGATTCCAACCTAATTGATGTGATTCAATATGATTCATTTGCATAGAATAAGTTCCCTCTACAACTCTTTGTACGGTTTCCCACCATCTCTCATTTTTTCCATCTTCTTTAATTCTTGAGTAGGTTCTCATATAGACTAATTCACCCAAACCATTGAACCCAAATGGTGCTTTCCTTCTTTTGTACTTATTTATAAAGTTTTCTGATAACTTAAATTTCACTTGAAACTCTCCTATGCGTTTATTTTTCTTCCTTATATAACTATAATATATATTCGTAAGATTTCAATTTATTTTACTTTTTTAGAAGTTTTAAAAAGATTTTCTTTGAAGTTTTATTCAAACCCCTCTGAGTCAAAATCCTTCTTCTTTTGTGCTAAGGTTTTTCTCATATACTCTTCTGCATTGTCCATCTTTCCTTGAGTTTGTTTACCCTCTTGGGTGCTGGCTTCGTATATTTGTATATAACCTGTGTTGGTATTAATGGTAGCTGGAAAGGTTAATCCATCTGGTCCAAATCTATTCTTGATAACGTGGAATCTACCTGTATTGGCAATCTTATCTTCCACTTTTCTTGACATACTCATAATAAAATCTGCTGTCATAACTTTTGAATAATCTTCTGAAACCTTTGATGCGTCAATCACATCTTCCTCTAATGATGAACGATTTGCCTGTGAAGCTGTCCATATCGGTATGTCAAACTCCCCTGCCATACCTCTTAGTTCTTCATAAACGTGTCCAATAGAATGTCTTTTTTCCTTGAAGTTGACTGTAGACTTCATAATATCTGCATAGTCAACCAATACCATATCAGGTTTGATACCTTGTAGTTCGCATTGTTGTATATGTGAAGTCAATGTTGCGACACTTGCACTTCTTGTTGGATAATATTTGATAATCAGATTACCCTTTAACTGATTAATTTTCTTCAATACTTCTTCTTTGTAGTATTGTAAATTACCTGTTGGTTGTCCACTAACAATTGTATCGTATCGTAGTCCAACATACTGAGCGTTTAACTCTAATGTGTAGTGAAGTACTGTTTTTCCTTTTGCTACCGCATCTGCTCCGATTGCTTGTAGTGTCCAAGATTTACCAATACCTGCTGGCGCAACTATCACCCCAAGTTCTCCACCTGCTAATCCACCTTCCATCAATTCATTAACACTATCCCATTTAGTTGGAACAGTATCTCTTGTTGATGAACTCATTCGTTCTTCAAAGCCAGTCATATACTCGTGTCCTATGTCTCTTTCGACACCAGCTTTCATAGCGTTATCAATCACACCTTTAATTTCATCATACTTTTGTGTATCCAATAACTCTACTGATTGCATAATTGCACTCTTGATAACTTGGTTCTTACAAAACTCTAATGTTTTTTCTTGAACGAATTCTAAGTCTGGTGATTCTCTGAAGTTCCAAGCATTTCTTAAACTATCCACAACTGCTGTCTTCATTACATCATTTTCTAAATCATCAATAACCACTTTCAATGCTTCCATTGTAGGTGGTGTCTTGTATTTATCAAAATACTTTCTTGTCTCTGTGATTAAAAATTTATTAGCGTCACTATCAAAGTAACTAACTTCTAAGATATCATACACGGTTTTTATAAACTTAGTGTTTACCAATAATGATGTGATGATTTTTGATTGGAAAGATGTTCCGTATTGTATTAGTGATTCGTTTTTGCTCATAACCTTGTTATATTAAATATCATTGTCTCCATACAAATCGTTAACTTTTTTATCATAAAGTTGTTTTCTTTTTTGTTCACGATATCTATCTCTTGCTTTTTGTTTAATTCTTTCAGAGTTTCTACGATAGTGTTCCATTTGCCACTTTCTTTGGGCTTCTCGTCTTTCTTTTTCCGTATTATATTTTCGTTTTCTACCCACTTGCTATCTCTCTATTTAAAACTTTTTTCCAATTCTTTACCAATGGTTTTACAAAAACTTTTTTAATTGGTGATTTGGTTACAACATAATGTTCTCTACCAACTGCATATTTTTTAATAGCCAACTCTGGATTATTTCTAGCCATCTCACCTCTTTTACTACCGACTTCTTTCTGCCACAATAGTAAAGGTGCTTTTTTGATTGAATTACCTTGTGTCTCACCAATCATATTCCAATTATCAGCAAGATATACTGCACCATTTCTTTTATTATCACTACCATCTATTTTTGGTTGGACAAATGTTTCTAACATAATTAGCTTATCACCATATTTTTCTTCCCATCGTTTTGCTCCAACTTCTCTTAGTAGTTTCAAAGACATAGTCCCAACATTTTCAATACCGCTTTCAGGAACTAAACAAAATCTGTAATTATTAGCTACTGAATTTGAATTAGAAAGTCTTACATCTTTAGACCATCCGATAAACTTATCTCTTACTGAAATAGCTAATACACAAGAAGATATACCAATAGCGCCTATAGCGACTCCATCAGAAGTTCTGTATATAACATAATTTATTCTTCTCTGTGGAACATCCTTATACTTAATATATGAATGATATTTATTAATTAATTTTCTAAATATTTTAGTTTGACTTGGAACTAAGCATTCCTCTAAAAATATTGGATAATCATATTGTTTAGAATAATCTAAGAATTTCACTTGTGAGTTTCCTCTGCCATAAAATTTAATTTATTAAATGTAGTTGCTAACCAACTATTTAGATTTGGTAATGCCTGATACAACTTATCTTCTAAAAACATCTTCTGAAATCTATGTTTGATTACTCGTTGTATTGGTCGTTCAACTATTTCTTTTACTTTTAATTTAGTTTGTCCTGTTATGATTCCGTCTTCTAAATCCATAAGTCTTTTATTCATATCTAATAAATCTTTTGATTGTAATACCTTTTCACATAATGGATTCTTTTGAGTTTCTGCGCTTCTGTAAATATCATCCAACTCATATTTTTCTCTTGTCTTCATAAATGGAAATAACTTTACCAATGTCTTCATACCAATACCATTTACGCCTGGTATTCCGTCTGATTTATCTCCATCAAACATTCTAAATAATAAAAAGTTCTTTGGATGAATTCCATATTCTTCAAATACTTCCTCTTCATCATACATTTTTTTCTTAGTAGGTGAATATATCGTTGTAGTTTTATCTACTAATTGTAAGAAATCTTTATCTGTTGAAACGATTGTGGTTTTATTATTTTTGTATATGTGTTTAGAAAGATATCCAATCACATCATCTGCCTCTATATTTTCCATATTCATAACCGATACTGGCAAACACTCTAAATATTCCACAACACGATTGAGTTGTCGTATCATCATTTGTTGTTCCTCTTCTCTTGTTAAGAAGTTGTGAGAACGATTCAAACGATACGACATCTTTCTTCCCATTTTGTATTGTGGAAATATCTTTCTACGGCGGTTAGACCCACCTTTACCATCAAACACAATGATAGTTCGAGTAGGTCTAATCATATTTATATTGAAAGCCAATGACCTTAAAAAACCAACTATTCCACCAACGTGAACTCCGTCCTCGTTAGTAGTTGGTATGGCTGAAAATACTCGTATGAATAAATTCATGCCGTCAATCAATAAAACCGAGTCATTAGGTTTTTCAGTATCTACTTCGCCGCCAGATTTTTTGATTTCGTCTAAAATCGATAGGTGTCTTTTATTAATCACCAATTACCTCATCTGTGAATTCTACATCATCAATACCAAGTTTTTCTTTGTATTGTAATATAACCTTGTCACAAATGAGTTGGTAAACATATTCTCTTAGTTCGTCATTTTTGGTAATTAATTCTTCCCAATCTTTTGACATAAACTTATGTTCATCTCCGTTTTGGTCTACTAATGTATACCAAGCACCACCTGATTTAACAAGTTTATGCTCTTTCATCACGGTTAACCAACCACCATAATTGTCGATTCCTCTATCGAAATACATATCATAGTCTGCGTGTCTCAAAGGTGGGCCTAATCTATTCTTGACTATTTGTGCTCTACATTTCATACCAAGCACATTCTTTCCACTATCTTTAATTTGTCCCATATTTTTTAATCTGATACGAGTTGATGCGTGGAATGGTAATGCTTTTCCACCACTTGTTGTCCAAGGGTCTCCGAACATTACTCCGAGTTTTTGTCTTAATTGATTGGTGAATACCAATGCTACGTTATGTTTTCCAATCATCTGAGTGATTTTTCTCATAGCTTTTGATATAATGATTGCCTTTGAAGTTGCCCAACCATCTTTGTCGTAGTCGGCTTCCATTTCAACTTTCGTTGATGCGGCTGCCAATGAGTCAACCAATATCGTTACACATCTATCTTTATCAGATTGTCTGACTTGTGTTACGATTTCTTCAATTGCCTCAAAGATTTCTTCTACGGTTTCTAAATGTAAATATAACATCTTATTTAAATCTAAACCAATGACTTCCATAAACTCTTGACTAACTGATGTTTCAGTATCTATATAAACTGCTACTCCGTCTTTCTTTTGAGTTTCTGCTAAGATGTGTGCACCAAGTAATGATTTACCACTTGATTCTAATCCATTGATTTCTGTAATTCTACCAACTGCAATACCACCATTTGGCTTATTTGATATAGCCAAGTCTAATGTGGAACTACCCGTTGAGATAAATTCCTTGATATCTGTTGGTGTGGTATCACTTCCGTCTAAGAAGTATGCTACCTTGTTTGTGTCTTTGAACTTTTTATTCAAAGAGTCGGCTAATGTTTTAGCCAATACATCATTTACTGACATTCTAATACTCCATATTTAAATGGGGACTGAACCTTTCAATCCCCATATTGTTATTATTTATGAATTGAATAATTCATCAAAAGCTTCTGAAGTGTCTTTCACTTTAGAAGTTTGCAAGTCAGAAGTTTCCACTTTTTCTTGTGTTGCTTCTTCTGTTGCGTCATCACTCGGATTTAACCATTCGTTTAAAACATTGGTTAAGTCGTCGTAAGATTGCTCTTGATAAATATCAGTAATGTCTTTCTGAGAAGTTTTCACTAACTCTAAGACTGATGGTTCGTCAGAGATTGGTGTTTGATTAGGTTTCACTCTAATGTTTGTTTTAGGGAAACTTGCTCCACTTTCCTCTGCTGAAATGAATTCAACCGATACATCACGACCATTAACTGCGTCTGTTATGTCACCATAATCAGGGTCAGCTATGATTGATAGTAGCTCTTGGTAAACCGTCTTACCGAATCCCCAAAATTTAACACCTTGTGATTCTTCACCTCTAACGATAACTGGTGCAAAGGTTCTCATCTTTGCTTCAAGTTTCTTAGACAATTGATAATCTTCTTTATTACCACTTGCTTTGAGTTTCTGTGCGAACTCTTCAATTGGGTCTGGACGACCAAAACTGATTGGTGATAAATAAGAACGATTGTTCAAATTGTAGTGAAAGAATAATTCAATGAAAGGATTATCTTTATTGAATGCGTAAGGCACTATACGAATTTGGGTTTTACCAGGTTGTGGTTTCCATAAGCTTGATGTGCGATTGTTTGTGGTCTGTAATTGACCGAGACGTTTGCGAATTGCGTTTAAGTCCATTTTTCATTCTCCGTTTTTTATTTTTTAATTGTCATTTGTTAATCAAGTAACCTTGATACAATAATATATATCAACGAACTTTATAAAAACATACTTTTTTTTTATTTTTTTATAGAAAAAAGCCCCATTGTTTTTTAAGTCTGTATAAAAGGTGGAAACTAAAAATCGCTGGGGCTTTTAAAATCTTTGGAATTATATTGGGGATGTGAGATTAATGATTACTCACAATTTCCGTCTTGGATTTTTTTTAACTCTAAACTTTGTATCTATCAGTTACGATAGTTCATCTCAAGGTGGTTATTCCTCATTGATGTGAATACAACTTCTATACAAATGCTTTATCTCTCCAAGTGTAGATTATTCAGCCATTAAGTAGGATTTCAGTTTTACCCTTACCTACAATAGAGTCATAAGAATCATCTTATGTTTTTTACGGAAATACATTAGACAATATCTGTCGATATAGATAGGTAAAATATTTTCCAACTATCAAGTCACCACAACTTTGTCTTAGATTGCTATATGGGCTTCAAATGTCTACCCATTATTCTGCCAATCCCATAGAAAGTTAATTAATCTTTCTACTTTTCCAAATTCCAAATTGTCAAAAAACTAATACTTAACTAATTAAGTATATTTATATATATTAAACAAAAACCTCAAAATGAGATTTTTTTTTATTTTTTTTAATTTTTTCTGAGAAGTTTAACAAAGGTAGTAAACATCTAACGGCCACACTCCTAAGAGTAGCATCCACAAGCGTCTTTTCTCACCACCCCTTGACACCCAACTGGCAAAGAACCCCAAGTAATATTTCTAAAACAAGTATCTGATTCAATGTCCGTCCAACTGGCATATCTGAACAAACCACACAATGCTTCCAAAGTGATTCTGTTTGTTTGTTTACCTAACCTCCTGTCTTACCGCCGTTAACATCGCCCTTCCTGGACACGATAAGATTTCCGTGATGAATTTACTACCTAATTGTCAAATAACTTACATAATAATATAAGAATAAAAAATGAAAAAGTCAAGCTTTTTCTCAACTTTTTTTTCCTACATCAATTATCAAAAAACTTACACTATAATATACTACAATGTATTGTAAAAGTCAAGCTTTTTTTTTATTTTTTTTAATTATTCCAAGTCGTAACATCTATGATTTGATGTATCTTGGTAGGTATTTTTGATAGGCCGGATTCGTTCGTTAATAATAATGTGTTTTCAAATTCATCCCAATCAACCATATAGGATTTATCCAACACACCTCCGTTCTTTTCTCTGATAACTTCATTCAATGCATTGATTGTATACAATGTATTGGATTGTTTCTTTCTATGTAGTGAGATTGTATCGATGATATTTTCTTCATAGTTTTCAATGAACTCTACATTATAAGTGCAAATCAATTGATTTGAATCATCTTTGTTTTCAAAGACATAAATCTTGTCATACAAAATATCATTACACGAGACTATAATGTCAACGATTTCGTTTAACTTTGATTTACGAGTGAATGTGCATAGTAATTGTGTTCTCATTATGATTTCCCCCCATCAAAGCATTTTTGCATATTGTGCGACCATTGTGTTGTCGTGGAAGTTTTACTATCTGGACCACCTTTACCACGATAAGTTTTAACTCCAATAAATTTCTTTTTACCTTCTTTGTCGATAGCAAAAATTTCTACAACTTTACCAGTTGTAAATTTATTTGTTTCCCTATCTTTTGTAAATCTTTCTTCAGTCAATACTTTAAAGTTATCTTGAGCGTCTGATGTATTTTTTACACCTAAACATTTTTTAATATCTTCTGATGAAACTTTCTCACCAGCCATAGCTAATTCTGTATTTCTTTTTAATATAGAATCATAGTCTTCATCGTCTTTTGGTTCATCTATCTTATCCAAATGTAAATCATCAGTCACTTCTTTAAAACCCATTAAGTCACCAACTGGTTTTTCTTTACCTGACTTTGTTTTTCCGTTAAGTTTATTTAGTTCTTCTGTGGTTTTCTTTTGAATACCTAATGCTTGTTCTCTTAAATCTGATATAACTTTTCTTGTATCTAAATTGTCAGGTATATCTTGATTATTATCTCTTAGGTGTTTTCTTTCTGCTGTCCCCATTCTTGATGCTATTTTAATTCTGTCACTTGACATTTTGTCACCCTCTTTGGACATAGATGTTATTAATTCATCTAAACTATCCACACCATAATGCTTCATAGCTTTTTGGATATGATTAGTTGTTCCTGCTTCTTCGTAACCTTTATTTTGTTCTTCTAAATGTTTGATAGCTCTTTCTCTATCTTCACCCTTTAAACTCTCAAAGTGTTTGGACAATTGAATACCTGTTTTTTTGTATTGGTTTTCTAACCTTTTAACCTCATCTTTTGATTTACTAAGAATATCTTTAACTTGATTAGCAGTATTTTTATCGAGATTACCACTTTCAACTAATTTATCTGCGATGTTTTCCTTTTTAGTGAAATCACTAAATAAAGTTCCATTGGCTTGAATATCGTTAAATCCTTTTTTATCTGACCAACCATCATAAATGATGTTACCATTTTCATCTTCCGTTATGACTGATGTATCTGCTGCATTTTCACCACCACCACTTGACTTAACCCACTCAACCATTCGGTCTTTTGGGATTTCATAAACTTTATCAGTTTCTCTATCGTAAACAAATATTTTATTTGCGTTCTCTACTTTACCTTCTAATCTTTTTAAATCACTTTCAGTTCCACCGAAAACATCTTGTGTGGTATCTTCACCGAATCCAACTTGTGTAGTAGCTTTTTCTTTACCCATCTTTGCTCTATCATTTTTGGACTTAGCCGAACGAGCTGCTATTATGTTGGATTTGTATAAATCTTTATTTTCTACACCTTCAGGTAATGAACCCTTCTTATTTTTATTAGGACTTTCAACAATAGTTTTCTTTTGTTGTTTACCTAAAGCTGTGTCGAGGGTTTTTCTATATAATATTTCTGAGAGTTCTTCTTCTGATAGGTCTGGATATTTTTCTAAAATTAGTGAAGCTTCGTTTGACATATTTTCATTAAAGTTAGAACCTGCATTTCCTGGTGCTACCCAAGGTTCACCTTTTTTATATCCATTATCTAAAGCTTGTTGTGATGTTTCAGATTTTTGTAATAGTGAGCCTTTTCCATCTTCACCATATAGTTCTTTTTGTATTTTGTCTACTTTCTCTTTATCAAACTTTTTATCTGTTGGTTCTTCTTTTGGTGTATCGGATGTATCAAACTCATCTTCACCTGCACCTTGTTGTGCTTTTTTAACATCATCTTTGGTTGCGTCTTTTTTAACAATGGTTTGAGTTTGTGGTTTAAATTTTTTCACTGGATAAACATTACCACTTTTCTTGTTTTTAACGATAGATACTTCATTAAGATTCTTTAGTAATTCTACTCGCGCATCAATATTCCAATTATGTTCTTTTAAAATGTCCCATAATTTCATTAAGTGTTGTTCGTTGGTTAAATCTGGAATACCAGAAGAAACTTTATAACTTAACTCGTTGAGTATTTTGTCAAAATTATTGCTCATAAATGACTGTTATTCCGTCTGTTTCGATTCTACCTGTGGTATATAATATTTCTAATTCTTTTCTTGACAAATGAACCACAGTAGGTTTTCTAAAATCTATTTTTTGTACGGTTGGATTTGCTATTTTTTCTTTTTGAATTTGTTGTGGTGTTTTAAAAGGTGGGTTGTCTTTATCTGTTTGAACTTTACCCAACTCCATAACTATGTCTGATAGTTTTTTCATTTAAATTTCTCCGTTATGTCTTGCATATCGTGATAGTTTACCCCTTTACTAATTTTAACTGGATATTTTCCACCACTCTCTATTGTTTCTTTTACCATATTTAAGAATTCTAATCCGTCTTTCGTATCGAAGTCGAATAAAAATGAATCATAATTATACAACACTAACTTACTTTCATAGTTTTCTAACTTGGGTTGTAATTCATTCAAAATCTTGATATTGTTTTCTGTTTCCATTAATTGTATCATATAATTGAACAACTTATTTGGATTCATATCTTGTAGATTTTTCTTATATATCGTTCTATTATAAATATAAGATTTAACAAAATTGTTAGTTTTGTAGTCCTGCCAAAGCAACTTAATGTAATCATTTACTTTCGAAAAGAATGGATTATCTGATACCTCGTCTGAAATTCCACCATACAAATACTTAAATGATAGGGCTTTCGCCTCATCATAAGGTAATCCATATAGTTCTGCCATATGTTCGTGGACTGAACCTTTTGGAAACTTATATCCTATGATTTCACCAATTAATCGTAAGTGATACGCATCAAAGTCCATATCGACTAATACCCCATTGTTAAATCTACTGATGAATTGTTTTCTACTTCCGTCTGATTTGTTTAGTGCGGCAAAGTTCATACCACCGAAACGATTACTTGGACGACCTGTTGATGTGTATGGATTATACTCTGAATATACTATTTTTTCGTAGGTTCTCAATCCATTTTTTTCTATTTTGTGTAAGTTATCTAATATTGTTTGGTCTTGTTGTTCATATGATTCGTATAATGCTTTCGATATTGGTTTTAAGTATTCCGCATGTTTTACCAATGGAATCAAATCATTAGTGTTTTTGTTGTTGTAATATAATCTATTATAGTGATGATGTGCAGAAGTCAAGTGTTGTTCAATATCATATGATTTATTGTGTTGTAAATAATATGACCAATTCATATCACGAACATCTTTACTGATTACCAAAGTATTGTGTTTGTATTGTTTTAAGTCTTGAACAAAGATAGTTTGCTCAGTTTGTATAATTTCGAAGTCGTCTTGATATTTTTCTGTATGATGAATCGGAACAATATATTGTTCGTCTTGAAAATCAACATAATAACAACTTACACGATTCTCTTGTGGATGTGCATTAACATCGGAATACATTTGTAATAATACAAATGGTTTATTCTGTATGTATTGTTTGAGTTGATTGAATAGTGTATTTGTATTTACTATAATCATTATAACCTTTATTATAAGTATTGATTTAATTAATCAAAATGTAATTTATCTCATATCCATTTTACTTTGATTAAAGTCGAATCCACCTTTGAAACTATCTGGCTTTCCACTATTATCTGATGGATTTGAATTTTTATCTTTATTGTTTTTGTGTCCGTCAGTTATTGGTTTATCATCATTTGATTCCAAGCCAACATAATTACCTTTAACTTGCATTAATGTATTTCTATTAACAATCAGTTCATCTAATTCTTGTATTATTTTTTCGATAATCGCTTTCTTTTCTGCTTCAACTGAAGTTACGACATCATCCATATCAAAATTACGATAAATATCATCCACCACAAATGCGCCAGCGTTTTGTCTTTTTTCTGTAAGTGTTTCACCTTTCAATTTCTTATATTCTTCGGTAACTTCTTTTATCCAAAATCTTACATATTGCCGAGAAGTTTGTAAACTTTCTTTTATTGCTGCCCAACCCTCTGCACTAAAGAATTCTTCACCTTGTAGACCAAAATCTGCTTTCATCTTTTCAATTTCTGCTTCCGATACCTCTATTTTAAAATCATCACTACCCTTTTCTGTTGCTAAGTCTCTTGCTCGTTCTGGGTCTCTGACCTTAAGTCTTTCTTTTGCTGCTTTGATTTTTCTATCAAACATATCTATTTTTGCTTCAACCACTTCAATTGCAGATTGAATTAAAAATTCTTCTCCTGTAAGTAATTGAGTTATATTCCACTTTTCATCTTCTGTTAAAGGTGGTTTTATTATTTCTTCGTTATCAGGGTCTTCTGTAAAAGTTGCCATATCTAATCTCATCATCGCTTCTATCTTCGTTTCCCAACCTGATGTACCTACAGTGTGTCCAACATTTGATACTTGAAAGTATGTATGTTTTCTGTATATTTTTGGTAGATAATCTACTTTAAATAAATCACCAGGCAACAAACCTCCTACCCCATCTAATGTCATTGAGATTTGAATCGGTATAATTACTTGTCTCTTTTTTATATTAGAATCTGAATTTTCTTCCAATCCATTATTGATTAAATACTTCATTCTTTTCTTGAAGTATGTAGAGAAGTTTCCATTTTTATCATAAATCCCAATACCACCTACGAATTCGTTTCTTTCTAATTCTATATCTTCATCGATTTGTTTTAAATCTTCACCTATTGACTTAACATCTGGAAAAGCAATACCATAATCTGATAATGCTTTTCCTGCATGCCATAGATTTTCACTTGTATAGTCATCTGGATGTGTTCCTAAACCTATACCATCTTCATTATCGATTGGAAATATAAACTCTTTAAGTAGTGGCACATTATCATTATCACCTTTACCACTACCACCTGTATTTGAGTTTTTCTTATCACTACTTAATAATGCTGCATATGCTTTTAATTGTAAATCTTGATTACCCTCTTTTGTAACTGAACCTGCTATTGATGTATTGGTCGCATAATTTGCTATGGTTGCTGCTTGTGAACTAATGTTAACCGATAAATCAAAAGATTTTACAATTGAATTCTTTGAATATAATGGAAATACAAACAAAGATTGTGGTCTTGCTTCCCCATTTTTCAATTCATTGTAATCAATAAAATCTTCTCTTCTGGAGTGTTTCTTTGGTTCTGCCGGTTTTGGTATTGGTGGTGGAACTAAGTTATCATACACCATCACTCTACCTGTTTTCTTTGGGTCTTGTGCTATATTGAATGACCAAAATCCACCATACATATTTCCTACATCTGCCCAAAAACTTCTCATACCTTGTTGTAATGAATTCATATTTTCAAAATGTTTTTGGAACATCTCGATTGGAAATACCATATTTCTTATAGAACCATATTCATCTGAACCATTTTGGGCAACTACAAATGGTTGAAAAGATTTATCAATGTAATCATATACCGCTCTTACTCTGGCTAATTCAATTCTTGTTTTTTTATCATATATCATACTTGCCAATAATTTTTTATCATCAGGCATTTCAGCAAAAGTCTTTTTAACATTTGGATGTGTTCTTCCAGGCAATACAACACTATCTAATCCTAATGTATATACATCTTTAGATAAGTGACAAATGTTTGGGATGTCTGCTTCTACTGATGGTTTAAGACCTGTATCTGATTCTTCTGGTTTGTTAGTTTCCTTAGCATATCTCTGAATAAATTCAACAGTATCTACACTTCTTACTTCTTGAAAATATTCTTCTTCATTATTTTTTTGATGACCTGTTCGGGTTTTAAACTTAATATTAAAATAACTTCCTAATATGTGGTCTTCAAACCAACCCCAACTGATAAGATACCTATCTTTTAATCCTTCGGGAACTTCCATAAGTGCATTGGCAGATATCGCATCATTGTGAACAGTAAATTTCATAATTCCATTTTTAGCCCAAAGTTTTATATCACCTGCATTTGTTCTGATTTTACCAGTTTCAATACCTCCACCTCCTAATTGTGTCGGAAGACTATCCAAGAAATTAAAATCACCTAATCCCTCTAAATATCCTGCCATAGAAATATCATAGTGTTCTCTTAGTTCACCATTTTGCCAATATTTTACAAATGATTGCCTTGCCCACTTGTTAAAACGTCCTGCATAAATACTGGCAGCTCCTACTGTTGCACCAATCGCTGCTCCTGGAATTGAAAATAAACCTGCTCCTGCTATACCACCTACTACTGCTCCTCCACCGGCTGCAACTGCAGCCATTGTATTAAGTTGTCCCCAATTTATTGGGTCAACATAAGTATCTGCTTGTATATAATAGTCAATAACTTTATCAAGATTTCTTACTACTGATTTATAGGTTGCTTCTGTTTTCTTGAGTTGACGAAGTGTTCGTGCGGCATCTGGTTTTGGTAATTTATCAAATGTTCCGTCTATATTTTTTGTTCCTTTTGCTGCCTCTCTTACTTTTAGCGCTTCTGAAGCTATGGTCGGTGTGAGTTGAGCTGGTGTTTCTTCACTCGCATCATCTTCATTTTGTATTGTTTCATTCAATACATTCTGTCCCCTTGAATGAAGTGTAATTGTTCCTGTATAACTACCATCAGCTCCTAATTCATATTTGTAATTTGAAACCGTACCAACTTCACAACAATAACTTCCTGCTCTGGCTAAATTTCTTTTGTAGTTATCCGACAATAAAGCAGCCATTTCATCACTTGTTATTTCTGAAGCTTGGTAGTCTAATTCTTTATCATTTAATCCATATCCAAATTCAATCGCTACTACTTGACCGTGTCTTAAAAATGTTGGTTCTATTCTTTCTTCAAATTCAATTGGGTCTGGACAAGACCAAGCTATTTCAATTTGATTTACAAAAAAACTTTTTTGTGTTATTGAAATACTTGTTATTCCGGCCTCACCTCTCATTGATGTAGGGTCTTGTGCTAATTCTCTTTCTGCTTCATCATTGTATTTGTTGAAAGTTAATGGACGATTTATTTGTGTGTTTTTATTGGTATCGAAGTAACCACTAAAACTAATTGGTTTATCAGCAACCTCTTGACCTTTGACTCCAGGTGATGTTATTGCTGCAGTAACCCTTGCCCAAATCGCTTTATATAGATGTTGTTCTATTGGATTGGATGAGTCTTGTGGTTCTAATGCAGTTGAAGTAAAAAAAGGGTCACCTGCCCCCACTCTATTCCTATTCAACGCATCTATTCTTCTGAACAATGCTCTTTGAACCGCTGGATGTATTGGTCGTTGTGATATCATTTTTTACTTGTTTAGTTCGTTATAGTCTTGTAATATAGATGTAACATTTTTTGGTATTCTATATTCTTTACCTGGCGTAACATACATAGAACCTCTATTTTCATTGTTTGCTCTTGAAATTATCCACCACAAATCTTGTTTTCCATAGTGTTCAAATGCCAAATTAGAGAATGTTGTTCCAAATTGTCCACGAATAAATACATCAGAGTCACTAATAGGTATAGATGGATACTCTATACGATTTAAATATCGTGTTCCATTTTCGTCTTTGAATGTTCTTGAATTTTTATATCTCATTTTTATTACTAAACCACTATAACTGCATTACCAGAATCATTTTCTACGTAGTAGTTTTGTCCTTTTGAATTTGTTTTTACCTCTTCACCATCAGGTCCTTTTGGTTGTGCTGCAGAAGCAGAAGCTGCTGCTTCAGCTGCTGCCGCTCTTGCGGCATCTATTTTCTGACCAACAACACCTTCGAATTGTTTACCTGTCATAGTTGGTGTTTCTTTTCCGATGTATTGGAAATCTAATGCTATTTGACACAAGTGTGGAAATTGTCTTCCATCTTCTAACTCCCAAGCAGTATTGTCAGGAATGGTTATGTTGACTGACTTGAAAAATCCTGGTGTGTTATGAAGTAAATCACCAAGTGTTAAATATATAATTGGTGCTACTGGTCTTGTTTGTAAATCATTTTCTCTTAATAAATTTGTATTGTCATTATCTGTAAAGAATTGTTTATATTCTGGATGGACTAATCCTTTTAGATAATTTACTTTATCCCATATAGTTTCTATTTCACCTTTGTTTAGTGCTACAACATTAAGAGTAAAACTAATACTTCTTTCTGTTGTTCCGTAAATATAAACCTTATCGGGTCTTCCAATGTATTGAATTTCCGTTGGTGTTTGTGATGAGTTGTCTGTAATACCACTTACTAACGCTGGAAAGATTATCCACCTACCATTAACAGCGTCTCTAATTCTAAATTTTATAAAATCTTTTGGTAATCCTATTGCTTCCTTTCCTTCACCTTTATAGTGTATTAGATTACCTATCTCTCCACCATAATTTACTTGTAATTTTCTTTTCCTATCTTTACTGAATAGTGTTACCGCTCCCTTTCCATTTTTCTTTTTTCGTGGAAGACCAATGACTCCTCCGAGAAATCCTCCGATACTTCCATCACCTGTGTCTATGTGTCTATTTTGACTTACATTGTTTGGTAGACTTGTAACTAAAGATAATGGATTATAAATTCTTGTATTGCTATCTGCATTGAATGCTTGTAAAAAGAATTGTTTTGCTACGAATAGTTGACCTTTTGATTCTGTTAAAAACTCACCAGTTCGTCTCGCGTCTTCCGCAGTTCTCTCTATTTGTAAAGCTGCACCACCTCTAAGTAAACCACCATCTTTGTTTGTTCCACGATATCTTTCACCTATTCTCTTTTTACTGGCAAAGTCCTCTGTTTGAAATTTAGTGTAGTTGGCATCCGCACTCTTTTCTCGTTCGATAGATAAATCTTTCCTATCGTATTTAACATCTGCAAGGTTTGTTTTTAAATCTATTAATGCCATTTGTTTGTCCTACTCATATATAGTTCGATTTTGTGCTTGTTGATTAATCAACTCATTTAATTTTTCTTCGTCTTTACTAAATCCAGCTTTTAAAATATCATTAGTTTTCTTTTGTAAATCTTGAACTGTTTCTTCTGCCTGCACTGCTTCACCACGAGCTATCTTCATCAAGTCATCAGCGGAAACTCCAATCGCTGAAGCTATTGAACGTCTTTCTATTACATTCATAGCTTGAATGTCACCTAATGAACCAACTTGTGATGCGAGTTCTTGAGATAGTTGTCCTATTTCACCTTGTAGTGCAAGTTGTCTTGCTCGTTCAAGATTGAAAGACTTTCCTGTTATTACTTGTGCTTCGAATTCATTTGTTAAACTTGTTTCGAAATCTAATAATTTATCTGCTGCTCCTAACACTGCTGACAAATTACTTCCAATTTTTGCTGCCTCAATAGCTGCATTTGCAAATCCATCTGCCCCACCTTTTGCGAACTCAGCAAACTTTTCAGTATTTGCTGCTATGTCAGCGATAACTTTACCAGCTGCTACACCCTCTGCTTCTGCTAATTTACCAACATTTTCTACAATCGCTTCACTTTGATTAACTGATACTCCGAATGTATCCGTCAATGACTTTTGGAAGGTAACGATATCTTTAGATGCTGCACCAAATCTTGTTGCTAATCTTCCAATATCTTTAATGTTGTTTGCCGTTACATTTGATAATGAACCGAAAGTGTCTACTATTTCACCTGCTATTGCACTAGCGTCTTGACCTGTCCCTAACAACCCAAAACCGGCCACTGTAGTTTCTTTGGCTAATCGACTGGCTTGGGCAAATGAAGTTCCCAATTCTTTTGATAAATTTCTGACTTTAAGAAGTGCTGCAGTTATTGCTCCTGCAATTATTGCTAAGATTGCAACTATTGGGCCTAAAGCGGCTTTAAACGCGAGACCAAATCTTTCTAACGCAGGTTTTGAACTATCTAATGCTGGCGCAATGCCAGCGAAAGGTGACAATACCGCTAATTTAACTCTATCACCTACTGCGTCAAAGTCAATAAAACCGGCTATGGCTGAGCCAATAATCGGGATAGTCTCTATTTGTGACTTTATCTGGCTTACAAAATTTTTAGCTGCGTCTGCAGCCGTATCAGCTATGGTAAGTGACTCTTGCTGAAGTCTTACAAGTTCCATCTGTATATCTTTGGTTTCGTCCGTAATTTTAAGAAAGTCAGTAGCTTCTCTGGTTATACCTTTAAGCTTTTTAAGTCTTTCCGCATCTCCGTCATCACCTTGCTTTATAATGCGGGCGGTTTCTTTTTTTACATCATTTAAGAATCCCTGCACCTGAGCGGGAGTCATATCAGTAAAGTCGACATTAAGTAAATCTTGCATTTATTTCTCTTTTGGGTTTGTTTTTATGCGTATTTGCGAACAATAGCGTTCATCTTTTTAGCAAAATCAGGGTCTTGTTTTCGCTTTTGAGCAATCTTGTCTAATATCTGTTTCTCTATTTTTTTGATATTAGCTTTATGTTGTTGAATTTTTGGGTCAGCTGCTAGCTTTCTCTGAATATCTTTATGTGCTTTTCCTGTTAAAACTTTTATAATTAAGTTTGACAAAAATTCTTTAACTAATGTTTTATTTTCTTTTACAAATTTTCTGTTCATAGTTTTCTTCCGAATGTGATTACTCAATAATAAATATCAAGTTTTAAGATTTTTGGAAGTTTGGACGAGAGATTTGTGAATCTTGAGATTGCTTATATGAATCAGCTTCTTTCTTTTTTGCGTCTATTAATTTCCTACCATAAAATCGTCTTAAAGGAACTGGCATATTGTAGAGTTCGTTGTGATTGAATCCATTACCATAATAGGCAATGTTAAAGAGTTCTTCGTGTATGGCCGCCCTATTTTCCGGCGGCTGGCCAAAAAAATTCTATCCCGAGTGGGACATCCAACCTATGTTGGTTCCCTGTTTGACTCATATAGTCAAACTTCAACTCAATGTCGGGAGTAATGGAATCTACATATTGTCTGTATGCTCTTGTATCAAGTGCTAAAAACTCATTATCAACAAAATCATTAATAAATTTTCTGTCGTCATTTCCATCTACTGATAAAATTGATTGTTTCATACGAATAGATAAACCTTGAGAAATTCCTGTAAGCTTTTCAACTTTTTCATAGTCTTTCAAAGTTTGTTTTATTTCGTCTTCGTCTTTATGAGTTAGTAATTTGAATCCAATTACTCGTTTAGAATTAGGTAATTCAAATGAAAAAGTGTCTTCATTTTCGTAAACCTTTTCGTTTATTTTTCTATGTTTTAATGATGTTAAGTCAATAGTGTATTCTACTCGTTCATTTGTATCTGGGTCTAAAACTGAAATCTCATAGTTTTTACCATATCCTAAAACACGAGTTCCAACCATAAGTGCATTTTTATCACCAACTAACATATCATCTAACTTAATTTTTGAATCTGCGATGACACTTTCTAAAAGTTTGTCAATCACTATACCTTGATTAATTAGATTTACGGAAGTTAATATATCTTCCTCTTTTGCTGTCATATATTTGACATCTATTGTTCCACTACGCAAAGGACTATCTTCAGGATACAATAAACCCTGTGATGGTAAAGATAGAACCTCAGTAGGAAATCCATACTGATTTTCAGCCATTTTTACTCCTTGATTATATAAGATTAATAACTTATTATTTTTTCATTATCTTTTCAGCACCTGCGATACCGAAAGAACCTAATGTTACGAATACAAATGAATTGTATACCATATCATTTATAACTAAATCTTTTCCCCAAATTCCTGTTGTTAAATCAACTACTGCAAATAATGTCATTACTGCAAATGAACAAAAACCAATTACTGCTTTTTCATTAATATCATTGTCGTCTTTAAACATAGCCCACATAATTTATCTCCTTAGAATTGTAGTATTGCGTAGTCATACTGAAGTGTTAATGAAACTTCTGCTGGTGTATTTGCAGAATAGTCCATATCACTAAAATCTGCTGTTTGAATGAATGCACCTTTTAAAGTCCATTCTTCAACTTTATCACCGACTGGCCCTAATACATTGAATGTAATATCTTTTTTGTATTGGTCTGAGTATCCATCACGACCTGTTACTGATTCGTGGTGTTGTCTTACCCATTCCATAACTGATTGTGCTCCTGATGGAACGATTGGGTCGTATAAGGTCACTGTTATAGGTTGCCAAGCTGCTTTACCTTTCACATATCTCTTGACATTTATATGGTCAAGTGTGATTGTTTCAAATTGAATTGAAGGTCTTGCCATTGTTTTAACAAGATATGCTGGTATTCCGTCAATTTCCATAACGAAACGATTTGCCACTTTTGGTTCAAACGGCGTAAAAAATATATCATTTGGGTCAAGCATTTCAGCCATTGTTGTTCTCCTATAAAGAATTTTCTTATTACAATAATAAATATAAGAAAGTCAAAAAAAGTGAATACTAAATATGATATAGTTTTAGAAGTTTTTTAGAAGTTTTTACTTGACATTGTCATTTATTCATTGTATATTATGGTATGATAATTAGAAAGATAATCGGTAAGTATGTAATTGGAAAAGGTATTGTTCCTTTTTTAAGATTTCTAATTGAACAACTGAAAAGATTAGAAGAATTTATGTTTATGTATGGGGTTATGAAATTCTATTATGCCGCAAAAGATAGACCTTACTATAAGATGTTAGAAGAAAAGAGAGCTAACGATACAAGAATTCAAGAATTATATGGAAATAATTAAAAAAAGCTTGACTTTTACAAATAGTATTTGTATATTATAGTGTTATGATGATGATAAAGGAAAACGAAATGATTGAAAATAATGAAATAATTACTACTGATACCGAAGGTATTTATATGAGAGATTACCAAGATACATTGGTAACGAGAGAAATACCAAACCATTATGGGTATTATAATGACGCTGGTGAGTATATAGAAAATGGAACTCATACTATTACTCATTATCAATATGCTCATAATCCTATGGAATTATATGAAGCTAATACTAATCAACCAGCTGTTAGGTTGGAAGATTATGAAGCTCCTTATTTTGAACAAGCTTTATACAAGGGTATTCCTATGATGTATAGGTATAACCCAACTATCAGAAATATGATGATGACTGGTAATTATAGAATTAAGTATAGGGGTTGCACCAAAACACACTATGGGTATAGAAGAGCCCAAGGTTATTGTTTGGCTGAATATGCCGATACCTTTGCTATATATCCAAAATAATTTATTTCCAATCAACGCGATCCAGTTAAAACAAAAAACCCCCAAATAAATGGGGGTTTTTTTTTATTTTTCATTTCCTATTATTCAGGAAAAGTTGCGCCTGTTGGTTGAACTACAAAGTCCAATACGATGAACTCAGCTGTTCTTGTAGGTTGGATAAAGATTTGACCAACTAATTGGTTTCTATCTACAACATCTGGTGTGTTGTTTGTTTCGTCCATTACTACTCTGAATGCTGTTAGTCCTGCATTTGCTTGAACTTGTTCCATATATGGATTTACAATGTTCAAGAAACGACTTCTTAAAGCACTATTGTTTTGTTCAAACACTAAGAATCTTGAAGATGATGCGATGAACTTTCTCAAGTTAATTAATAATCTTCTTACATTGATTCTATCTAATGCGCTTGGTTTACCTTGAAGTGTTTTCTGTCCAAACACTACTACACCTTGACCAGGGAAAGTTGCGATAGGATTAATACGATTTTCGTATAAATCATCTCTTTCCAAGTTGGTTAGTCTTGTTTGTGCTTCTAATACTTCTGTTAAACCACCACGATTTAGACCTGCTGGTGCGAACCACTCTTGTCCTACTCTATCGTTGTTTGCATAAACACCTGGTAAAACTACTGAAGGTGGCACCCAAGTTGGTTTACCTTTAACACTATCTAAGATTTTTACCCAAGGGTAATATGTTCCTACATAGTTTGAGTCTATTGTTTTAACATCGTTGATTGCTCCTTGAATTGTTCTTCCATAAACTGAACCATCCATAATGTAGAATGTATCTGCTCTATCCTCAACCTTATCGATTGCGTGATTTGTTACTGCAGAGTGTCCTCCACCTAATCCGTGAATGATACCTGGTGTTGATAACAAGTTGATATCAAATTCGTCTGGATTAGAAACTGCGTTAATCGCTCTTTTAAAGGCAACTGAACCACTTGCATTTGCGTCTGTAAAGTCAAACCCTTGTGAGTTAGCTGTTGATATGTTAGTTCCAGTTTTTCTATCTGTTGCTGGATTAACACCATCAAATCCGCCTTGGAAAGGAACTTGGAATTTCAATTGTCTGAAATCTGAACCACTCAATGATAGTTTATTATCACCTGCTGAGTATTGTGTTCCTAATGTTGATGCGTCATCATTTCCATATGCGTCCTCTAAACTCATTGTTAGGTTGTTTCCAACTGCTGCACTTGTTGGTAGTGGTGCTAAATATTGTTGATTGTCAACATTATTAAAGTCAAATCCATAGAAAACATTTTGGTCAAATGTTCCACGATTATTCTTTTGTCCACTTGAAACTGATGTTCCAACAAATGATGCTGATGGGAATGTTACTGCGATTGTACTACCACTTGGTGTTCCAAGTGTAGTGTTGTGTGGTTGTAATACTTTTCCGAATCCCATAGGAACTAATTCTTCATTTATTCCTGTAAGATTACCGTAATTACTAATGTAAATGTATTGTGATTGGTTTACATAATCTCCATTGTTGGTTAATTTACCATTTGAATCGATTGTAGTGTATTTATCACCAATTGCTCTTGGTAAGTAGTTTACACTATCTTCATCAAATGATAGATTATCGAAGTTTTCCAATATAGTTCCATCATCTAATTCACCAGGATTGTTAATCATCACCTGTAAACTGAATGAACCATAATCACTACCTGCTACATCAACTGGTCTTTTAATATTTGAAATACCAATTTTGTATTTGGAATTCAAATTACTTCCGTGTGAACGAGTCTTTACTTTGAATAAATCTGTTCTTGCGGAATTCACTAATTGTGATTGAACTGCTGGTGTAGTCGCTTCGTTGTAATCAAATGAAAATGCCTCGTCACTACCACTTTGGACAGTAACTGCGTCATTTGCACCTGCTCTATTTTGTGTGTGTTGGAAATTAGAATACACATAAACTGCTTGGTTTGCGTCTTGTGGGTCTTCACTAAATACTTTTGTAATATAGTTAGCTGAACTTGAATCAAATGATAGTGCAAATGCTGATGTTTCTCCTGCATTATTTGTATCAAGATTCAATGTAAATGTACTTGCTGAAGGTACTCCCATTACGATTGAAGCACTTGTTGGCCCTGCTATTTCTGTTGAGTCAGGGGTTGTTGCGCCTCTTGAAGGTTTAAGTGTTGCTGCGACTAAGTGTCCAAATGAACCACTAATACCTAATACTACTGTATCATTGGCGTATCCACCTAATCCCATCACACGAACTATTGTTACTGTTCCTGCACTACGAAGGTATTGCTTCGCAGTAAAAGGAACATAAAAGTCTTGGTTTTCTTTACCAAAGATTGTTTCAAACTCACCCATATTACGAATTTGTGTTGGAACGAATGCCGGGCCCATTTCTGTCGGGCCAATTAAAGCTGCTCCAATATCACTAATTCCTTGTGGTAAGAATGATAAATCTTTTTCTCTGGTAAAAACACCAGGACTTACTATTCTCTCGGCCATTATCTTTCTCCTAAAGATTGAAATTATTTACTATGAATAAGTATCAAAGTAAATTCTCAAAACTCATCTACAAGGGTAATTATTTTGCTGGTGTGAACACACCTGTTGTTGGGTCGAGATTCCCTCTACCATACTTTTCATTCAATGTACTAAGTAATTGTGCCTCACTCTTTTTGAGTTCATCATAATTAGTTTCTACACGAACTTTTTCATTTACAATCTTTTCAAGTGTTTGTTCTGTTTGCATTCGAGATATTTCTAAACTTCCTAATGCTTTCTCTATACTATCATACCCTTGTTTAAGATTTTCTAATGAAGTTAATTCTTCTTGTGTGAATTTTATTTCTTTTTTTGTTGTTTTCTTTGCCATTGTAACTCCTTAATATACTTAAAGTTATATATAAATATAAAACTATTTGTTCAAACAATCACAATTTTGTTCTATTTGTTGAACTTTTTTCTGTAATTCTTTTATTGATTCTATCAATAGTGGGACAATTTTTTCATACTTGACCGCTTTATAACCTGTACCTCTTGTGGTTACGACTTCTGGTAAAATTTCCTCAATTTCTTGTGCAATAACACCAACATCGTGTCCTTTGTATGTATCTTGTTTTTCATTCCAATCAAATGTGTAACCACCGATTTTGTCCATCTTTTCTAATGGATTTTCAATTGGTGTAATGTTGTCTTTTAATCTTTTGTCTGATGAACCAAATGCGATTACATCACCACTTGCTTCTATTTGAGAACCTGATATATTTGCGTTGAATTGTGCATTACCAGCTGCCGCCATATCAATATCGAGAGCGGTAATGGCTGTTGAACCATCTGTTCCTTTAATTGTAAAGTTTTTATCAGCGGTTGCAACATTAAAAACCGCATCTCCAGTATTAGCGTTTGATAATTCTAATAATTTTACATTATTTCCATAAAAGTTAATCTGATTTTCATCTTCAAAATCTATTTTTGTTTGGTCATCTTCACCAATTTTTAAATCTGCTGCAAATATAGAAGTAATTGTTGTTTGTGCTGCTTCAACTGCTAATGTTCTTGTAGATGCGATTGTTCCACCACCACTTAATCCATCACCAGCTGTGATTGTCACACCACTATGGTCTATATGTTCATTCGCCACAAAATTAGCTAATGAATCGTGGTCAATAGTCCCTTGAGTAGCCGTTCCAACCGTACCAACCAAGTTACCATATACATTGGTAGCTTTCATATTGTTTGTTGCAAAAACATTCAAGAAAGAACCACTATTACTTGAACTTACACTACCAATTGAATCGATATTGAATGATGAACCAGTTACAAATAACGAACCTGTAAATTGATGTGTATCATCTGCTGGTGTATCACCAAATCTTGTAGAACCACTCATAATTGATGAAGTCATATGAGTTACTGATGAACTTACAATATAGTTTCTCGCTATAACATCACCCTCTGCTTCAATATTTCCTGTTGTGGTCACGGATGCGAATGTTACATTTGCAGTTGTTGCTACATCCTGCCCAATAGCGATGTCGTCTGCATTTGCAGTAACACCTGTTCCACCGATAACATTTAAAGTTCTGTTTGATGCGATTGTTCCACCACCAGTCAGTCCTGTTCCAGCTATAACACTTACATCTCCGTGAGCAACGTGTTCGTCTGCTACGAAGTTTGCCAATGAGTCGTGGTCTATCGTTCCTTGTGTTGCTGTTCCAACCGTACCGATTAGATTACCATATACATTAGTTCCCTTTACATTATTTGTTGCAAATATATTTAAAAAAGAACCACTTGCACTTGCACTAACATCACCACTTGCAGATATTGCTGCAAATAATGGTTTTGAAGTTGTTGCAACTGCCTGTCCAATAGCAACATCATCAGCGTTTACAGTAACTCCTGTTCCGGCTCCGACTGCCAATGTTCTTGTTGATGAAATATCTCCACCACCTGTTAGACCTGCTCCAGCTGTTATGTCAACACTTGTGTGATTAATGTGTTCGTTTGCTACGAAATTTGTTGTAGAATCGTGGTCAACTTGTGCTGAACTACTAAATAAAGTATTACCTAATTCTGTCTCAGCAGTCGTTACTCTTGTAGAAAAACTTGCACTTGGTGCTACAAAAGAACCACTAATGTCAGTAGCTATTTGTGCTGAACTTGATAATATAGTATTACCTAACTCCGACTCTGCGGTTGTAATTCTTGTTGAGAAACTACCACTATCAGCGACAAAAGAACCACTAATATCAGTAGCTATTTGTGCTGAACTTGATAGTAGTGTATTTCCTAATTCCGTTTCTGCAGTTGTTACTCTTGTAGAAAAACTTGAACTTGCGGCAGTAAAAGAACCACTAATGTCAGTAGCTATTTGTGCTGAACTTGATACTACACTCGTCCCTGTTAAAGGGAATTTAATTTGTTTTGATTTTAAATCTGCCATTTTTCTCTTTTATTTTTTCCTTACTTATAAATATCTAACTATTAAATTTACCAAATCCTACGACCTCATCATCATTTTCCAATGAGTATCCTAATGCACTTGTATCTAACCTTAATTCTAAATTTGTTGATGTCTTTTGTGTTATCGTAAAGGCATCGTTTTCAATCATCATACCATTTATAAAAAATATAAAATCATTTTCAGTCGTAGTAGTCACTCCACTTGGTGCAGATGCGGTTACCGCTGTGAAACTTGAAGTTTCTGCTGCTGTATAACTACCTGTGTGAGCAAATGACTTTCTTAAATATGCCAATTTGTTTGGAACATTTAGTGTTGTCAAGTATCCCTTGGTAGCATTCTCAGTCGGTAATGAAGTTGTGCTACTATCAGCTAACGAAGTATCATTTGATATCTCATTAATACTATAATTCTCTAACTTAAATGAGCCAGTTATATCTGCGCTACCTGATTGTTGATGAATATCATCTAAACTATCACCATATATCGTTGAACCACTTTTAAATATCGTAGATGAACCCGTTACACTTACTTCGAGTTTATCATAGTTCAATTGTCCAATTGTTTCCATTGATGGAAATGTAGCGTTTTCTGTAACGACGATACTACCCGTATGTGCCATTACATTATTTGAACTACTTATAAATCCATCACCTAAAAATAGATTACCTATCTTTACGACATCAGAACTTGTTACTGCTCCAAACACAACATTAGAACTTGTTGCAACACTTTGTCCAATACTAATGGTTATGTTTTCATCAAGAATACCTTCCACATCAAGAACCGAAAACTCAGTTCCGTTGACATTTCCTAATACTCCAGTCTCTATTTTAATCTTTAATGGATTTTTATATTTTAATTCAGCCATTGTTACTCCTATGAATTAAATTTACCAAATCCAAATATCTCGTCATCACTTTCTAAAATATATCCAATACTACCCGTATCAACGTGTAATTCCAATGAACTTCCTTTTTGTTGTATTCCTATGGCATTATTTTCCATAAATTGTCCATTGATAAAGAATACAAAATCATTTTCACTTGTTGCAGTGTATCCACTTGGAGCGGACGCTGTCACCGCAGTAAAACTTGCTGTTGTGGCATTAGTTATACTTGCTGATGATTTATAAAAATTCTTTCTTAAATAAGTTTGAACATCTCCCACTTCGGCGTCAACATATGATTTTACTGCATTTTCAGTTACTAATGCAGTTGCACTTGAACCTGCCAATGTTGTATCATTTGATATTTCATTTACCGAATGTCCCATTAATTCAAATGAACCCGTGATGTCAACACTACCTGTAAATTGGTGTGTGTCGTCTTGAGAATCACCAAACTTTGTAGAACCACTTGCAAATATAATTGATGCTGAAGTAAATGTTGTATGAAATTCATTTGCTGTTAATGTTCCTGTAATTGTTGTATCACCTTGAACATTAAAATTACCCGTGGTTTCTAATGAACCTGTAATATCAATACTACCACTTATACCTGTTGAAGTATATAATGTAGATGAATCACCAACTTGTATTGAATTACTTGCTGTTACTTGATTGAATAGAACACTATCAGTAGTTCCCACCGGTTGACCGATAGATATTGCCTGTGTTAGTGCACTTGCACCATTAAATCCAACTCCGGTATTTGATATTGTTACACCTGTACCTTGTGTTAAAATAAATTGATTTGCAACTGAAATCCCAAAAATACTTTTATCAGTAGAAACTCCACCAACTCCTACTCCTGTTGGAACTACCTCTGGCTTAAAAACATCCGTATCTACATCCTCTCTCATAATAATTTTTTTAGGTGTTAAATACTTTTGTGTTGTGTTCTGATTATCAAATTGTTCAGGTAAAATATACCCATACATCGTAACAGTAAATGTGGTCTTAATTAATTTTTCACCCTCTATTTCTGTCGCGTCAGAAAAACTTTCAATTGAACTTCTAAATCGCATTTTACCAGGTTCACCCCAATATGCTCCGTCTGAATAATTAACCTTTTCAACAATGGTGTTCATTTGCTCTATATAACTTGTCCATATTGTAAACTCATATGTCAATGTTATATAGTCTGGCATTGTTACATTGTAAAACTCTTTATTGGGTGTTAGGTCTTGTAGAACACTAAATTTGTCATAACGATTTGTATGTGAGAACTTCTTTTCAAAACTATAAAATTGTGTTGGTTTGTTCGCATCCAACTTATCAATAGGTATATCTGTATTTTTTGCTATTCCTGTTCTTTTATATGCAATCAAAGGAACAATAACTTGCTTTTTCTTATCCCTTAAATATCCTTGTCTTTGAATTTGAAACCAACGTTCTGGTGATGCGTAAATGCAAGGAACTTTAACTTTTTCTTTATTGACTTCTACTTCTGGTTTGATTACTTCATTGAAGTAATACATAATAGCAGAGTCCATATCCATCAAACCTACTGAAAAGTTTTTTACATCATCTTTTGCTCCAGGAGAATTACGACTAACTTTTGTCCCACGATTAAAGATTAATCGTTGACTTCTTGGTATCGGTTTATTTCTTCTTGCCATTAATATCCTCTATATTCTTCTAAGTTTGTGGTTGGCATTCTTGTTAGTCGTGCTTGTGCAACTATTGAGTGACTATTATCTACATCTCCACCTACGAGTTGATTCTCATCAAATGATATAATTTCAAAATAACCACTATTCCATTGACAAATGTCACCAATTTCTGGCTTCAAGTCTACTTCTACTAAGTATGCTCTTTGAAATGCAAATGAAACACTTTGACGATTATCTACACCAAAGTCATCTGTATTAAAGTCAAAACCCTCTGCGTTTACAATACAAGGTAGTTTAACTGGTTGTTGATAGACTTTTCCTTCAGATGCTTCTCCATACATATTTGATTCAGTTTCATAAACTGATACTCTGTATAGAATAACAAATTGGTCTATAATTCCATCTTTAGAAATATTCGGTTCACCGAGTAATTCTCTATTAAACTTTTCTATTGTGTCCAAATCCTTTTTTGGATAGTATCTTGGCATTTTCTTATCCTATATAGAGTGGATAAGGCACTTTTCTTAACTTCTCTTGTTCAAATTCACTTTCGTCCTTTGAAGCTTCCATTAATGCCTTACGACTTGTTTGTTCAAGTGTTTCTCTTAATTGTTCTACTAATTGTTCTTTTTCGGCAGTTGCTTCAGCTCTTAGTGTATCTCCGTCTAATGAAACCTCTGCATTTGGGATAGGGATTGACCCGTATTTACTACGAACAATACCTAATAACTCTTTTGATAATGCCAATCCATACTTACGAATCCATTGTTTACCCACATCGTTAATTTGTGAATAAGTAATAAAATCATATCTTGCATTTGAGTAATCAGATACCGTACCTTCAGAACCTGAATATGGATATCTTGTTCTTAATGGATTATCTCTATCTTCTGTTTTGATATATTCAATCCACATTGAACCTGATTCTGTTGGAACTGGAAATACTCTTAATTTATTATTCTTTATTTCAAAAGAGTATGCTGATTTTCTGATTTGGTCATTAAACTCGATTGCTTGCATTCTTAATAAGTCTGCATACATTGGTTGTAAAACAAATGTAATGGCTGGTGACATATTACCGAATCCAAATCCATCTAACATATTGTAAGTTCCCATACCCGTTGAAGCATATGGGTCATAATAACGAGTCACCGCTGGACTTGCCTCATAGTGAACTCTTTTTACCTCAATACTTGCTCCACTTTCACTCGCTTCACTAACTAACTCATTTAAGTCATAAACTTGACTACCTGAATTTATTGAGACTGCAGTTCTTTTAAACTCTACATTACCACCAACGTGTGCCTCACTACCATAAGTTTCTGATATAAAGATAGTTTCTGCTAATGTTGGTCTTATTCTTTGTTGTGTAAAGTTTGAACTCGTTGATTGTCCCTTTAAATGTAATAAGTTATCACGAATGTTAAATTGATTGACTTGCGCACTATATTCAGAAATAGCTTCCTCAAAACAAGCGTAAAATTGAGTATCTTGTAACTCAACCGCTGTTATTGGGTATCCAAGTCTTTGAGCACACCATTTTGCGAATTTTGGGCCTTCTGATTGAAAGTCCGAGTCTGAATCATATATTGCGAATGGTGTAGAACCGCTATCAGGATGTATTCCTGAACCGCTACCGGGCCATATTGCTTCTGTAGCCATTAAAATCTCCTATTAATAGTAATTGTATATACATTAATAAATATCAATAATTAAATTTTTGTATAAAAAAACCCCCTATAAATAGGGGGCTTTTTATCACTATATAATCAGCTTCAGGACTGATTAATTAGTTATTAGTCAATGTATCCACCAACGTTACCTGGGTCTATTGCGATATCACCAGCTGCGATTAGATTGTTTCTTCCTACTATTCTTACCAACCATTGAGTTGCTGATAATGAATAACAATGAATCTCATCACCTACTAATAGGTGAGAAGCGTTTAATTTAACCATAGTATTTTGTGTACCGTGTGTTCCAGTTGCTGTCGTACCAGTTTCAATCAATGCTGTGTTGTTTGCAGTTGGTTCATATACTTGATATGTAATTGTGTCTGTTGATTCTTCAACGACTGTAATACCTACAAGTTTTGCAATTACTGCTGCATTTTGTGGTAAAATACAAATGTATTCACCTGCTTGACTTGGTGTTGGTAGAGCAAATGTGATTGCGTTAGCGTTATCAGTTGCGCCTGGTAAACCAGTTGCTGTTCCCCAGAAATAAGTGTGACCACTTACTAATGTGTAGATTGATGTATCGTTATCGATATCTACCAATAGTTTTCCTGGTGATTTAAATGATGAATCTACTGCAATTGTTGTTGCTCCTGATAGTGTTTGGTCGTCTGATAAAGTAACAATAGAGTCACATAAGTTATCGAAATAATTTGCGTGAGATTCTCTTAGTTTACTTTTCAGAGTTACTTTTGCTGTATCTGCCATTCTTTCTCTCCATGCGTCAAGGGGATTTCCTGCTTCCCTCAACCTTTAATTGTTAGATTACAATACCCACGACATCCGTCGCCAGGGCTGGAAATAATCTCTCGTATATAAGTATTGAATTTTTATATAAAAAAACAAAAACCCCCAAAATAAATTGGGGGCTTCTGTATGCTTAATCAGCTATTAGTATGTGTTGAAATACTAACTATTATACATAGTTAACATCTGCAACTACGACTTTACCATAGAATTCAGGACGAACCATCTTCTTAGCGTATCTTGTCATCACACCTTTTCTTGGCGTGAAGTTTTTAGGGTCGTATACTAATGGTGTCATAATTAACGGCACATATGGTGAATACACCGCACCTGTTTCAAGGAAGTTAGCACCTCTAAATCCTACAAGGATTTGGTTTTCTAACATATAAGGGTTTTTGTAAACAGTGTATCTGTTATTAATTGCCCCTACCTTTTGAACACCCATAGCGAATTGATTTGTGTTAGCGTCACCATCTGCTGAAGTTGCGTATCCAGGAATTGATTCAAGGATTGTTGCAGTTTCAGGAGAAACTACGATGAAGTTTGCTCCACCTCTTAGTGTCTTCTGGTGAATTGCGTTACTTACGCTTTGGATTTTGTTTCCAAGTGTTTGGAACCAGTCACCTTTAGTGTAAGCGTTTGAAGCACCACTTGATTCAACAAATGAATCAGTTCCATCATATTCGTATCCAACTCTTGCTGACCAGAATTCTGTTTTTGCTGAAGCGTTAGCCATCAACATATCAAGAATTTCTAAATCAATTTCCATTGAAATGTATTCTGATAATAGTGATGTTAACTCTGCTTCTGCGTCTACTGAATGGTAAGCGTTTAAGTCTTGAGCAAGTTCTGGAGTCCAGACTGCTTTTAACTTACGAGTTTTAGCGATGATTGGTATGCTCTTTAACGCAATGTCTAATTCAGGAATATCAATGTCACCTTCTGGATTAGCGTCAACTTGTGATGCTGAAGGTTCGAAATCTGTTCTGCTGTAATTAGTTGCTGGTTGTTTGTGATATTTCACAACTGCGTTTACTGGAGCGGCTGTTCCAGACTTTCTAACAATAAATGTTACTGTTGAAGCTGAATCTGACCACTCTGTGTAAGCTGGGAAAAACTCATCAAAACCAGAACCTGAAATTGAGAATGCTCTCACTCCATCTTCGTCTAAGTTTGTGTATGATGCTTTCGCAGTTACAATTTTTAATAATGCATTATCTGCAGTATCGGCGATAGCTGCTGATGCTGATAGGTCTGGTTCAAAATCAACATCTTTCCAACTAACTGAGCCAGTTGAGAAAGTTGATGCTGAAGCTGCTGTACCAATTAATTGGACTGCAGTTTCTTTATCGTTGATTGAGTATCCGAACTTACCTGCGCCATATAGACCGCCTGCGGCGTCTACGTCAGATGCTGATGTGTTACCATATACATCAGAGTTTTCAGTATGGTTACCTGTTTGGGCTGTACCATATTTGAAGTCAAGATAGAAAATCAGACCAGAAGGTAGATTCATTGGTTGAACTGACACAAATTCTTGTGCTGCAAGTTCACCAAAAATTCTACGAACTAATGGAAGGGCTACGCCACTCCATTCTTCTGCGTTTTGACCACCTGTAATAGAAGCTTCTTGGATTAGCTGTCCTGCTTGGTTTTCAAGCAATACTGCCATTCCGTGAACTTTGGTTTCGTCCTCAAGACCTTCTAAAAGTCCTGTTGGCTCCCATTTCTTGACTAACTGACGAGTCTGCTCAAGTAGCTGTCTTTGTGGATTATATCCATCCATCAAAGATTCTATTGAATTTAATTTACTCACGGTTAATCTCCTTAAAGTATGTTTGCTAATTTCTTGAATCTTGCTTTTAACTCATTTCCTTCTGCCAATACCTGTGCTTTCGCTGGTTTTGTAGAACGAACTGGTTTTGAACTTGAACCTTTAGAAACTGACTCACTAATCTTAGAAGGTTTCTTAAATGATTCTGCTAATGTAGCGTATACCAATTTAACTTCTCTTAAGTTTTTAGTTCTGTCAAAGTTTTCTACAACTTTTAGTTTCTGGTTGTTGTTAAGTCCAAATGCTCTAAACAATTTGTTCGAGAACAATAGTTTAGCGTTCAATAAATTAACTTCGTTTAATTTTGCTCGCATGAATTTTACTACAGTACGAGTTTCCTGTATTTCTTTTTTGAGTTTTTCATTCTCTTCCGCGTCTTGCTCTTCTTTGTCTTCTTCAGTAAGTGCTGCTAAAACTTCGTCAAGGTCTAAGTCTTCTTCGTCCTTGTCTTCAGCTTCCTTAACAACATCGTGGTCGTCAAGTTCGTTACCTGCTGGCTCGTCTTTACCTTCGCCTTCTGGTCCTTGTGCACCTGTCTTTGAAGAATCATTTGCTTCTGGATTGACTTTGTTATCAGATTTACCAATATCAGATGATACATCGTTTTCATCGACTTTTTCTTCTTCGTCTTTGTCTTCGATTTCATCCATTTGGTCTTCGTCATCAAGGTCTTTTTCCAATTCAGCTAATACTGATTCAAGGTCAAGTTCGTCTTCTTCTTCCGCATCTTCAGATTCGTCCATTTTCTCTTCTTCGTCTTTATCTTCAACTTCGTCCATTTCCTCTTCGTCTTTGTCCTCAGTTTCTTCTTTATCCTCAGATTCGTCCATTTCTTCTTCTTCTTCTGCGTCTTCTGTTTCGTCCTTGTCCATCATTTCCTCGGCATCCATTTCTTCTTCTTTTTCCATTTCTTCAGCGTCTTTCATTTCTTCTGCGTCCATTTCTTCTTCAGCTTCCATTTCGTCCTTGTCCATCATTTCCTCAGCTTCCATCTCGTCTTTGTCCATCATTTCTTCAGCTTCTTCTTCGTCCATGCCTCTTTCTTCAGCATCTTCAGTTTCATCAGCGTCTTCCATTTCTGTAGCGATTTTCTTTGACAACATAGATTGCAAACGTGGTGTGAATGCTTCCTCAAGTGCTATTTTAGCGTTTGCAAGTGCTGTTTCTCTAACTGCCTTAGCATCCGCAATAGCGTCTTTTAGTAAATCATCCATTATTAATCTCCATAATTTTATTTGGATTCAATATAGTTATTGGGAACTATAATAAGATTAGTTTTAATCGGTTACACTATATGTTGTGCGAATGCACGATAGTGTATTTATTTGATAATAAGTATCAAGTTTGTGAAAAATATACACACTTTGTGTGATTTATTTTAATCGTCTTGATTTTTTAATTTTTCGTATTTTGCTCTTAACTTTGCTTTATTTCTTTGTTCTCTTTTAATAGCCGATGGCTTTTTGTAAAAGGAACGCTCTTTTAATTCAAACATAATGCCAGAATCTTTGACTTTTCGTTTAAATATTTTAAGTGCTTTTTCTACTGATTGACCCTTACGAATCTCTACTTTTAACAACCTTTACTCTCTTTCTTTTGTTTATAAAAATCCAAATAATTTGTCTAATTCTTTTAATGCTCTAGGATTACCATTCATAGCAGCCATAACCATAAGTGAATATCTTCTTATATGGTGTGGTTCAGCTCTTGCTGTATCTAATACATCTAATAAATCTTCTGCGTCAAGTCCGTCATACTTGTTGACAAATCCTGCTACTTTTTGTGGTGATTTACCAAGTAGTGATGATACTTTTTTAACATCTTTGTCCGAAGTTGAAACTTTCTCATTTAATTCTTCTTGTTTTAATGCGTATGCTCTTGTAGTGTCAGCAAGTGTTGGTAATGGCTCACCAAACTTTCTGTCCAATACTTTTAAACTTGACTCTGATAATAAGTCTTTTAATTTCATTATCTTATTCCTTCAGCTTTCGCTTTGTAATTTTTGTCTACATAGTTGAAAAACTTTTTCTTCTTTTCATCAGAACCTAATTCGTCTGGTGAAGATATTCCAAATTTTTTCATTGCTTTTTGGAAGAATGCTTCGTAATCACCTTCTTGAAGTTCATCTTTTTCTTCTTCATCTTTGTTGACTTGTTCTGCACCTTCTGGAATATCGTAGTAACGATTTAAGATACTACCCATATCTTCATATAGTCCAGCTAATCTTTGTTGAACTGATGATGCTTCTTCTGCAATCTTTGAAAATGATTTTGAATGATTGGTTAATTCTTTCATATTACGAGTTACCGTAACTTTATCAAACCAACTTTCAGTTTCTTGAACTGTATGTGTTGCTGCCATTTCAGCTATCTTAGATAGAGATTTTGCAGTTTCTTTTAATGATTGTTGTTGATAAAGAGCTTCCCCTAACTTGTTATAGTTTTGTAAAGCTTCTTTAACTTGGTTTGATGATACTTTTTGTGTTTGTTCACCATATTTTTCTTTAACGATTTGTGATAAAGAACCATATCCTGCATTAACTGCCGGTGTAGAAACTACACCACCCACTAATGAGAAATTTTCTTTTACTAAATCTTTTAACTTTGCCATTTTATGTTCTCCTTGTATATAAATATAAGTTAATTCTTTTTTCGTCTATTATACTTGTTAAATCTATCTCTTACATCATAGTATAATCTGGACAATACTTCTCTTTTAGAATTACTTGCGTCTCTAATGTTTCCTTGTTTAATACTTCTTGCCAAGTCCATATTGTCATACTTTTTATTTTTCATATCTGATGTAAAAATACTTACTGCTCTTTGTTGAGCTTTTCCTATTTCTTTTCCTGCTTTGTTCACCGCATCTACTGAAAACTTTTGAGCTTCTGAATTTGAATATCCAGGACCCACATTAGTAATTCCAGAAAATGCTTCATTCATATGTTGTGATTCAACATTTTCTACCGCTTTTCTAAGAGTTACTAAAGCATTCTCTAATTCTCTTGCCGTGCCTGGAAATTTATTTTTTTTCAAAACTTTTGCCATTATCATTATGGAACTATTTAGACCGAAGAATTCTTTTTTCTTCTTGTTGAATGCTTTGATAGCAGTCTTTAACTGACGCTTTTCATTGTCAGGCATTTCAAATTTTTCGTTTAATATATTTTTTAACTTAATCATTATCTAAAATTCATCGTCATAATTGTATTGTATTTACTTTGAACATCTTTTGCATATCCCTCAGTATCACTTCTGGTAAAGTCTGTTGTTCCGTATTTAATTTTGTCTTCTTTTTCTTTTTGAATTGAACCCAAGTAATATCCATAGTATTCATATAAACGATTTAATTGTGAACCTACGGTTGCTGCCAACTGATATGCTTCTGATTCACCAGTCTTTGCGGTTCTATTAGATTGATATTTATCAATAAAACTTTTAACTTTACCTGTTGCTTTCTTACCACCAAGCGCTGAATCAATAATTGATTGACAAAAGTTAGCTGCTTGTTTAACTTTTTTGTCTAATTTTTTAGGGTCGTTAAGTCTTTGTCTTAACAACTCATCAAAGTATTGGTCATTAATTCTTTTGAATTCATCATTAGTTGTGAACTTTGCTGCTCCGAATTGAGCTGCTTGTCTCATTTGTCGTTTGATTCCAGCGCCCATATAAGGTTGGTCTTCTTCTAAATTAATGTGGTGAAATTTAATACCTGGTATTTTCATTATTGCTCCTAATGATTGATACCCATAAATGTTTGCACCGAATTGTTTACCTCTTGAATAACTTTTTGAACCTGCGTCCACATCTGGCACATTACTTCTTCTACCACCATAACGATTTCCTGTGGTTCTTTTACCTGTTGCGGTCATTACATTAGTTAATGGTTTCCAACTTTTTGTATACCAAAGTGGTTTTCCGTCTTTCAATACTGTAATTGCTGTAAATTTATCTATACCGAAATCATAATTACGAGAGTATCTTGTTTCACGACCTTTACCCGGCACCGTAACATCTTTATCCACATATGCAATCTCAATACCCTTTTTCTTTGGTTTAGTATTGGTTTCTATTTCTTTATCTGTAATTTTATCCCATTGAACACCAAGTTTTGCTCCATAATTCCAAAAGTCTGAATCTAAACCTCTCCAATCATTTGCTAACACACGAAGTTTACCTGATGAAAATGCTTCAGTCATTATAATTGAGTGTTCTCTTATGATACTTTTAATCTTAATCATTATATAAAGTCCCTTCTTCCTTTTGATTCTTCTTTGTAGTATTGAAGATTTTGTTTTATCAACTTTACTGCCTGTTCTACTTTCTTCTCATCTCCCTCAATTCCAATATAGGATGCGTAATTTCTTTCCGGGTCACGATTTTCTGGATTACGAAACTTTCCTGTGATTGGGTCATTACCTGTCACGATTAAAATGTTACGACCTTTCCATTGAAATCCTTTGTCAGGTTTACCAATCTTTGATTTCATAGGAATACTTAATGCCTTTAATACTTTTTTATATCCGCCTGGTTTAAAACCTGCTAAATCAAATCCGTGTTTTGCTGTTCGTTCTGTTAAACGAAAGTCTTTCCATTTGGCGTTCATATCTTTTATAGTTTTTTTATCCATTTAACCTATCCTAACTTGATTACCAAACTTACTCCACAATTTAGTCATAAATACATATAATTGTTTTTCGTTCATTTTGTTAATTTTATCTTTTGCGTTTTGTGATGCTTTATCATACACTCCTTTAAATAAACCTGCACTTAAAGCATCTACGGTTCTACCACCGAGTTTTCCAAATGAATGGTCATTTGCCATTTTTAAGACTTTTTCTACACCCTTACCTTCATTTACTGATTCAACTGGATTAGTTATGTAGTCTGTTGCTTTTGCTAAATAATTCTGTGATAAAGTTATTTTATCTGTCCACCAACTTGGTAATGAATCTTCTTTGTTCATTCCATTTAATTTATTCAATAGTTTATTTGAATCTTGAACCATAATCATTACTTTTCTTTTTGATGATGCGACATCTGTGTGTCCGTCTTCGTTGATGTTTTCTAATTGTGCTTTGTCCATAACATTTACTATCTTTCTTAACCCACCATATATTCTGTCTAATAATTTCTGTTCTTTGTCATCTAAGAAGTAGAATGAATTGCTACGATAACTACTTCCACCAAGTTTACTCATAATAGAATATTCAAGTGTAGATTTAAATTTTCCGTCTGCTAATTTCTTTTTTATTTCAGTAAAGTCAAAGTCTTGGTCTAAACTTCTATCTTTTTCCACAACTGATGGTGCTATAAATCTTTTGTATAGTTTTAGAAATGCTTTTAATTTATTGACATTTCGTTTGATTGGATGTTTGGCTAATGAACCTTTTAAGTTATTTGCTTGTTTGATGAGTAAGTTCATAGCTATTTCAAAATTTTTATTGAATTGTTGTGCGCCAACACGTTCTTTGATTACTGACTCATTGACATTTTCAGTCATATCCTTTAATGCTTGTTTAAATGCTTTCTTATCTCTTTTATAGTCTGCCATTACCTGGTCAAACCCCATCATATCAACCATATCCATAAACATATCCTTTTCTTTTTTGTTTAGTTTGTTGATAATCTTTTTAGATTTTGCTGACATCTCGTTTACTTTTTTCATTTGGTCGTGTGATTTTTCTAATTCTTGACCTGGTTCAAAGTTATCACCTTTGTTCTTCACAACAAACACAACTGAATTTGGTTTTACTTTTTTGACTTTACCCATAGCGCCGTAGTGTGGACAAGTAGGATTGACATCCTTAACGATATCACCTGTTCCATATTGCTGTTCTTTTTTCATAGGTAGTCCCTTGTGCTTAGTTGATGCGAATTTCTTCACACTTTTCTTTTCCATATCCTTGGCTACATCTTGTGCCTTTTTAGTAAACTTAGATGCTGGTTGTTCACCTTTTTGGATTGACCTAACAATCCCCATAAATTTTTGTTGCTTTTTACTAAGTGCTGGCATTATCTATTGTATCTTGTTGAGATTTTAGATAATTTTTTTAGACTTTCATCTAAACCTTGTTTCTTATAATAATCATCAAGTTCTTTCTTTACTTCTTTTCTTTCTTGATTATATTCTTTTTCGCTCATATCATAAATACCCATTTCATATGATGCTATTGTATCTAATTTTTGTTTAAGTTTTTTACCAGTTGAACCCATATCTTTAAATTTATCCATTAGGATTTCTTCAACTTCATCTGCAAAAGGTTCATCTTTCTCTGCCCTTTTTAATATACCATTGATTTCATCTCTATCCATTTTCATATTTGCTTTTTCTGCAGCTGTAGCCATTTGTTTATCTATTTTTGGGTCTACATCAAGTTCATCACCATACTCTCTAGCATAGTCATCAAAATCTTTTTCGTCCAATCCGTAGTCATCACTTGTCATAAACCTTTTTAAGTTTTCTTCACTTCCCTCAAATTCTGCTTCAAGCCCGTAATTTGGATTATTATTAATATTCGAAACTTTTAAACCATATTTATCTGCAAATCTTTCAAGGTCTTTTTTATTTGAAGATTGAAAGTCCATAGTGATTTGCATTTTCTTTCCTTTTGGCTTATCATCTTTAACGACTTTATCTTTACCGGCTACTTTAACAACCGTACCTGGTCTCATTTTGTGCTTTTTCTTGTATGCCGCAAACTCTGCTGGAGTTTTAAAATCCAATTCGTTAATATTACGATTTCCAAATCTTGTTGTCATTTCTGATAATATTTTTAAATCTTTCATTATTCACCCCTTATAATATGGTTAATTATATCTTCTGCTTTACAGTAGTCACCACAAGTTCTACCTTGCTGTTTTTCTACTGACTCGTTCATCGGATATAAAAATGCTCCGTGTGTTGATGGATTAGAAACAAAATCAAATGCGATTAACTCAAAGTCATCTCCTACTTTAGTTACTTGGTCTCCATTAGATTCTCTAACCACTTCAACACTACCTAGTCCTCTTGAACTGATACCTAATTTAATTCCGTTTTGGAATAATTCTTTTAAAATGTTTCCACTTGGTGTCGTTAGTATTTCTACCGTACCTAATAAATTATCACCTTCAAAATGCATTTCTGTAATGTTATGAGATACATTTGCTAAATTCACTACTGACGAATCTGGATGGTCAAGTTCTCCGAGTGCTCTGTTCTGTTTTACAAAATTTTGGTCATACTTTTTTGACTCACGAACTAACACATCTCTTGGATATACTCTTCCGTTTTGATTTTTTGCTTCTGCTCTTTGTAATACACCTTTAACAACTAACTTTCCGTTGTTTTCTTTCATCGCTTCAGTAATCTGTTGTGGTGTTATACTGAATGGTATATAATCTACAATAACTTGTTTCATTTTAAATTTCCTATTTTATTCGCCATCTTAACTAATCTTTCTGAAATTTTTGTTAATGCTTTATGTGTGTTTTTCCAATAGTCTTCTGATTTCATATTTAATTCTGTTTTTAATTTAAGATTCATCTTTACGGTTTTGTCTAATTCGTTTAATGCGTCTCTAATTTCTCTCATTGAACGACCAACCTTTTGTTTTGGTGTTAAAGACTCATCATTTCTCCACTCGTGATAACGACCTTCACCTAACATTTCTTTTGTTTTGAAGAATTGCATAAGTTGCACCATTGCTTTTTCAGCGTCAAGAAGTGTTTCATAATGTTTATTGTAATCTTTTTTCATAAGTTCTCTATCACCAACTTTGGTTGCTTTTGAAAAGTCTTTTTTTAGATTACCAATACCCTTTACAAGATTTCTTAATGCGTTGACCTCTTGTTTAGTGACTTCTCTTAATTTTTTACCTCGTTTGATAGTATTGATATGTTTTTTATTTACATATTGAGATTGAAGTTGGTCTATTTTCATATCCAAAACTTCCCTAAATGATTTCTCGTTTGTTCTCGCTGCATATAATACTCTACCGATATCATATTCGTCTGCTAAATCTTTCAATGCTTCTTTTGCAATTGGTGGTGCACCTGATGGTCTATATATTTTTTCAAGTTCGTCCATCATTTCACCATAACCTTCGTTTACTTTTTTATATCCCATAACATCTGGCTTTGGATGTCCACCTTTTGATGCGCTTGAACCACTAGCGAATGCTCTTGGTGTATCGTAATGTCCTGTTCCTGTTCCGTCTATACCGGCAGTTGCAGTTGTAGATACTTCATCAAGTTCTTCATCTTTTTTTAATTCTTGAACAACTAAATTTTTAATGTATTCTTTTAGTTTAGCTATCTTGTCGGACTTGGACATTCTTTAACTCCTTTATCAATTCATAATATCTCATCAAAGCAACCACGTGTTTATCTTTCACAACACTTCCCTTTACTGCTGTATCAGTATGACTGATAGCTTCTGTTAGTTTGATTTTTGTAATATCATCATTGACTTTAGGTAGTAATGCCTTTAGAGCTTTTTTGATTTTAACTACTTCATTGTCTATGAAACCTTTTAATGAATTTGTATTAGACACATTATTGATATATTCTTTCAATAAGTTCTTTTGATTTTCATTAAGAGATTTATATTTTGAATTAAATTTATCAACTAACAATTGATAACTTAATAACCTTAAATCTTTTTCTTGTTCCCCAAACTCTTCTATTATCTGAGATTTTCTATCTACTTTAGTAGTGTGGTGAACGATATGTTCAGTTATAGTGATAACTGAATCAGTTTTTTGAACTGGACCGAAGTCTTCTTTGCCAGTTTCCGTTCCGAATACTTTATAAATTGAAGCCATAATTTTAAAATTAGGGATACGAGTATTAAAAAACTCTTTTATATCGTAATTTTCTTTTATAGTTTTAATTAAATTGTATTTTTCATTATTTAATCTACGATTAGATAACTTTCTACGACTCTTAACAACTGCTTCGACTAATTGACTAGCGTGTGAATCGCTTTTGTATTTTTTTTCTAACAAAATTGAATATAATTCGTATTCTTTACCTAATTCAGTATTTTTATTAAAGAATTCTTTAAATATTTTAACTGATTTAGGGCTTTTTGTGTCATTTAACACGTCAACTGTAATTTGACGAGATAAAAGTTCATAAAGAATAGAAGTATTCTTTATCTTGTTATGTTTAACATATAAAGACATTTGAGCTCCAAAGTATTTCTGTGTATTTTATCAATAATAAATATAAAACTTTCAAGAAATCGGTATTAATCCTTACCTTTTTCTTCCTTATATTCATCATATTCCTTGTTCATTTCATCTACTTGATTAGTTTCTTTAAGTATAGTTTTTGACTTTTTACCCATTGTTTTTTTCAAAGCATCAAAGTGTGCTAATGCAAGTGGTCTTCTGTTCTTGGTTTGCTTCCCTAATGGGTCACGACCTCTTGCTCCACTATCTTTGAATGGTTTGTTCATCTCTTTTGGTCTTCCACCTTGTTCATCTTCTGGTCTTTCATCTTCCTTTTCTCCATCGTCAAATGGGTCAAAGATAGAGCCTGCTACGGTGTCGGGTGGTGTTGCAGTATCATCTGCACCGATACCAACGGCTGCCATATCACTTGGTGTTCCGATTGCTTCTCCAGAAGCTTGTGGGTCATTACCTTCCATTTCAATCTGTGAATGTCTGAATTTCTGTTTTTGGTCATCAATGATTTGATTTTCAATTTCTACTTTTTGTTTATCTGAGAAATTAAATATATTATCATATATCCATTCGTAAGGTAAAATTTTATCTTGTATCATATCACGAGCTAAGTTTACTTTTTGTCCGAACAATTCAATTTTTTCTTGTTCATACATTGTTGAAGGACTTGCTAAGTTTAACTCAAAGTTTACTAAGTCTTCATCTGTATATCCTTGTGAATATAAGTGAACAACTGCAATCTTTGTTAACTCTGATATTATAATTCTTTGTATTCTTTCAATGGTTCTTGCAAATCTAACATCTTCTGCTGCTAATGTTGCTTTACCACCGACATTTTCATCAAACCCTAAGAATGCTTTTGGAACTCTTAGTGATGCTAATAATTTGTTTTTCAAATATTCAATGTCTTCTGTTGAATCATAATCAATACCACCCAACTCTGATATTTCAGTCCCATTATCCCCACCACGAACTGGCATAAAGAAGTCTTCTGTTAGGTTCTGCATATTATATCTTAAGTTATACTCACCTGTTGCCTCATCCATAAATGGTGTTTTCTTCATCTTGTTGATAATTCTTTGCATATAGTTATCAACCTCTGCAGGTGGAATGTTTCCGATATCAATCTTGAATACTCGTTTAGAAGGTGCTCTCATAATTCTATGAATTAACATAGCGTCTTCCATAAGTGTTAATTGTTTCCAAATCTTTCTTGTAGATTCAATCATAGATTTACCATAAGGTAAGAAGTTACTATCACTTGCTAATCTGAAGTGAGCAACTTGAAAGTTTTCAAATTCTATCTTCTGTTGAGAACTTGTTAACCTTTGGCCAAAATAAGGATGTGCACCTTCAATACTTTCTAAGTAGAATTTAGTATAGTAAGGATTTTCAGGGTCTTCTCCTTCTGCTCTTACAACTTCGTAAGGTGATAATGGAACTACATTCGTAATACCATACTTTTCACTTACATCTAAGTATAGATAAAAATCACCATACTTAACCATATTACGAACCCAAGGCCATAGATTGAACTCAATGTTCATAATGTCATAGAATAAATTATGTAATATTTCTTTTATATTTTCATTGTCAGTTTTGATATCAATTACTTCACCATACTCACCTTTCATAGTTGATTCGTCTGAATAGATATCTAATGCACTTGAAATGATTGGGTCTGAATCCATTGATTCATAATCTTTAAATAATCCCAATCTTGCTGCCATAACCTGATGTACAGTTGAGTATCCTGTTCCAACTAAATCTAAATTAGTATGTAGTTTGGAATATCTATCTACAAGATGACTCTTGACTTGATGTTGTATTTGGTCTGTATCGGCTATCTTTAATTTTTTACCACCGACATTTCTCACGATTACATTTGTACTGAATAATCGTCTCAGTCTTCCAAATAATGTTGTATCTGCCATTTTTTACCTCACTTTATAAGAGCCACTCTAATGACTCTTTATCTTTTGTTTTTCCTGGTTCCCACTCCCAACTATCATTTTTATTTATATCTTCGTTGGTGTATAAACCCTCATTGTCCATCATTCTGGTCAATGTCTTTTTTGTTAATTCAATACCTTCGGTTTTTAATCGTAATGCAGTATCACGAACCCAAAGTCCAATAGCAAAAGACATTACAAGGTCATCATTGTATCCTCGCATTGCTTCTGCTCTGTTATTTATATAAACGAAAGTCTGTAATTCATCAATCAAACGATTACTATGAACCACTACACTCTCCTCTCTAAAAAATTCTTCTAACTTACTAATAATTAGTGGTCTGGTCTTGGAAGTCGTTGAAAAACCAGCAACCATATTCCTTTCTTGTCTGTTGATTTTATTGTTCATTTGGTGTTGAACATCAACATATTGTAAGTCTTTACTTGTATAAAATAGATTAGGATAATCCCTATCTATTACTTGTTGGATTGTTGCCCAACCAATATTATTATTCTCTATAATAAGTATCGCATCATTATATTCTGTTGCTATACTAACCAACATATTTCCAAAATCTTTGGTATTTATTCTACCTTTATATTCAGCTACTTGTTCTAAGTTCTCAATATCAATCACGTGGAAAGCAGAATAGTCTGCACTATCTCCACGACCAACATCTGCGCATACAATATAGTTTTTACTGTAGTTTGCTGGCTCCCAAATCCAACAATTATTATCAATACCTCTTTTTTCTAATGGGTCTTTACAACTTCGTTGTCGTAAGTTTTCCAATAATGTTGCGTCAATCACACCTGTACCAGATGTTAAGAAGTCACAATCACACTCTTGAGCTGCATTTGCTGGCCCAAGTAAAGTATCTTGTTCTTTTCTCCACTCATCACCTCTATCTGGATGAACCGTCCAATGTAACTTGATTGGATTAAACATACCAAGAGCTTCTTCAGCTTCTACCCAAGTTTTGTGAAACCAATTACCAACTCCGTTTGGTGTTGATAATGCAATACATTGACCACCAGTCGTTAAAGTGGATTGTGCTGCTGTCCATATTTCATCAATCTTGTCAATAAATGCTGCCTCGTCCAATATCAATAATGATAGTGCCTCAGAACGAGCGGCTTCTGGACCTGATGATACTGCTTTAATCTGTGAACCATTACGATATCTCAGATTTAATTTGTTATCCTCAACACATCTTTGTTTTAACCAACTCGGTAGATTTGCGTGCATAACACGAACTTTCGTTACCAAGTTTTTTGCTACTTCTTGTTTTGTAGCGATAACCAAAATGTTTTTATCTTGTTGGAAAGTCATCATCCACAAACTATATCCAGCTGTCAATGTTGAAATACCTAACTGACGAGCTTTTAGAATTACATTGAATCGTTCTTTTGTAAATTCACCAACAACTTTATCTTGGAAATCATACAATTCAAAAGGAATCTTGCCTCGAATCGGGTGTTGTATCATACAATACTTTTTCATAAAATATGCAGGGTCTTGTGCACATTTTATATATTCTTGCTTGATTACTTCTTTTATTGGTTGTGCCATTAATCTACTATTTGACCTGCAAGTTTAACTGATGTAGCAGTCAAAACTACTCCATATGTAAAGTATAACCATTTGTTTTCATACCATTTAGGTCTGACAAGTTTTACTTTTTGTTCAAGTAGTTTATTAGTGTCTTTTAGTAGATTAAGTTGTGTTGTTTTGTTTGCTATCAACATAGAGTCTATTGCTGCAGTTGCTTCCAATCTTTTTACCATAGCTTCATAATCTTCAACTAACGATACATTTAAACTATCTTTTAGTTCTAATTCTTTAATTGCATTGGTAAATCCCAATACTTGTTCTTCCGTGAAAGAATAAGTCTTAGGTTCTTGGATATCTTGTGCAAACAAAAGTCCTACGAATAATATGTATGTAATATATCTCATATATATAAATATATACTACTTACTAAATTTCTTCAAAAATTTTACTGCGTCATCAGCATTATCTTCTTTTACTGCTTCTGATGCTTTTTTGATTTGATTTTTAGTAGTAGTTACTTTTCTTTTAAGCTTTGCTACTTCTTTTTTGTTAACTTTTTTCTTTGCTTCAAGAACTTTTACTTCTTTTTCAAGTTCTTTAACTTCATTGTCTTTAACTTTGATTGCTTTATCAAGTTCTTTAACTTCTTTCTTTTGATTGCCGCCAAAGAAAATGTTCATTATCATCTGTATGATATTACCCATTATTCTGCTCCTTGTAGTTGTTTTTCTGCGTCTTCGACTATTTGTCGTTTTTCTTTTATGAAATCTCTTGCTTCTTCAATGGTTTTTTCAAATTCTTTTTCACCCATTTCCCATTTATCTGATTCTAACATTGGTGTATTTACACCTACATTATTAAACCATTCTTTTTTACCACCTGTTTTCTCAAAGTCTGTTATACTTTGTTCCAAATCTTTTAATTGTGATTTTTGGTTTTCTAACATTTTTAAGTTAGCATACTCTTGAAACTTACCTTCAATTTTTAATTTGTTTTCAATTTCTATTTGACAATCAAAGCAATGTCCCATCATTCTCCAAAACTTATCATCAAGTTTTTTCTTCATTGCTTTTGTACACTTTGGACAAAACCAAGGCATTCTAACTGATGCCATAATATCAGTTAACTCTGACTTTCTTGTTTTACCACCAAGGTTTTCTTCTTTTTTACCCTCGTATCCTACTTGAACATAATCTTTGACATGCTCTTTACCATCCATAATGTCCTGTAATGCTTTATTTTGTCTTTCCATATCTTTTGATTTATTTGCCATAACCTATCTCCTAAAATCGTAAACTACCTAATATCTGATTGATTGGTGCAAATGCTCCTGTGAATTTGTATAGGTTTCCTTTGTATTTGAAAACCAAACCTTCACTCGGGACAATTGCATTTAATCCACCGATAGCTTCTAATTTCTCTATTTGTAATTTTAATTTGTTTAATTTTTCTATATTACCAGGTTTCCTTAAATCATTCATCGCACTGATAACATCTTGTCTAATTTTTTGTGTTGCTCTATCAGGTGATACTGCCAAAAACCCTTGTATATTTTTTAATATTTCTACACCCACTTGGAAAAATAATATTTCAAATGGTTTAATATTGTCTTTAAAAATTTTCATATGATTTTTTTTATCTGTATCCAATACCCACTTGTTAAATTCTGGATTACCTTTGAAGTCTTTTCTTATTTGTGGTATTTTATAAGACTTATCAAAATATGCCCATCTACGAACTAACTTAACAAATTGGTCTGGTTTGATATTCACTTTGAATTGTTTACCTGCATTGAATACATACTCTTTCCAAAATGCTTCGTGATACATACCTAATGTATCACTATTTTTTAGTCCATATTGTGATTGTAATTTATTTAACTTACCAATAAACTTACTTTTTAGTTTACCAAAGTTTTGTACCTTTGGAACTTTCAAAAAGTTAGGTTTACCTATGTTAAATCTTTTTTGTATATTTTGGTTTACTTGTAGTATCATACCTTGTAACATTCGTGCACTATCTTTTGCCTGTCCTATTGGCCTCCCACTTTTATCATATTCTAATGCTCCGTGAAATATAATTTCTGCAACATCATAATCTATTATATTACTCGTTTGTGGATATATAACCTCTAAATTCATCCATTTAGTTCCATTTCCAAATACTTTTGTTTGTTGTGCGTTTGATAAAGAACCTATTGCTTTTTCTAAATCTTTCATAGCACCTACAAATGCGTTTTTAATCTCACCTCTACCTGAAAATAAACTTGCAACTCCACTAACACTTAAAGATGTTTTACCACCATTTTTTAAATGTCCTTTGTTTCGTGCTGCTTTTAATCTTCCGTCGACCCAACTTATCATTAAGTTTTGTCCATCGAGCTTTTCAGAAACCTTATCTTCACGATTAAGACTTCCATTTAACCCTATAATAATTATGTTCTTCAAATCTGAAAACATCAAATTATTATCATCAAATGGATGATTCATATGTCCGTATGCTCCACCTTCAGTTAGAAACACCTTTTTTACATCTTTAACAAAACTTTCACTTAATTTTTTCTTTGTAGCTGATACACCTTTATTAATATCATCTTTACTTGCTAATGGTGTTTCTTTTTCAGGAGTAAAGTCATTATCTTCAATAAATCCATCTAATACACTTTCTTCCCCAAAGTATTTAATTATTTCTTGACCCAACTCTTTCATCATTTTATTCATTCTTTCTTTATACTTTGGAAATGGATTATCTACTGAGTCTGTGTTTTTTCTTGTTTGGTTTATCGTTCTTCCATAGGTTACGGTTTTTGCTCTATCTTGTTCGTAGTCATCTGTTTCAAGTGTAAATGCCATATCTGCAGAATCTTTTATTGGAAAGTCAATTAGCTCCCAACCTAATATTTCTGCGTGTTCTGGTGTTACTCTGAAGTAATCATCTAATGAACCAAAAAAATCATACATACCTTCATCTGACATAACACTAGCGTCAAAGTGACTACCAAAGCCACTAACTTCTTTTATAATTTTTTTTACATTTGATTGTTGCATAAATTCAAATAATTTACCAAATCTTGATGTCATCATTTCATATGTTTTTTTATCAAAGTATCCGAATGTTTTTTTGAATATTTGTTTTCTTTTATTGTTATCAAATTTTGGACTACCTAATAGATTACGAATTTCTGTTCCACTTGATATACCACTAACTTTTTGGTGTGGTGCAGAGTAAACATATCCGTGCTCTTGATATCCTTCTAAATCTTTTCTCTTTACTGCAAACCTAAAATCTTTAAAATATTTTCCTGATGATAATCTACCTGCGTCTTTTTTACCCACTACATAAACTGCGGCAGTATCATCACCAAACTTTCTCAATATGTCTGCTTTGTATGGATTTCTTTCTTGAATTATATTCTTAGCAGGAATACCCATCTTAATCATATGTTTTTTCTTTTCATTGAAATTGAGTGGGTGTCTTGGCATTCCTTGTATGTTTGATGTTGCGATATACACTTCATCAAATTTACCTTTCAGTGCTTCAAATACTTTTTTGTGATGTGGGCCAAATGGTTGAAAGCGGCCTGGATAAATTGCTACTACTTTTTTAACACCTTGTTGTTCGTTAATTTTTTTATATCCACTACCATAAGGAACTGATGTATTACCTTTCTTTTTCATTTTCTTAACCATTTTACGACTTGGTGAAGGAACATCTCCTGCACCTAAACCGAAAAATGATTCATTTTTCTTTTTGGTTTTCTTTTTCATAGAATTTATATAACTACGATAAACTGCTGCTTGAGCTGTTTTACCCATTTCCTTTGCTCGTTGTTCCATAGCAACTGCTGCTTGTATTTTGTGAGCGTGTTTCTTACCACTACTTCTAATTTTACTTACTGATGCTTTTGCGTCCTTAACCGTAGCGAACTTTAATCCGTGTATCGTTCCTTTTGGATTTTCATCCGTGTATAAATCTGAATGACTTGATGAACCTCTATGTTGTCCTTTTTTTCTTGGAATTCTTTTTGCTTCTTTGTATTGTGGATATTCGTCATCAACACCTTTTCTATCCGAGTCTGGTTCTGCTGATGATTTATTTGTGGCTTTTGTTGGTAGTAGTTTCTTATCTGATTTAGATACTCTGAACTTTAAGGCAGGTCTTCCGTTAATTAGTAAATCACCCTTTTCATTATAAGTGATTGACTTAACCTTTACTCTTTTGTTTTTAAACCTACCCATTAAAACAGTATCACCAATTTCAACATCAAGGTTTACTGCCTCATTGAGATATGGTTTAACTAACCATTCTGTTAGTTTTGACTTCATTATCTTCTCTTATATATTGTGATTCTTCGTTTCCATACTGATGTTTTTAATTCATTTTGAACATCTTTTAAAGCTTTTACTTTATATAATATCGAATCATTCTTTATTAATAAACTATATACATTATTAACATCCATATCAGAACCACCTTTTAGTCTCTTTGATAAGTTTGCTAATTGGGATGCGACACTATTTTTTAATCCTGTTAAACTATATGAACCTAAACCACTTACTACAACAGTAGGATTCTCAGGGTCAAATTTACCCTCTTTCATTTCTTCTTTCCAATTGTAGATATAACCATCAGATTTACCTGATGATTGTATTTTTAAATCTTCTTTTAGTAGGTTTTTTAATTTTACCATTTTCGACAAGACCAATAACGAGCTTTATGTCTTGGACCCGGTGTATCACAATTATGTCTTGCTCTAAAATTTCTACGAGCGTCGGGATTAGATTTTCTAATTCTCATTGTTTTCTCTCCACCTTTACCTTTATGTCCAAAGTTTACCTTTACGACATTACCGGCTGGATTCTTAACATAGACTTTAAATTTTTTGACATCGCCTTGCATTGGTTTACCAAGTTTTACTTTTCGTCCTTGATACTCTGCTTCATTAATGTCTTCTGGCAATCTAAGATATTCAAAGGTATATCCGTGTCCCTTTCCGTCCACTTCATAAAAGATTTCCATTTCTTCTTTTACACAATTAGGAACTTTTCTTCCACCTTTGTCTTTCATACCAACTTGTTTGTATCCTACCCAACAAGTTCCTCTTGCTTCTTTTATAGTATTTTCCATATACATATCCTTAATATCTTTCCAATTAATATCTGTCATTGCGTGTTCTGGTTTATATACACCTTTCTTTGATTTGAAATCTCTCATATGTGGAACAACATCAATTCCTCTCTCACCTACAAAATTAGCGTGAAAACGATTGTATCCGTTTTTCTTTGATTTTGTAATCACTACAAAACCATCACCTCTTGTTACCAACTTTTCCAAGTCTTTAGCGGTCTTCTTATCCATCTTACCACTTTTTACTTTAGATAGTAGATGTTTTAAACTTTTCATTACTTACCTTTTTTCCAACTACCACCAGCGGCTTTATATTGTTTTGCTGCCCAAGCATTTGCATAAGCTGATGGATAAACATCAAACTTTTTCTTTGCTTGTGATTTATAATAAGACCACTTTGATGGATTTGTTGGGACATTTTTTTCAACGAATAGATTTATCTTCTCTTCCATTCTAACTTCATTTATTGTACTTCTTATGAACTCTCTAAGTTTCATTGTATTCTCCGCTTTTGTTTTAGTATATACTGGTTTTTTACCTTTACTTTTTTGACGACCCTTTTTAGCATCGCCACCTTTTTTTTGATTAGCTCTTTTTCTACGAACAAATGAAGCTCTACCTTTTTTACCAAGTTTACTAGCTTTATCTGCACTCAGACATGCGGCGTAAGCACCACCTTCTTCTCCACCACCACATTTACCTAATTTTTGTCCGTCTGAACCATATCTGTCCCAACCACCTTTGGTTGTTCCACCTGACCCACCTTTTTTGAACCATTGTCTTAGGTCTTCTTTGTAGACTTCAAATGCTCTATCTTTTATTTTTTTCATTTCACTTGACGAAAGTCTTTTTTTCTTTTTACCAATCTCTCTTGGTTCGTCTAAGTGTTTTGCAAATTCTTGTATCTTCATAATTTATCTCGGTGGTTTGGAATCCCAAGGCCCCCAATGTCCTGTTTCAACCATTTTCTTTGCTGCTTCCGCAGGTGTGTAAGTATAAGTCTTATATCCTGGATATGGTATTCCACCCAATTCGTAATATCTTCTTTTAGTGGTAGCGATTGTTTTTCCATTTGAAAAATCTAATACTCCACCACGTTTTTCAATCCAACAATGACCAAATGGTCTTCTGTCGGTTCTTAATATAGCGACTCCGTGACACAATTTAAAATCATTGTCTCCCATTTTGGTAATAATGTAATTACCATTCGCTTGATAACAATCTCCTGCCATCGTTTACCTATATAAATCTACTGTTGGACCAGTAACACTTGAACTAACATAACTTAACGCTATTGGATATAATGTTCCTGTTTCATATCCTGTTTTGTCAGTTGCAACACCACCCTCTGCTAACTTGAAACTTCCGTTAGTTGCTGCTGAATCAACAGTTGATTGTGATACAATCATAAATGCTGTTGATACATTTGAACCTGTTGGTTCGAATATACTATCGGGAGCAACTTGTGCTACTAAGATAGAGTTACTTCTGTTTGTTAAGTTTTGACCTGTCAATACTTTTGTTCTACTGACAAAAGAACCTTGTCCTCTTGCTACATCTGAAAATGCCATTTTTATCTCCTATACTGATAATGCTCGTTTAAACCAACCGAACAAAAACTTTTCTTGTTCGGGCTTATTATTTACTATATCATAATAATGCTTTAGTCTGTAACAACGAACCCTTTCTATTGAAGGTTTGTATGTATCGATTGCTCCTTGTGTTCCAGGACCAAATCCACCATCAACTGCGATGTCAGCTCCTTTTGCATTACATGCTCTTTGTAAAATTCTTACTGCTGTTCCATACCCTTGATTAACACACATATCAAAATGTATGTGTCTTAAGTGTTCTGGTAAGTTTTCAGCTTTATATCTATCCCAATAATCTTTTTTGTAGATTTCTTTTGCTTCTTCTTTTGTAAGATTTTTGATATCTACATCTGGGTAAAATCTTTTTGCTATACCGAAGTTAGTTTCTCCGCCTAAATCAGTCGGGTCATTTACATAACCACCCTCGTGTTCTAAAGTTATTTCTATAATTTCTTCAAATGATGTTAACATTACTTTTTCCCTAATATTTTATTTTTTCTTATCCAAGATAAACCTCGTTTATTTTTCAATGGTTTACTGATAAATTTTCCTAATCCTTGTTTTACTAACATACCAAATCTTTTTGTTGCTTGTTTTTCATCTTGAAATTTATTGTTATCAACAATCATAAAATTACTACCACCAAACAATCCTTGAAATCCACCAATGTTTTGATTAACTTCTCTATGTGAATCAACAACTATTTTTTCTGGTAATACTCTATCACGATTTTCATTTCTTTCAAGTGCTACTTCTAATGTAGTATTGACAAAAATCATATAGGTATCATATCCTACTTTTTCTAATTCTGCTTTTTCTGCTGCGATTTTCTTGAAGTCATCGCCTGTTCCATCAATAATCATACCAAGTCTTCCGTTTTGATATAATCTTCTTCTTTCTGCTGTTAAATCTTTTGCAAAACTTCTCAACCCACTATACTTTGGGTCTTTTGGATTTGTTAAATTTGCAAATACTTCGTCTGGTAATGAATCTAAATCAGTTCCAAATCCAAACTTATTTAATAAATACTTTAATTCTTTGTCTGAATTAACCATTTTCATACCTGTTTGAGATATATTTAATCTTTCAGGTATTCCAAATAATCCTTTTGCTATGTAGGTTTTACCTGAACCTGGTCCACCTGCTAAAAATACTGCTTTCAAAATACCAGGGTCATTTACACCTTCAACTAACTCTACACGAAGTGTTTTTTTCAACCACTTCTTATATTTTTCCATTTCAGATAATTTAAAGAAGCCTTTATATCCACCGATTTCTTCAGAACCTTTTGATTGTCCTGTAATACTGACTTCGAATAATAAGTTTTTTAGTTTAAGCATTTGTGTCCTTAATTTATATAAATCTATACAATTATAAATATAAGATAAGTAAGTTTTATTTATATATGAAGGGGTCGCGTTTCTTTAATTCTGCGAGTTTTTTCTTGAGTTTTCTTTTTTGAGTATATTTTTTGAACCATTGTTTTATTTTTTTAAACATAATTATTCCTCGTAAGATAGTGGTGTTGTATTTCTATATTGTGATTGTGTCGGAACTATCATTTTATATGATTGAATCAACTCTTTTATTCCACCATCTAAAGTAAATATTGGTTTCCAACCTGTTTCTTCTATTTTTTCATTACTTACAATGTAATCTCTTTTATCTGGGTCTACATAATAATCAGAATAATTTACTGATGTATTTGGTATATGCGTTTGTATTTTTTCAACTAATTGTTTTTTAGTAATGTTTTCATCTGATAATCCTAAATTAAATACTTCATTGTTAAAAGTATAATAATTATCAATCATATATTCAAATGCTCTACTAACATCTTGTATATGAATAAAGTTTCTAACAAATTTGTGTTCGAATAAAGTAATGTATCTATCGGTTAATAATTTATACACGAAGTCATTGACTAATAAATCTGTTCTCATACGACTTGATACACCAAATACAGTTGCTAATCTAAATGATATACCATTACTTTCATTAATTATATAGTCTTCTGCCTCACATTTTGTTTTTCCGTAATGACTAATTGGTGTTAGTTCGTTAGTTTCATCAACCATTCCCTCTCCTCTTGTCCCATATCCACTATTGGTATTTGGATACAATATCATTTGGTCATTAGATAATACATCAACTATATTTTGTATTTGTGTGGTGTTGATACTTGTGGCTAAATCTTTGTCTTTTTCACATAAAGGAAACCCAACTAATGCTGCAAGTGGTATCACGATATCAACTTGTTCAACCAAGTATTTTAATTTACTCCACTCACGAACATCGCCATAATGAAATGTAAAGTTTGGATTGTTTGATAAATCCACTAATGAAGTTTGATTATACATCAAATTATCATATACGATTACTTCGTGGTTCTTAAGTAGGTTTCTTGTAAATACTGAACCTAAGTATCCTGCTCCGCCTGTTATTAATATTTTCATTTTTCTATCTTTTGGTCTTTTCTTTTTGTCCAAGTTTCTGGTAATTCTCTATCTTTATCAATACAAAAACCTGTTAATGTGTATCTATCTTCTTTTGCCCAAGTGTTTGTTGGTGTCACCCAATGACCCATACGAAGTGAGTGATTCATCAACACCAATCTATTTGCATTAGGAACAATAGTTTTTATGTCATTATCAACTCTCATTTGTAATAGTCCACCCCAATCATATTTCCATTGATACTCACCGACATAAAATACATAACCACACAATCCCATATAATCATCATAGTGTAATCTTAAAAAGTCTTTTCCATTCTTTTTATATCTGTTAGTTTGGTGCATAAACTTACCTGCCTGCCCATTTGTTAGTTCAATTACCAATGGTTTGATATGTTCGTTAAACATATCTTGAACTTCCTTTGAGTTGGAAACTTCAGAACTACCCCACATATGAGCGATATAATCTTCGTCTGTTGATGGAAAAAATTTATCATCTGGTGTTTCCCAAGTTTTATATCTACCTGGTCTTACTTGGTCAATTTCTTCATATCTGGCATTTCTACAAATATCAACTATTTTATCGTATTCTTTCTTTGGTAATAAATTATCAATAATTATATACCCATTTTCTTTATACTCATTCTTCATAATACTCCTTATACCATTTCATAGTTTTTTCAACACCCTCTGATAAAGAAGTTTTTGCCTCCCAACTATATTTATCTTTCATTTTTTGTGAACTTATTTTTCTGATTGGAATCATAGATGGCTTTCCACTAATATATTCCACTGGCTCGTCGTAGTCTGCAACTTCCATACAAATGTCTAAAAGTTCATTTATACTATAACTGGTATTCGAACCGATGTTTACTACTTCGTGTTTTTCATTACAATTTTCCATAACACAAACTAATCCGTCAATAAAGTCATCAACGAAAATAAAATCTCTAATATCCTCACCATCACCCCAAACTTGAATTGGATTATGTTTATCAACAACTTTCTTGATAGTCGCTGGTGCTACGTGACATTTATCAAAATCATATTTATCATGCGGCCCATAACAATTACCAGGTCTCACTACTAAACAATCCATTGTTGGTGATAGTTGATTTGCATATAAATCACATAATACCTCACCATATCTTTTCATCCAACCAACTGCGTGGTATACTGGATAAGGTTTTTCAAATATGTTCCAAGTCTCATCAACCAATTTATCATCACTTGGTGGATATACAGTTGAACTACTAATAAAAACATATTTTTTTACTTTACTAAAGTATGCTGCTTCAATTAGTTGTGTATTCACAATTACATTTGGTGTAACGTGAACCAATGGTGATTTTACCGTATCAACTGCATTTGAAGTATTTGCAGAACAATTAACAACTATATCCATACCCTCTGTGATTTCTTTACAAAATTCCATATCTCGTAAATCACCATAAAAGTATTCTACCCCATCAACTCTTTTATTATTTTTGTGTATTGTTCCATACACATCGTATCCGTCTTTAACTAATCTTTCTGCTAAATTATACCCAATTAGTCCTGATGTTCCTGTTATCAGTATTTTACTTGTCATTATAATAATCTCCGTGTTCTATTAACAAGGTAGAACCTTGTCTGTAATATGCTTTTTTAAATTCTTCAAAAATATCTTCTGGTTCATCCAACAAGACAACTTTAACTTCTTTTAGTATTGACTTCATTTCGTTAGTGTAATCTTGTGTATGTTGAACGCCGCCGTTTAATGGATTGGTAGAACCAATTGAAGTTCTGATGATTACTTTTGGTCTAAAGTTAAATTCAGTCATTGATTGCATTTTATCTAAATGATTTACTAATGCGTCCATACTTCTCATCAAAAAGTCAAACCTTGGAAAACAACTAATCGGAACTAATCCGTTCATAGCCATACCCGTTGACATACCCATTTGAACTTCTTCAAATACTGGCGTTTCTAACCTTGACTCTTCTGGTAGTGTTTTTAATGTATTGTATATTGCATTACCACTATACTTTACTGATTGTCCGAGAAAGATTGTATTGTCTTTCTGTTCTAACCATTCCATACTTTTAATTAATTCATCTTTGTATTTCTTCATAATATTCTATCGTTTCTGTTAATCCTTGTTGTAATGTATATTTTCTTTCAAAACCATAGGATTTCATTCTATCTGTATTCATTTGTCTTCTCATATCACCATTTGGTTTTGTTAAATCATACTCTATCTCTGTTCCAAAATATGTTCCAATAACACTGGCAATATCTGATATTCTAACTTCTTCACCACTACCAAGATTCACAACATCATTTACTCTGTTTTGAACCATATGTAACATTCCTCGTGCAACATCTTTTGAATATATAAAATCTCGTATTGGTGTTCCATCACCCCAAACATTTAATACTTTATTATGATAACCTTTTTTAATCATCGATGCGATTACGGTAGATTCATCACCAAAATTATCAAAAGGGCCGTATATGTTTGATGGTCTAACGATGGAAATGTTTTTGTAATCATTTGTGATACTAACTGCCTCACAACTTAATTCACCCATTCGTTTTATGTATGCAGGAATTTTGTCATTTGGACTTGGAACTTTATCCCATACATCGTCTTCATTGTAAAATTCACTTGGTGGATAAACCCCAACTGAACTTGTATATAGAAACCAATCAGGTTTATATTTACCTACTGCCTTTATAATGTTTGTATCAAATTGTAACATTGATAAATAATCTGCTGGTCTTTCTTTTACTCGTAAAGGTGAACCTTTGATTCCTGCTAAATGATATATGTGGTCATAGAATTGAATCATTTGAGTATTATCCGCATCTCTCATATCTCTTTCAATATCAACCACTTTTACTTCATCGTAGACTTCTTTACATAAGACTTCAAGTTGTCTACCAACCATACCTTTACCGCCTATAATTAATGCTTTCATTAGAACAACACCCAATTGCCAGTGCCGTGATGCGGGTAATCACTTTTATATTGATAATAAATTACATCTTTTGGGATATCTTGTTTTTTACCCCAAGTTTCATCAACTGGTGTATTTGTAGAAAGATTATTATCCTCAACCACAAATTGTAATGGTAAGTCAAAGTTCTTTGTATATTTATATGTTTCGTGAAATAAACCACTTTCAAATGTCATATCACCTACAAAACACCATACTTTATTTTTTTCATTTTTTAGTTGAATTGATTTTGCTACACCTAATGCAATTGGTAAAATTCCACCAACTATTGATGATGAATAAAACTTGTGTTCTTTACTATAAACACTCATACTTTTACCCCTAATGATTTGATTCATCAAAACATCTCTTGGTATTCCGTGAAGTAAAGCGTGGTAATGATTTCTCCAACTACAAAATACCCAATCATTTTTATCAACTTGCTTAAAAATATCAATCAATTGTTCTTCATTATTAGAACTCAAATGAACTGGTGAGTGTATTTCGCCTCGTTCATATCGTTCTTTTACTTCTGTTTCAAAGTCTATTAAATATTGTTTATTCACTATATCTCCCATAATTTGTATTGTTCCAAACTCTTTCGTGTATGTAGAAAAATAATATACCTGTTAAGTTCATTATGATTGCATTCCAAAGTGGTATTTCAGTTAATCCCACTGCTAATATAAACCAAGAATTTAGAAAAGCAATAATTCTCCAACTGACTGACTTTGATGTTGAGCGTGTTTTACTTTCTTTAAACATTACCAACTAATCTCCCAATCCTTAAATTCTGCTGCTAAACAATCTGTTTTATAATCTTTTCTACCACCAACACATTCTGCAATCTTATTACCTGCAATATTACGAATACCATTTAATCCGTGAGTTAGATGTAAGTTTCCGTCTTTTTCTCCATTACGAACTTTTGTTTCGTTATACCAAATGTGTGTATTCATTTGTGCTAAAACAACTATCGCCCTAATGGTTTCTGCTGTAATTTTTCCGTTGTCTTCATTTAAAATCAAATCAATATCATACATCATATCTTTAATTTCTTTTGCATAATTTTCTTTGTTTTCAGGTATAAATACCTCTTTCAATTGATGAATACTTAATCTATCAATTAATTCATTTAATGTTGGTAAATATTTTCTTTTTTTACTCATTTGTCTCTCCCATATAATATTGGATTATCTATCGGCCAATCTATTTTTAGCATTGGGTCATTCCACTTGACTGATATTTGGTCTTGCCAATCTATATATTCATTTGGATAAGATTGAGTGTAGTGAAATACACACTTTTTTGATAAACATAAATGTCCATTTAAAAAACCTGGTGGAACTAAAACACTTTTCATATTTTTATCATCTAATACAAAACTATCCCACTCTAAAAAAGTTGGACTATCTTCACGATAATCAACAACTACTAAATAAAATGCACCATATACACAAGTAATGTGTTTCCAAGTTTCATTATCTCCGTGTAGACCACGAAGAACATTTTTTCTTGAACGAGTGAATTTAGATATTTTAGATTGCGGCGTATCCATATGGTCTTCCCAAAAAGTCCACATTGTTCCACGATAATCTGTGTATGGGTCAGGTGTAAAAACCTTAACTTCTGGTAATTTACTTACCTCAGTTTTATATTTGAACATAAAAAAATCCTTACATTTGTAAGGACACTATAAAGTGCCCCCGTTATTTTTATAGTCTTGTGTGGTCGGTTGGGTCTTTGGTTGTTACCTGTTAGCACCACTTGACTTCTGTATATAAATAGTTAAAATTTTAGAAAAGAGTCAGAATTAATTATTTCATTATAAATTTTATATTCATTATCTATAAGGTTTTGTAAATCTTCATCAACTATGTTATCCATATAGCTTATATTCTGAAACTCTTTTAGTTCTGTTAATGATTTCAATTGGTCAACCACATGCGATTTACGATTTCCAAAAAGTTTATCTGCTTGAATTCCTTTTTCTTGAATTACACTACCATTGAGTTGTCCGTTTTCATTAAAGTCTTGTTCCCAAAGAGTATATTTTTTGTAATTAACAATATCACTATATCCAGGAATCAATTCTTCTATCCAATCAACTGCTTTATCTAAATCAGTAATGTCTAAAAAATTAACACTTTGAAATTTTTTAAAATAAGTATATATAGGAAACAACCTAAATGATGTATGTGCCTGATGAAAAATAGGTGAAGTATCAAACTTTGTAGAATACATATCTTTAATAAATTTAATACCTACTTCTGTGGTATAGTCGATTGGTTTTTTCTTATCATCTAACATAGGAAGTTCTGCATAATAAGAACCACGAAGTCTCTCATAAAAATCTTTCAAATGGTTGGGATTTATATTTTTTGCCGCACACCAAATAATTAAACTTCTTTGGTCTGAATTCCACTCAGACAACATACGAAGTATTTCTTCTGATTGACCAGAACAAAACTTTTCCATTGGGTCTCTAATCAATATTAGTTTTCTTTTTTCACTATCTAATTGTGGTTCTGGAACAATATCTCCATCGTAATCTAAATCTCCACCTTGTTCTAAATGTTCACCATACATATATCTTCTCAACTTTAATTGAGTTGCAACATTTACTAAATGAGTAGAGCCGACTTTTGGCTCTGCAAACCAAATAACATTGTCAAAGTCAACATAACTTAAATTTGAATATATCAATGCTTCTTTTTCGTGATTTTGCCAACCCTCTAAATTATTATTTACTACTATTTTTATATTAGCCATTTAATGCTCCTTTTTTGTAATACCAATATCTACCCCAATTATTCACATTTGCATTTCCATTAAAAAATTCGTGAACTGCTTTGATAACTCCTGCGTGAACATTAGGTATATTTAATAAATATCCATTGTTATCAATAACTTTAATGTAACCGATTCCATCTATGGTATCTTTTTCCAAATCTTTCTTACTTACTTTATCAATTTTATTTAAATGGTAATCGCCTGAGTAATCATCACCACAAATATAACCACCTGGTTTTACTTTTTCCCAACCTATTTCAATATCTTTTTTAATAACACTATACTCGTGACCACCATCGATAAATAATATATCAATTGAATTATCTTCAAACTTTTTTAATTCGTCGTGTGAATTACCTTTAATTAATGTTGTTGTGTTTAAGGCATCGTATGGTGGAAATTTGTGTTTTCCAACTTCTTTTAATTTACTGAAAACATTTTGGTATCTTTCATCAACTTTTGTATCATCTTCTGTAAAATTGTGTTCATCAATAACTTCTCCGTCTGGTGTGGATATATTTCCTTGAAACCAATCAATTGCCACTAACTTACCATTAAACTTTTCTTTTACTAATTGTGTTAATTCACAAGTATCATCACCTGTTCCAACCCCAACTTGAACAATTAAAGGTTTGTGAAATTCTGTCTGTGTGTCTGAAAGTTTTGGGTGTGATTGCCAACCCTTTCCTACATTTGTAAATGTTTCTACGAAACTTGTTATCCAATGATTATACATTTATTTTCCTCAACTCTTTATATAAATTAGTAATAACTTTCTTTTGTGATTCATCATATTTTGCACCATATTTCTTTATCAATTCTCTATTGTAAATTAATATATCTTCCATTTGATAATACCACTCGTGCATTTCATCTTTACTCATACTACATATCCTTTTTACTTCCTTTGTTATTTTTTGCATTCTTCTAAAGGTGGTTCTTTCACTATCATAACTTTCATCAATGTATGGACTAAATGTTTTAAATCCTAAATCTCTTAACATTGATAATGTTCCTTGTGAACCATATACTATGAATGGATGAAAGTGTAATATTGGTCTAAATATTTTTTCAGTTGCGCCACTATATGGTTCTGGAAAACCTGTTTCAGTTACAATTGAAAAATATGAATCTAAGTAAGGTTCTTTTTGTTCATAACCCGTTCCAATAATCTCTGTTAGATTATCATAGTCAATTGTTCTTGGTGATATTTTGTTTAATTCGTCATAGTATGACATATATGTTTCCATCAATTCACGACTACCACATATTTTTCTCATAGTATCTACATCTGGCATTCCCTTATCACCCATACAATTCAAATCTTTTCCTGTTTCCAATGAAAAACTAACCAAATTATTCTCTAATAAATTATTATGATGTAACATTGCTATCATAGCATATCTATGTGGTCGTATTCTTCTATTCAAACACACTAATTGGTGTTTTCTTTTTATTGACTTACTTTCTTGAAACTCCTCATCTGATATAAATGTATTCTCATTTTGATTTCCGTTCAACAATTGATAACCTTTATTATGTAATTGTTCATAACAACTAACTAATGTTATTCTTTCTTTGATGTCGTTTTTATCACACCAAGCGTTATACTCTTTTGAAATACTCCAATTATTACCCATTACATACCCAACAATATTTGGACTTATTTTTTCCTCGACAATAGTATTATGTAAATGGATTATCGTTTTTACCTCAATGGTGCTTTCTGTATGTGCTACAACCATAACTACACCTTGTTTTTTTCGTAACTTTTCTTTTGTGGTTTCTAACATATTATTTAAAAATCCGCTATCTTCATAACCTTCATCTTCCCCAACAACTTTTCCTATTGCACCAAATTGTTCTACATAGTATAAAAATGGTTTGTCACCGATATCACTAATTAATTGTTTGTCAATCGTTTCATATGGAACTACACCCAATGGATAAACTGCTGGCCATTTACCTGTTTCTTCAAAGTATTCTGATACATTTGTGATAAATTTATTTAATGATAACGGATATCCGTTTGGAATCCAAGTGTCATCAATCTTTCTATCAAATCCAAATATTATTTTATTTTCCATAGCTTTTCAATCTGTTTAGAATATTCATCTATAAATATTTTATGTCCATCATAACAAACGTGTCCGTTGTCTTCCCAAAACTCTAATTCATTGATAACTGCATACTCCGTAAGTCCACCATATACAACCTCTTTGTTTTCAAAAAATACAAATTTATCAAAATCTAAACCATTCCATAGATATTTGGAAGTGTGTTTATACACATCAACATAAAGTGGTTTTAATCTTGACACCTCATATGTCGTCGAGTATGCTTTTGGTGGTAAACCTCCAACCGCATTATTTGCACTAAATATATTTTGCCATACTGACATAAAATATTTAATATTATGTCTTTCACAAAATGTCTGAACCAATAAAATAGATTTCAATGTATCTATAAATTGCTTTTCTACTGAATAAAAATTATCATACCACAAATTGAAGTAATCTCGTTGTGGTTTATTTTTCCACCAATCATCCTTATAAGGTAATCCACCCGACCTAATGTTTCCTCTATCGATATGCATTGTTGGACTCATATCAGGAAAAGTTTCTGATGGATGTTTCTTATCCCTTAAATCCATAACGTTTGTGTTGATAGAACTTTTTACTATCAATGGTGCATTGTTCCCATCCTTTTGATAAATATTCTTATAGTCTGGTGTTTCTCTCAACGAAACGAACAAATCTTTTCTTTCAATACCACTCCACATTATACCGGCATATAAATTGTCTGATGAATGTCCACTATCCAATAAAGTTTGTAATGCATAAATAACTCTTTCTGCGATTATTTCATTACCTGATGCTGGCTGTGCCGTATGAACATACTTTTTAAAATTATATTTTTCTTTAATGTAGTTTGTCCAAGTTTTACGATAAGTATTTTCTTTGATAAATGGTGCTCCATCTGAAAAACTACATCCTGCTGTTACTAATATTTTATCTCTATCCATTTCTTTTTAATATTTTTAAATATCCAATACTATCGTCTGTTATTCCATTATATGTTTCAATAAGCGTATAATTACTATTTTCTAAAAATACATTTATTGTGTCATTTACCTCATCTAATATCCAATCATCACAAACAATAATTGAAACTTTTCTCTTATCACAAAAGTTAAGTTCTTTTGTTAAAATCTCTTCATCGTGGCCAGAATCTATAAAAGCAAAATCATATTCTTCTTCTACTTCCCAATTGGTTATTCTTCTTTTTATATCCATTTCATAAAATGTAATCAAATTGTTATCAAAGTATTTATTTACTTCATCCACACAAGTTTTACTATTTGGTTCAATATCAATAGTAGTTAATTTAAAATCATTACCTAAAAACTTGTAACATAGAAATCCAAAGATTCCACTATTTGTTCCTGTTTCAAGTATTGATTTTGGTTTATATTTTGTAAGTATTGTATCCCAAGTTTTTAAAACATTAAGTGAATTAGGATAATCTTCAACTGATAGAGTTCCACCGTGTCCACGAAATGCCCACCTATTTCCATCTTGTTCTCCTTCATCTGGCGTTCCTCTATAAAACATACACTCTTTTATTTCCAAAGGCCAAGGTCTTGCTAAATCAAATAATAATTCATCAAAAAATATATCTTGATATTCTGTAATGTTGTCTTCATTGTCATACCAACTCTCTCCCACTAAACATTTTTTTTCTAAATCAGAAATAGTTTTTAACTTACTCATAGTTTGTCCTCAATAATATCTTCTATAACTTGCAACTCTTCTTCTACAAATTCAGAGTGTCTTCGATGATTATGTAAAAGTCTTTCGTAAAGTTTTCCATAGTATAGTTTATGTAGGTCTTCCAATGTGTTGTTTTTGAAAAACTTGATTATCTCTTTTGTTAGCATTTCAAACCTTTTCTTATCATCCGTTTCCTCATCATAAGATTCATCAATAATATCTCCAAAAGTTTGAAAACCATTGTCGTTTAAATACTTTAATGTATATGGTTGAGCATATAAAAAAAATGGATGCATTCCTACTAATGCTTTTGATATTTTTTCTGATATTATAAATTTATCAACTTCTCTAAAGTGACTTTCTGTGACAATGCTGAAATAAGAATTTAAAAATAGTGGATATGGAATGGTTATTGTGTCATCACCTATTGGATGTCCATCATCTCCTTGTTCTAAATCTAAAACAAGTGGTAACATATCACTTAACTTTTCTATGCTTTCTTTACTCTCTTCCAAGAATATAGACTGATTTTCATTATCGTGTAATATAGTATTTAGTTTTTCATATCCTTGATTATAAGTTAATAGAGAATTAAATCCAATGTCTAATAAGTTATTTTCCATTAGTCGTATCATCAATCCAACTCTATGTGATTTTGGAAATCTGTTCAGATTAGTATATGATTTATCTCTTAATTTGTGCTCAAAGGATTTTACTAACTTTGGATATTCAATCATAACTCGTTCTAACTCTGTTCTACAAGTAACATAATTGAAATGATATTTTTCATCAAACAACTTTCTGTAATCTTCAGTATCACTATTACAATTTGTTCTAATCTCAAGTCCCAACAAGTATACATTATCTATCTTTGCTGGCCAATCACCAGTGTAATCATCATTAAATAATATAACTTTTTTAAATTTTGATGATAAAGTATTGATTGATATTTGAATAGCGTTATCATCCCAATATTCTTTTGTAAAAAATTGTTTTGGTGAAGCGACAATAATATCGTTTGGATGATTTTGTAGTTTATTAGTATTAAAAATTTTATGATATTCAATATCTAACCAATCTAATACCTTGTGTGGTTTGAAACCTTGTTCTTTTATATCTAATGCATATATTTTCATTACAATACTTCCCACACTATAACTGAGTTTTCTATGAATAATCCTGCTACCCTTGTTCTTTTTTTGAATAAAATTTTTATTTTATTTTCTCTTTCTAATTGTAGTAATTTTGAATAATAGTATTTTAGGTAGTTTCTTTTTTCACAATACAACTTCATCAAATTATCAAATTCATTATTTTCTGCAAATTCTAATATTGGTTCTATATTAATTACTCGTTTTGGTTTTTTCTGTAATACAAAATCTATAAAATTATCAATGTCTCCACCTACTTGTTCTAATGATGATGTGGTTATGATTGCACTATTTGGTTCTACATCTATGTTAATCTCTTTTTTCATATCAATCATATCATACTTAACATCAATACCCAAGTATGTATTTAGTTCTTCTAATATTTCAACTGATACTTTTGAACTATCACTTGCGTGTAATTTTATTTTTTCAAATAACTGATTTATCAAATAGATATTTATCCCACTACCTGAACCAAAGTCATAGACATTATCGATATCAAAAAGGTATTTTGAAAATAGTATGTTTCTAATTGCTAGCTGATATTTCCAATCCAAAACTTCTGTATTTGTAGTGCAAAACTTCTTATCAATAACATAAAACTTATCATCTCTAAACCATATAGGTTTTAGTGAATTGGTAACATCATTTTTTTGATTATCAACTATATTTTGTAAAATAACAATCCAATTTCTATCAAAGTCTATATCGAATGATAACTTGTTTAGTATTTGTAAAACCAATGTCATATACTCTTGATATTCTTTGAAGTTTAATTCATTGTATTCTATTGGAAATAAATTATCTAAATATGCGACAACATCATTTGACAATAGTTGTTCGTCAACTTCAAAGTAAGTCAATATATTTTTTTTGGTTAATTTATTCGTAAATGAATTCGTCATAAAACCCTTTAATTTGCTTTGGTATAAATTCTTTGTAATAATAAGTATGATTGTGTTTTAAAATGTCTTCCATTTCCCAATACCAATCGTGTATTTCTTGTTTGGACATACTACATAATCTTGATATTTCTTTTGTAATTAAATAAAATCTTACTGCCGAGTTCTGTATACTATCATATGTTTCATCTATGTGTGGATGAAATGTTTTAAAGCCAAGTTCTTGTAGTTTCTTCATATGATGATGTCCGTTTACTGCTATGAATGGTTGAAAAGCAGTTATAGGAAAAGAATTTCTTTCATTAACATAAAAGTCTAAATCAAATTCCATATTACTTTCTATAAAAGAACTTTCCGTCAATATATTAAAATAACTATTCTTGTAAGCGTTATCTGTTTTATCATTAAATATTTCGTTTGGTGCACCACTATATTGTTTGTTATCTTCAAATTCTTTCTTATCAACATCTACATATAAAGGATTGTTTTCTAACCAATCTATAAACTTGTCAATTTCATTTTCACTTAATTTAACAAACTCTTGATATGAATTTGTCATATTGTCTTTAAACTCAGATTTAAACTCCTTTTCATAAAAAAATGAAACAAATCCTTTGTCAAGTAAATCATTCTTCCATAAGTAATACAATAAGAATGGTCTATGTTGCTTCTTAACACTTTTGTTTAAAGTTATAAAGTATTTTTCTCTTTTATAATCTTTTTCCTTGACATTGTCAATAGTTTTTGGTATATTAATATAGTGTTTCCATGCGACCATCAACCAATTGAAATACTTAAATTGAATGTTGGTGTCAAATTTCTTTTTTGCATTTTCTAAATTATTCATAAAGTCGAATATAACAATCTTTTCTTCTGAAATATTATAATGTTTTAATTGTTTTTTAAATTTATTCATATAGATAAAGTAATCGTAATTACAAAATTCAGTTAAAGAAGCGAATATTAATTTACATTTACCTGAATTGATATCATCAATTATAAATTTATTTTTACCATAACCAAAAAAATGTTTAAGTATACTTCTTTCAGTTATATATTCTAACTGATACATTTTTACAAATATAACATATGGCTTTCTTTCTTTTGATAGTTTCTCTAATTGTTCAAATTTATTCAAATGATTAATTTTTAAATCTAAGTCTATTTCATTTATGATTTTTTTATGAAACATACCCTCTACCCAATCAAACTCATCTCTGGCTTCTATAATCCAATGCTCATCTGCATTCCAATCTATTGGATATATGTTGAGTTTCTTCAATGTAAATCCTCCATATCTCCAATCAAATTAGAAATACAAACTCTTCTCCAATCAGTTCCTCTATCAAAGTCTCCAAACTCTTTATGATTTTTATCCGTGATTCCAAAAATTACACACTTGCTTGGTTGTATATTTAATTCCTTACAAACCTTTAATTGTTTCTTATGATATTTATTTTGTAAATAGTCTGTATCAAACTTGTTGATTAACTTCAATCCAATATCTGGACCTGTCCAATTTACCATCTCAAATGAATTAAATACTTCCACTCCATCATCTATATATTCTTTTGTAAATCTTATTCCTATTCTTAAGTGTTCTGCTCCATAAAATCCTTTACTCATACTGAAAGAAACTCCGTCAATACATTTTCTATTGAAGTCAAAATTAATATTTCTTGTCATTATCATATAAGCACAATCTACAAAAACTGGAATACCTAATTTGTCACATTGATTTAAAATCATATCTGTAAATGGATGGATATCTCCGTAGTCACTAAATGGTAAGGATAAGATAACTGCGTCCCCTTTTCTTAACTTATCATCAAAGATGTATTCCCAATTCATATCATTTCTAAACATAATTTGATGATACATAAAATCACCTTTGAATATTCTAAATCTTTTTTTATGGTGTTTTAAATAAAAGAAATCAAATGATTGTGCTGTTCCGTGAACAAATTGTAATGATTTGAATTTGTTTAGATTTTCTAAATTGTTTAATTTGGATGATTGAATCCACTCTGAATATGAATTACAAAAGTCTTTTACAAGATTTTTTTCATATAGTGATTTTCCGTTGATATTTTTAGTGATAAAATTGTAAGAAGTTTTATCAGGTATTGGTCTAGCGCCTTTCATCAAGTAACACCTAATTCCCCTTGTGGACAACCTTTACAAGTATCTGGTAATTGTCTGTTATGTAATATCTTTCTAAATCTAATTGACTCTGGATTTTGCCATATCTCCATTGGTTTGTCTGTAATTAAATTACCCCATATTGTTTGTTTAGTCCAAGTAGTTTTTCCAAATAAACTAAATGGTGTATCTTTTGTATACCAAGCACAAGGTGAAACATTACCCTCAACATCTATTTGTAAAGTGTATGAAGCTCCACCACAACCTAATGGGTTTGCATAAGTTCTACGATAAAAGAAATCCATACCTAATTCGTAAGCTCTAAGTTTGGCTTTTCTATAAATCTCATCAACATACTCGACTGGTTTTGTTCCTGCTAATGTGAATGGTGAAAACTTTACTTCGTATGGCATCAATGTATTGACTTTAATTGACTCAACTCCTAAGTCTGCACAAAAATCAACATACTCTAATAATTCATCAATGTTATCTTTACTCGATACAAAAATTGTTCTTGGTGCAATTCCGTGTTTTTTTAATAGTTTCATATTACGAATTACTCTATCATAGTTTACACCTGTTTTAATTTTTTCTACGGTTTCTTTTTTACATCCGTCTAATGATACACCTAAATCAATTGGCATTCTTTCTTTTAATTTTACAATGTTTCTTTCATTTAACAACATACCATTTGAATCAATTCTAATTCCAATATCTGGATTTATTTCTCTTAATGTATCGATGATTTCCCAAATTCGTGGATGAAATAATGCTTCAACTGCTGTAAAATTTACTGCATTCACTTGTGGTAAAACATCTCGTAAATTATCTGCTATCTTATGAAACATTTCTATTGGCATTTTACCTTTTGCGTGTTTACCCATTTGCCAAGGAACACCATCTTCGTCTAATATTTCTAAATAACAATGAGCACACCTCAAATTACAAACATCCATAATTTGTATACCGATTTCGTGTGGATACCTCTCTTCAAAAGGTGTATCGTTTTCAATTATTGGTGGTAAGTCCCAATTTTCTTTCCATTGTTTTTTCTTTGCCATCTATACCTTCTTAAAAATTAAACTTACATTTGCTGAATTGTATATAGAACCTTGACTCCATACTAATTCATATCCTAAGTCGTTTGCTGTTTTTACTAATGTAGAACTTGAGTTAACGTGATACAAAGTTTTAGTTCCCATTAAGTAATCTAATTCTAAATAATGTAATTGTCTTTGAAACTCATCTTCTTGTAAAGTGAATTCTTTAACATCACAATCAATTATATCAATATATATTAAACCGCCCGTATTTAATGATTTATATAATTGTTTAAAATAAATATAAAAATCTAAAATACTTAGATGTATAAAGACACTCTGTGAATATACAAAATCAATATTTTTGATTTTAGAAAAATCTATATTTCCTTCTATTAAATGATATGATACATTCTTATGTTGTTTGTTTTGTTCTTTACATCCGTTCAATATTGTTTCACTAATATCCACACAATGTAAATGATTTATTTGTGGTGCTAACCAATCCAACATAATACCTGCGCCAGGTCCGATTTCAACTACATTACATTTGTCTAATGAAACATCATAATTTTCTAATATGTTAGAAACTATCATATTTTCAATTATAGAAGTTTTTTCTTCTTTTAATTCTGATAGTCTTTCGTTTAGTTCTTCTTCGGTTTTGTATTGAGTTATATCAACACCATACAATAAAGATAGTAATTCACTTTTTTTATTATTTGTTTCCCAATTTATTGAACTCATATTATGTTTGCCTCATCAAATTTAACTAAATGGTTTCCGTTCCAACTCTGGTCAAACACTTTAAATTCTGTCACTTGTGTAAAGTCAGATTCAAAAATTTTATATCCATCTTTGACCGATATGTATGACTCAAGAAATTCTCCATAAAAGTGTTCATTCCACTCCTCACCAAATCCCATACCACAACCATACCAAAACATATTCTGACCATAATCACAAATATCTCCCTCATATACATACTCTTGAGTATTGTGATTGCAAGTAAAAGTAAACTTTTTACCACTCTTATCGTGGGTTAATGTGCAATCATATATAAATGAAGTTTCATCTATTTCTTCTACATCATTTTCCATATCGTATTTTCCAACTTCACAAGACATTTCCTTTAAAGTATCAATACCATTATAAGTTGTCCAAATTTTTGCTACAATACTATAAAAACGAGTAGTTCCTTGCCAATCTTTTTTAGTAAATATACCCATATGTTTACCATTTTTTGCAACAACTCCTCCGACTGGCGTTTTCTCTCCATATTTATCCCAATCAACTTTAAACTTTACCATTATTTCAAAGTCATCTTCGAATATATTTTCTACACTATATAAATTTAAACCATTTTTATTGTGATTGGGAATAAAGTAATAATTATCTTTGTCTATTTTTAACACTATAACTTTATCCTTTGACAATCGTCATAAAACTCTGCGAATTCTGGAAATGTTTCTTTAAAATTTGTTCCTCGTCTTATATCGTGCTCTTTGAAAAATTTACCGAAGTTATATCGTTGTCTATTTATTGAATCTTTATCATTTGCTGATATCATCCAATCATATAATCTTTTTAATTTTTGTATTTCTATATCGGAATAACCTATGTGTTTAGTATCAAATAAAGGAACTCCCAAATAATCTGCATATTGTGCTTGTTGTAATATTTCCATAGACCACTTTTGTGGTAAAACTTGTACGGTTTGGTGTGTTGGATATCTTAAATAACTCGCATCTAAAAATACTGCTGAATTCCAATATCTATCTGATGAACCATATCTATTTTTTAAATCGTAAACTCCATCAAGTAATTTTTTATAACTTGGGACTGATAGTGCATTGTATGTTGACATAATTGTTGTGTTTACTCGTGGACATTTTTCTAATATTTTATTTAGATTGTCCCAAAAACGATTAAATTCTAATCCGTGTCTTTGATACTCTGCTTGTTCCCCCCAACCATCAACTGATGTAAATATAATAAATTCTCTAACTCGTTCTTCATCTTCGATTCGTTGTATTTTTTCAATAAATTTATTAATCAACTTATCTGGTGCTCCCAAATTACTATTGATTGCTAATTGTAAATTCTTGTTTGGGTTTTTTTCTTCAATAATATAATCCATTACACCCCAAGTATCTTTTGATAACAAAGGTTCTCCACCCGTAATTCTAAATGTATGTAAATCACGATATAGTTCTGGCCACCATTTCCAAAATGCTTCAACATATGGATTTTCTTCTCTGTGTGGAATTGGAACTTTGTTTTCTGCAATCATACCTTCCATACCATTGAACTTATCTGTTGTTGGATATGCTCCGTGTTGTTTAGTTTCTTCCATCCAAGTAGATGAATAAGGTGGGCCACAATAACTACATTTAAAATTACATGCGTTTGAGAATGCAACCTCCACATATTTTGGATTATAATTTTCTCTCCAATCTGAATTTGCTATTTCATCAAAGTGTGGTGCAGACCAACTTTCACCTGACTTGAAAACTCTGTCACTAAACCTATCTGAATTATCCTCTACATTCCAACAATAATCACATTCGGCTGGTCTTTTTCCAGTCAACATTTCTCTTCTACGAATTTTTTTGTATTGAGTGTTGTGTAGAGCACTTGGATTTCTTGCAATTTCTTTTAAATTGATTTTGTGTGTTCGTGGGTGGTGACAACTATGATTGTGTCCTGTTTGTAATTGTAAAGTTACTTGTGTCCATTTTGCTAAACACATACCTTTACCGACTGAATCTAATTGTTTCTTTGTTTCCACATAATATGGATTATCAGAACCATATGTTATTTTGTTATTATCTGCCATTGAATTTCACGTTAATTAACTTATGTCTATTATAAATAGTATCAATACTATGTATGTTATATTTCATTTGTTTTAGTCCTGAATTGTCAATATCAACTTCACCTTTTTGCATTTTCTTTCTATATAAGATTTCGTTTTTAGATGTTTGCTCTACATCTCCTTGAAACTGATTGTTTACAATTCCCTCGTCGTCGTGATACATACACTCCATAGTTCCATATCTTCTATGTGGTGCTGGACTATCTTTGATAACTTCTTTATTTCGTAAAAATCTAATACCACGATTTTCAATTAATCCGTGATTTCCAAATTCACTTAAATCTTTTACGATATCACCCTTACATCTTTTACAACCTTGGTCACAACATATTGATTTAGTCATATCGTAATGCAATACTAAGTCATCATAAGCATTCCACATTTTTACTTCTGCTATTTCACCCTTGAAGAATCTTTGTCCTTCCCAAGCGTTCGGGTCATTACACCCAATCCAAAATGGAACATTAGCATATCGTTTTAATTTTTCCTCATATGATATAGTTGATTGTTGTATTCCAAATTTTTCCCCTAAGTCTTGGTCGTTGATTTGGAAACTGATTTTCTTATTGTCTTTGTCGTGTATCAAACTAACCTTTGTCCAATTGTTTTGATATCTTCGTCTCCAACGATATATGTGTTGATTTTTCCAATCCCACATTGATGTTGCAAATGCATTACTATTGTTGTAATCTATTCCGAAGTCATATCCGATTTTAGATACAATTGGGTATTTTAAATATTTGTTATTTCCTTTACCGATTAAATGTTCTGGGTCTTGTTCGGGTATTTCTGGCTTACAAATAATATCAATTCTAAAACTATCCGTAGGTATTCTACGAAGTTCTCTTGTTGGATTGATTTTTATACAAGTAGATTTTCCGTCTAATGATAAAACCATTTTTTGTTTTATTTCTTGTAAAGTCTTTTGTTCATAATAACCTTTTTCTACACATCTCCAATATAAGTCATCATCTTCCATACCCCAACCTACATATTCGGTGTTGTATCCGTTGATTCTCTCGAATTGTTCTGCTGTAAATATCACAACACCACCAAAGTATTCTGTATCTCGTAAAGTATAACCCCATTGTGATAACCAAGTTGCTATATGTTTTGGTGAATCGCCAGGATGTCCATAATGACAATCATCATAAGGTAACATATCAACATCGTGAAATGCAAAATAATCACACCCATCTTTCTTGGCTTCTAAATATGCTATGTTTTTAGTTCCACTTCTATGAAACTTCTCATAGTCAATCTGATGTCCTACATAACAAGTAAAATCAATACCTTGTTTACTTAAAAACTCTTCTAAGTGTGGTATTAATCTATCCAAGTGTCCTTGACGAACTCCGTCTCCACTATCTCTGTATGGTATACATATTCCTAACTTCATAATGTATCTGCAATCATTTGTTTAAATTTTGTTGTTGACCATCCGTGTGAACGATTTATATAATGTATTGGAATACCCAAATCATCTCCTGAGTATGGTTTACCTTTATAATCATCACCTAAAAAACGAATATTTGGTTTTAGAAATTTTAGTAATCCAATCAAATCACTTTCAGTTGTGTATTTAACCACCATATCAATATATTTTATAGAATTCAAAGTTTCAATTCTTTCTTGTATAGATAATATTGGTTTAAGTTTTTCTGGTCGCTCGATAGTTGGGTCAGTCTGTAATAAAATTATAAAGTTATCACAATTCTGTTTACACTCTTTGAACATCTTAATATAACCTGGATGAATTATGTCAAAATTTCCTGCTATTACACCTTGTATCATAAATTTACCGAAATAAATGAATATTTTCCTTGACTTGTTGAAGAAACTTTCGTATATTTAAGTGTCGATAGTCCATCTTGTTCAAGATTAGATTCATTGTTAATAACTTGATTGTAAAATCTAATTTGATTTTTTCTCGTTGATTCAGATTTCCAACCACCTTGAAAATAACCTTCTGATTTGTGTTTAATCATTTCAAATTTAGAACTTCTTCTGGCGGGAATAGATACTCTCTTTTGTTCTAATTCGTTTAATGGTTTTGGTATTGCATTGTATACTTTACCATAACACTTTGACAATCTTGGATTTACCATATCTACAATCTCACCTTCCTCATATTGATAAGGTTGATTTAATTGTATGTGTTTGAAGTCATAGTAAATCTTTAAGTTTTCTGAACTACTATATTGTCCAGTATCAGTTAGGTAACTTAGTCCAAATGTGTCTGTTAATTCTTGAACTTCATTTTTTTGTAATGCTTTATCCCAATACGCAAAATCACTAACGAATCCAATAAAACTTTTTTGGTCTTCTTTTCTGTTTGGTGTTGCGATTCCGATGTAAAAATTTTGTTCTTTCGTATCTAACAACTTTCTTGATATTACTTTTTTACCAACCTCTTGTCCATCTTGATACATCGTTAGTAATCTGTTTGATTGGTCATATGATACAGTAATTCTTGTTAGCTTTGGATAACTATATTTAGAAGTGATTTGATGACACTCTTTTCCAATATCCCAACACTCAAATTTATATCTATTGAAAGAATTATATCCTATCGTGGTATCCCAACCTGGAATACTAAATATACAATACTCATCAAAGTCTCTATCATAACTTGGAATTATTTCATCTGGCTTGAATGTAATGTGAAATGTAAAATCTTTTGTAACATCAATAGTATTTAAACACTCAACATAACTATCTTTTCCGTGTAAAAATAAACCTGAAGTTGATTCTTTTGGAACATCATATATTTCGTAATCTGTAAATACATTTTGTTCTGTTAATCGCATTAACAAATCATCATCTTCAAATCCCCAACCCCAATATTCATTGGAATATCCATTTACTTTTTTAAATAAGTCACTTGGGAACATAGTTACACCCCCAAAGTATGTTTTGAATATTTCTCTTTTGGAATTAGTGAAGTTTGTAGCAAGATGAATTGGAACATCTGAATAAGAATAATCTACATCTATTGGTAGCATATCAACATCGTGAAACACTACATAATCACATAGCTTTCTTGTTGCTTGTTGAAATCCTATATTCAATAACTTACCACGATTAAATGGTAAGTCATCATTTTGTTCAACTACGATTAACTCGTATTGCTGACCTTTTAGATATTCGGATATAGATTGACGAAACTTACGAAGATGTCCCGGTCTTTTGCGATACGGGACAATTATTCCAAGTTTCATTATTTTTCGTTATCGTCTTTTAGATATTTTTTGTGTAGTTCAGCCAGATACCATTGTATTCTCTCTGACCATTCTTCTTTGTCAACATCTTCAAACCAAAGTGTCAAAGCATCTAAAACATTAGCCATTTTTTCTAATGCTTTTACTTTTCTTTCTTCTAACATTACCATATGTTCGTCTGTTGCTGTATTTTTCGGCATTTTTGAAACCCTCTTTTTGTTATAACTATATTAATAAATATAGTGTTTTGTTAAATTGTTACTATTTTTTTTCTTAAATCGTTCCAAGTGTTTAATTGATGATAATTTCCATTACCTAATCGTTGAAACATAAATTCTTCTTTTGTTAAATCTATTTTGTAATCACTTTTTACAATTTCATCTAACATTAATTTGTATTCTTGTGCAAACGATACATTTGCTTTTGTTTTACTTACTTGTTTTAATCTTTCCAATACTGAATAATCCCATTTAAAGTGATGAACTTGTGTAAAATTCTTTTCTATTGGATATCTTTTTGGGTGTTCACTACCCCAAGATGTTGTTCCGTCTTCAAATTCTACATAATGTTGTCCTGAACAAACCTTTACACTACCTTTCATCATTGTGACTTTATTTGGACACGCTTTACTCATTGGATATCTAAAAAATCCTGCTTCTGGCATTTCTTCCCATACATTTGACTCCATAGTGATTTTAGGAAAGTCTCCGTTGTCTCCTATTCTATCTACGAAACCACCTGTTACGAATTCATATCCGTATTCTTCACACTCTTCAATAATTTGATAAGTTGGTTTAGAATATAATTGTAGTTCATCATCATCTGCTACTATCCACCAATCGTCTGGTTTTAGTAATTTAACTTTATTGTAATGCTCTGTTACTCGTTCCCAATTAAATGGTTCATCAACAATTATCTCGTGTGGTTGTAAATTAAACTTATCTAAAATTTCTAAACCTTGTTCTATGATTGGGTCTTTTGAGTGGTGTGCATATAACACTACGAATATCTCGTCCATATGTAAATGATAATGATTTAACATATGATATAACATTGTTGTATTGTGTCCACAAACCGTAACTAAATTCATTTCTTCCTCACTATTGTTAATCCTGATGAACTTGGAAAGTCTTTTTCTATCCCATAGTTGAAAAAGTTCATTACTTCAAATTTTCTTTTATCTATTGTTTTTATAAATTCACTTGGGCCTGTTAAGTCATCTTCCAAACTATCTTCAACTTCTATAAAGTTATCGACATAATTTTTATCTGTATCGTGTATTGTGATGATACCACCTTTGTTCATAATCTTTGAATATAAATCAAAATCTTTTTTTACACCCTCAAATGTATGGTCTGCGTCTATGTGTAGAAAATCAATCTTGATTTCCCTCTTTACAAAGAAATCATAATATGCTTTTTCTGTTGTTTGTTTTAAAAACTCCATATGAAAATTACTTCTTAAAAAACTATCCTTTTCAATCCAATCTGGTTGACCATTTAAGTTGTTTACCGCATCTACGATAATAGTATTTCCAAATACACCCCAATCATTTAATTTACCTTTACCAAACCCCTCTCTTGTTAAGTCCATTTTTGCTTGTGTCATTATTCTTGGAATGAATCCACCACCACTTCCTAAACAAACACAAGTTTGAAATTTGTGATAATAAATTAATGAATAAATAAGCATACCATCACCAAGATGTTTATCAGTTGCTCCGTGAGACCAACGATATTTTACATCTTCTTTTCCGTTGTTTTTTGTAATACTATTTTTAATATAATCGTGATTTAATATAGTCATAACCTTTTATATAAATATCATTTAGTTTATGTAAAATTCAAAGTAATATCTAAATCTGAGTTTGTTACTCCATTATTTGTAAATGATACCGTTGAACTACCTGTTCCATCTCCACTTCCTGCTGCAACTGCCTTTATTCTATAACGAAGTGTTCCACTCGTGAAAGATAAGTCATTTTTAGGGAACGAAATAAATCCTGTTCCACTATTATCTGAACCACCTGTGCCAGGGTCTCCACTTGTTGATAATGCAATTGTTAATGTTACTGCTCCTGCACTTGTTTGTGTTTTAGTGATTGCTGTATTACCACTTCCGTTTGCTAATTGTATTGTTTTTAAGTCAGTAATTACAGTATCTCCTAAATCCCCTGCCATAGTAAAGTCACCTGCTTGATTTGAAAACTTAGTTGAAGGATAAGTTGGTTCTGAATTACTACCTTTATTGTGAACTAAAAATGTTTTACCAATATAAAAGTCATCTGGTTCGACATCTAATTGAACCACTTCATATCCGTCTGGGTCAACATTAATATTTATTGAACTAATAGCTACTTCATTTCCATCCTTATTCATTAAGAAGTCACCCACTTCAAAAGTTGGTGCCGTTTTC
>VTLG01006951.1_pt1 | contig 79930 bp, 102 predicted proteins | sample 4694571 | NCBI WGS metagenome assembly VTLG01 (sample SAMN12604809, study PRJNA352737) | marine metagenome | biome: ENVO:00000447; feature: ENVO:00000209|ENVO:00000569|ENVO:01000036; material: ENVO:00002151; isolation source: viral sequences binned using virsorter ...
AAATGATCAAATCTCATTTATAGCAAGACTTTTTTATATTTATAGTTCCTTCCTCCTCTTCCAGTCTGCATACATTCTACCAAAGAGCATTCCTTCATGTGATTTAATTTCATCACCATCAAGGATTTCTTTTTCACGTTTGGAAAGTTTAACTCCTTCCATCGTAGGATATTCTTTCTCCCAATTAGGGATGTCTTTAATCCAATCTTTAACCATAATTAAGCCACCAGTGAAATGAATTCGCCAAGAACTTTTTTATTTAGTTTCTTGGTTCTAAGGGATTTAACAAAAGCAGATTTTATCTTTGCCTTTGTTGCTCCTTCTTCAACTTCAAACTCTGCATCATCTGCTAGGTTAGAAGAAGACATTGCAAAGTATGCATCATATCCAGAGTTATGAATAACAAAACTCTTTTGCTTCTTCCAATCCCTCTTAATAACATCAAACTCTTTAGTATACTCATAATGATACATTTTTGCAAATCTCATAGCATCACGATTCTCAAGAAGACGTATACCAATAAAGTTTACTGTTGGGAATCTATCCTTTAAGTTGGTTACAAGGCAAGAAGTAAAATCACTATAATTCCAACCAAACTTATAAGTCTTACCTACTTTGCGATCACGTAAAAATGAAGTAGCAGGATTAAGACGACGAGCTCCTAAGTATGGTTGACTCTCTTCACCGTCCATATAACGATAACGTGTTACCATCTTATGATAAGGAAGATGATTTGCTTCACCATCAGTTAATACAATACACTGAACTTTCTGCACCTTATTCTCCTTTTGGAACTGTGGAAGAATTTGATGAAGACAAAGTATTGCTTCATTTAAAGGTGTACCTGAAAGATTTAACTGTTGTGGAGCAGTATAATATGAACTATATGAACGATTAAAATAAGCTCCAAGTCTCCAAACATTAATCAATTGATGCTCTAATGTTTTAGCATTAACTTTACTGCTAAGAATATTAATTAATGAGAAAGTATCATCAAGACAGAATTTATATTCCTGTGCCTCATAACGGGAATGTACAACTTCTTCACCATGACGTATCCACTCATTAGTAAAGGAATAAACCTCAAAAGGAATATTAACTTTCCTACAAAACCAAATAAGATTATAAAGTTGTTTAATGGTATCCTGCATTACAGAACCCATCGATCCAGACCAATCAAGAATGAATACTAATCCGTGGTTCTTCCCATCAGGAATTGTAGTGACCTTTCTAAAAAGGTCTTCATTGAATCTATATGTCTGAAGCTTCGTTGTATCGAGAACCCCAGTGCGACTTGTAGTAGCACGAGCATAATTGTCAGCTGCTTTCCTACATTCAAATTCCTTAACAAGGTAGTTTACCTCCTTTTGTGCTGATCTTTTAAATTGTACATAGTCATCATCAACTTCACCAAACAGATCTCCCAGTGAACTACGATAATCACTCTCATCCCACATATCTTGCTGTTCTATCCAAGAAGCATTAATAACTTGATGAACCTTAGCATTATCTACTACTATTTTATCTAATTTAATTGTTGGAATCTCAACATAAACATTATCTTCACCACCTGGATTTACAAGACTTTTAATATTTTCTTGTAATGCTTCATCAGTTCTTACTTCTGGTTCATTAGGAGCATCCATCTCTGGTAAATCAGATTGAGTACCACCACTCTCATCCATCTGTGGTGTTGGTTTAGGTGAACCTTCACCCTCTTCATTTTCCTCACCTTCATCTGTTGAGGGTGACGGTGAATCAAAATCTAACTTACCTTGAGTACCTTGATTCTCTATATCAATCTTTGCTTCCTGTTCCTGCTGTTTCTTGCAGTATTGATATAGAATTTCCGATGCCTTAAGCATCTCATCAAAGGTTTCAGTATTACCAACTAAACTGACAATCTCCTTTTCAGTATCCGAAAAATCCACATCAATGAACGAACCCACCTTATAGAATAGATTAATCCTATCAGCAAGATTAAAAGTAGTAATATCTTCATCTTCTATCTCAAAGAAATCTTGATCATTAAGTTCATTATACCCTCTATAAAATGTCTTGGCAATCCCCATATACTTACGCTTCATCAATTTCTCAACTCTTACATCCTCACAGACATTTACAAACTGTTGGGGAACTTGAACCTTCTCTGTCCAATCCTCATCAGGAGTAAAGAGTGCGTGTGATACTTCATGTCCTACCAACATATCATATACATCATGAGATGCCTTTTCCCATATTGGTAAGGTCAGTACACGAGTATGAACATTAAACTGTGCAGTATGAACTGACTTGTGCTCCACTACCAGATCTTCAGTAGCAAGCAACTTCGCTAGTTGGGACTTGATTTCTTGCTGTACTGCCATCTCTGTTTCCGTTGTATGTACCTACAATACTAGAAGACCTCCGCTTCTGGGAGGTCATATAACGCTTCTTAACATTCTGTAACCTTTGCCTTGCTTGACGCAATGCTTGTGGTTTTAAGGTCCGTTTAGGTTCCTTCTTACTGTGGTGTTGCCAATTCGGGATAGAGTTGCTCAATGTCCTCCTCGTAAAGGGCCGTGATATTATTTACCAGTTTAGCAGTCTTGTCAAGCTTCCTCTTTTTATGTTCGGGTTCAAGATACTCTAAATTAAGTTTCTGTCTATTAATGTTCTTGATATTATCAGGATTAATATCATTAACAACAAACCTTACTCCCAACACACCACTTAACCACTCAGCAAAATCATCACCAAATCCATCTTCAAATTTCCATATATTAGTTTCACTTGTAAGAAAATCTACTTGAGGTCTAAACCAGTTAACTGCTTGCGACAAAGGAAAGTTCTGTAGCATCTGATAGAACATCATTTTATCTTCCATCAATTCTTGTATATCATCACCATACATTCTCTTTAGAAAAATAGAACAACCAAAAAACCTATCAATAGGATTTCTTACAATAGTAAAATGAGGAATATCTTTTATATCAAAGTATCTCTCATATAACGATCTATCAAAATGAGCAATTTCTATTCCATCTACACTATCCCATATTTTCTGTTCTGGTTCAAATCCATTATCCAAAAAATTCTCTTCAAGAAATCTACCAGCAGTTCTTGGGATATGAACAAATAAAAATCTCTTTGCTGGATTTGGAAAAGATTGTACTGTCTGTCTATACGTCGGCATCTATTGTATCTAAAATATTAATTGTTGGAAACCAACCAGTACTTAACATAATAGAAATATCTGCAACATTATCATCAACTTCACCAGGAGTATAATCCTTAACTGGAAGATCTAATTGACCAAATGCTTCTGCTAATTTGCGTACAGGTATAGATTCCCCGTACCCAACAGGCACAGGTCCACAAATAGTGCTAGGAGCAAGATACCTAATAGCACGACAGACATCCTTAACATGAATCCAATCTCTCTTATGGTTAGTTACATATGGTGCAGTTTTATCCTTTAACATTCCATACATCATATTGTCCCGACTATCAGGGCCGTAGACGGTTGTGAACCTCATTCCTGCACTGTTTGGTGGTGCCATCTGTTCATTAACCCATTTACTCATAGCATAAGGATTATTCCAATATGCACCATCTACTGCACTTGATGATGCATATAATAATCTTGTACCAGTCTCTCCACACCAATCAAATAATCGTTTTGCCTTTACTACATTGTTCTCATAGTACTCTGCAGGTTTCTCCATACTCTCACGAATATCTGCCCATGCAGCAAGATGAACTACAAGATCATAGTCACCCTTTTTAATGTTACCACTAATATTAAAGTCACCCACATCGTCTGGATGATCTATACCGTGTACTTGATATCCAAGTTCTTTTCTCCAGTCAGCAAATACATACCTACCAATAAAACCTCTATGTCCTGTTACTAATACTTTCATGTTACTGGCCAATCAATAACGGTTCTAATTTCTTTATTATACTTCCACACCTCTTTAAACATATCAGAATTTATACCATGTTCATCAAACTGAACGATTAAAGAATTTAAATCTTTAGGAAAACATGTTCCACCAAATCCCCGATCATTATCTATACCAGGAACCTGAGTATGTGATTTTCCTATTCTATGATCAGCAGTTACTCCATTACGAATATTATTATAATTCATTCCAGTTGCCTTACATAGATCAAATATCTTATTGAAATATGCTACCTTATATGCAAGGAATACATTAGAGAAATATTTAATTGCTTCACTCTCATCCGATGAAACAATTATACTTGGAATCTTTGGAAAACAGGCTTCGAAGAAACATATAAAATCAACACAAAGTTCCTTATTACCACCTACAACATTACGTTCTGCTTTTCCAAAATCCTCTACAGCATTTCTTGCAGTAAGGAATTCTGGATTATGAATAACATTATGTCTTTCCGTATACTTATTAGTTGTGCCAATAGGGACTGTAGATTTAATAACAAAAGTTCCTGTTAAATGTTCTGGTAATTCTTCAAAGAATTTATCAAGAACAGAAAGGTCACAACTTCCATCTATCCTCATTGGTGTAGGAAGACAAACAAAAATAAAATCTTGTTGAATAACTTCTTCTAATGAACTAAGAGATCGGTTCTTATCCACATCATAAACCTTACATCTTGCTTTATCCCTTAAATTCTGATAAACAGCATTACCAACAAAGCCGTTACCAACTATTCCAACACTAACATTTTTCTTCATAATAACCTTTAATTTTTTGAATTGTTTTTGTTGTAGAATATTCTTCTATTCTATCGAAGAAAATTAACTCACCATCATAGTAGGATTTTATGGTAGACTTCTCTTTCCAATCAGAACCTACAATAATTATATCAGGTTGAAGAGATTTTATCAATCCCTCAAACTCAGGTTCACTTGAAAAGAATATTACTTCATCAACTGATTTCAAATTCTCAAGATGAAACTTCCTCTCCTCCTGATTGTGTATTGGTCTTGTAGGACCCTTCTTTCCCTTTATACACTCATCAGTATCAATCCCAACAATAACATATCCCAAACTTTTAGCATAATTTAAAAGTTCTAAATGTCCTCTATGAAGAAGATCAAATGTCCCATTAACAAAGACTTTTTTACTCATAACAACTTTCACACCATTCTACTAAATCCTTTAAGTTTTTCAAATCCAATTACTTTCTCAAATTTATCCTCCATCCCAGTCTTATGAGATATAACAAAGATATTAGCATCCTTGATTACATATCTGATGATCTTTAAAAATTCTTCTGTCCCTTGTCCATCCAATGAACTATCAAATACTTCATCCAATATCATTAAGTTTGTCGAGACTGAATTCTTAAACTTAGCAACTTCCCTCCAAGTGAAGAGAAGTGCTAAATCGATTCTTTGTTTTTCACCTTCACTAAACGAAGCATAAGAAAAGTCTTCGTGTATTGGTGACTGGACGGTTTCGTTAAACTCCTCATCAAGAGTAAAGTTTATGTAGAAGTCCATCATCTGTAGATAACGGTTTACTTGCTGATTTATCAGCGGTAGATACTTCTTGATGATTTTAGTTTTAACTCCACCATCTTTCAATAATCCGTATGTGAAGTTATAATATTTGATTTTGTCTTTACGAGAGACTAATTCGTCATAGGTCCCCTGGAGATTCTCCTTGTAAGTTTCTAACTTGTCATGCTCAACACTTCGGTTTTCAATTTGACTGGTAAGTGTTTGAATTTCAAATTCCAGTTCTTTGACTTGCCTCTGACATCCAGAGACGCGAGTATTGTTTTTAGAAATGCCATGCGTTAGTTTAGTGATCTCCTTACTTAAGGTCGTGAATTGACGCTCTCGCTCCTGTTCTGTTTTAATTGCTTCTTCCAGTTTTTTAAAACCAGATTGCAACTCCTTTGCTTTAGTTTGAGCGTCGTCGATTTTATTTATTCTAAAGTTCTCATCTATAGATTGTGTACAGGTAGGGCAAACTGTATTTTGTGTGAAGAACTTATGTTCCTTCGTAACGGACGCTACATTATGAGAAATCTTACCCTTCAAAGTGTTTAGTTTTAATAACTTTTCCCCTGCACCTATTAAAGTTTCTTGTTCTTTCGTAAGGTCTTCAACTTGAGATTCTTTGAGTTGATTATGCTCCATATGAGCACCAATCTCTACTTTAAGTACTTTAATTTTACCCTCTTTCTCACTTATATTTTCTTTACCACGAGACTCCACCTCCTCTATAAATCTTTCTTGCATTGACACTTTATCATTAAGAGACTCTTTCTTAAGTTCAAAAGTTTTAATCTCTTCTTTAGACTGTCGTATCTTATCTTTAATGATATTATTCATTGAAGTGAATATTTTAATATCAAGAAGATCCTCAATAACATCCCTTCTATTAGTAGCAGTCAATTGCATAAAAGGAACAAAATTACTACTACCAAGTATAACAATCTGAGTGAAAGATTTATAATTCATTTTAAGAACATTCTGCTCTAACCACTTCTGTTGGTCATTAGCATTAGCAGATTGATCTAATAATTTATCATCCCTATAAATTTCAAAAATATTTGGTTTAATCCCTCTTGATACTTTCCAACTAGTAGTACCTAAAGAAAACTCTACGTCAACTCTACAATCTTTTTCATTAGTAGAATTTATTAATTGTGCCTTATTAATCTTACGAAAAGGTTTACCAAACAAACTAAATGTAAGTGCATCTAGAACCGTACTCTTACCACTACCATTAACCCCTACAATTAAAGTAGTAGACGCTGCATTAAAATTAATTTCACTATATTGATTCCCTGTACTTAAAAAGTTTTTCCAGCGAACCTTTTCAAATAAAATCATGGTGTTTGGTATTAGGCGGCACTACAATGTCATTGGGAGTAATAACAGCATACTCATAACCATGCTGCTCACAAACTCCTATCATCATATCAGGTTCAACTTCAATTACATGCATTTCAGGATATTCATCATCCTCCAACATATTGGCATAACGAGTTGCATCATCCTCTTCCTGAAAAAGATAAAGGACATGATTCCCTTCTTCATTTTGGACAGAGTATGCACCCTCGTTTTCTTTACCATATACTGTTAGAATATACATCAAACTAATTCACAAGCTTCCTGGTAAACATTTTTGATTAACTCCTGTATTCTTGATTTCTCAAGTGACATTTCAGACTCTTCAATATACCTATTCAAAATAGACAGAGTATCCTCTGACTCGAAGGCTTCAAAGTCCTCACTCTCTTGTAATTGAAAATTCTCAACTACCTTAAGTTCATATACATTACTAGTATACAACTTATCGATAAATTTTTCAAATTTTTTAGCACTAGTCTTTTTACGAACAATAACTTTTACAATTTTATTCTCATACTCACGAGTATCAAATGTTTGATAATTATGATCCTCATAGTAGATAGTATAGAACATTCTGTAAGGATTGTCTACGGGGGTATGCTCTAGTGTCTCTGTGTCAAAAATATGGAACCCTCTCGTATCACCCAGATCATTCCAAAACATCTCATAAGGATTACCGAGATAAAATAATTTTCCATCATCAGATCTAGTATGATAATGTCCAGAATAAACTTTCTCAAACTTATCAAAAAGTCCTACATCAATTCCCTGTTCCATCACATAACCACGATGGATTCTAAATCCTTTACACTCAAGATGACCCATTGCCATAGGACACTTGGTTTTACTAATCATCTTTAGGGTCTGCTTTTCATTCTCACTATTAATCCAAGGTATAAGAAGAATACCCAAGTTATCTAATTTTATCTCAGTTGCTTCAGAATAAGTTTTTATATTATCATACTCAGCAAGTAATAAATCAATAGCATTTATATCATTTGTATTCTTATAATAGGCAGTATGATTACCCACAATACTGTGGATACTACAACCCATATCTCTCAACCTATTGTAATAATTATCCTTTGCCCAGGATAAAGATGAAAAGTCGATACCCTTCCTGCTATCGAAGGTATCGCCCATATCAATAATGGTAGTAATACCTGTTTCTTCAAGAGTCGGAAAAAATATATCATTGTAAAACCTCAGAAAATAATCGTGAAAATGCTTTGAATTTTTCCTTGCACCAAAATGTTGGTCTGTTATTATCGCAACTTTCATTTGTTACTATGTGCTATCGAACCTTTATATGGATTTTTAGTTCTATTCAATACAGTAATAAACTTATCTGCCACAAATGTTCCAGCAACACATACTTCAATCTCATCACCATCATCCCAAATAGGTGTACCATCCTTCTTTCTGGTATCAAGAGCCTTCTCAAGATCCTTAATAATCTGTTTAGTTATTTTCATTAGTATCTCAACTTAGAATGTACAGCATCCTTAATCTGATTGTAATCAGCAGCATCTCCACCATCATCACCATAAAAGACCTCATCATATCCAGATCTTTCCAATATCTTATTCTTAATTTCTAACTGGCGTTTTTCTCTTTGTATTCTGCGGAGAAATGCATAATGTATAATCTGCGTAAAGTAAGCAAAAGGATTTTGGGATTTCTCAGGATTAAAATTATGTATGTATTGAACGCAATTTTCGATTCCATCAGAGATCATGTCCTCCTTGAACATATAATTTACAAAGTTTGGTTTAAACGATAAATGATTTGCAATCTTTAAAAAACAATCACCAATGTAACGGGGGATAACTGGTTTGGGTTTACCTTGAATTTCAGCAATTTCTTTGTCTTCTCGATACTTAATTAAAGCTGCTAAAAACTCTTTATTATTAACATAGTGTTCAGATCTCTTTCTTTTAGCCATAGTACCTGGTTTTATCATGAGTCTTTATCACTATTATGTAGATATTATAACACTTCCACACATAGTTGACAAGGTATCAAAATAACGATACAATAACTCTGTCAGGGTTGAAGGGAAAGCTAAGCTTTATTATTAGGACTAGACTTATAAAGTTTCTCTAAAATATCTTTAGCATCATGAACATTAGATATATAACCCATTTTTCTACTTAATTTAGGTTGACCCTTTTTATCTCTGGCAGAATCTTGTACAAATTGCTGAAACATATTAATCATATGAATATCAGATGATTCAGATATTGTAAGAACATTATCCATATTAATAATAAACATATCTTCTTTAGTTGTTTTCAACCAAGGTTCTACCTTGTAACCAACCATTTGTCCACGCTGTTTTATTTCTACTGCAGTAATTGGATTATGAATTACTAGCATAGTCCTATCATCTTCTTCAGAAGCTGCTACCTTAGCAAATATCTCTTCGCCGTTTTTAAATTTTATTGTTGCGTAAAAATCATCTTCCATAATTATTTTTTTAATTGAATTGTAATTATCTCATAGTTAAAATTCTCTTCGTTATAAATTTTAATTCGTTCAATGAGGTGATTTAGGGTGTAATTTTTTCGGGATCTATAAGAACAATCATCGGCAATATCGTATAAAATCGCTTTAACTTTGTTTGCTCCCTTTCTGAGAACTCGACCAATGGACTGGAGATTTCGAATCCTTGATTTCGAAGGAGAGGCAAAGATAATATTATGGAGGTTCTTAATATTAATTCCGGTAGAGAAAGTACCATAAGATGCTACTATTATTGCATTTTTTTCTTGTTCAGTAATTTCACGGATCAATTCTCTTTCTTCAGCATCGACACCACCGTGAACGAAGAATACTTTTCGATCACCTGTCTTGTTATTATTTATCTGATCGTAAAGTATTGCACCGTGGGTTTCTACCCTACTGTATAATACAAGGCTATTACCTTTTAGATCTAATGTCAAGTTTGTTATAAATCTATTTCTCTGCTCATGACTTATAAGATACTGCAATTCATCCTCATAAGTTTCAAATTTCTGAGCAGGATGCTTTAATACTAAACATTGAATATCTAATTGGGAAAGATGACCTTGCTTCATTAATTCATCAGTTTTAGTTACTTTATATGATGGACCAAACAATCCTTCCAATACCCATTTATGAGTTTGTGTTCCATCAAGTGTTCCAGTAAATCCAAATCTATACTTAGCATGTTCCAACTTTGTCATTATAGATACTAATGACTTACTTTTAAATAAGTGTGCCTCATCACCAATTACTACATCATAATCTACAAAGAATTTACGATCTAATCTAAAAACAGATTGCCAAGTAGTAATAGTAACAGGACTTTCATTTGTTTTCTCTTTACCCGAATATATACGGTGACAATATGACTCAGCATCCCAACCGTAATCCTGAAAATCTTTGTACATCTGCTCTACAAGAGATGTCGTCGGAACAACTAGTAATATTTTTTCGCGCTTATCTGTGTAGTATCTTACTAGAGAGTAAATCATCAGCGATTTGCCGGATGCAGTGGGAGATATCAACAGCTTTCTATTATGTCTTAAAGCATCGTATACTCCCTCAATTTGATATTTCCTTGGAGGATGGCGACATATAGTTTTCATATAATCACTAACACCCTGATATGATATCCCTTCATTTATCTCAAAGGGAGTACCATAGTATTCATTGTCTACAAACTTATACGTATAATCGTTCCTTTTACAAAAAGATATAATTCTATCTAACAATCCAATATAAATTCTTTTTGATCTTAAATCAAATAAATGAATTTCCCCATTCCAGTTCCTCTTTCTATACTGAGGCATAAATTTTGCCGCCTCTACAGTAAATGTAAAGTGGTCTCTTAGTTCATACTGGATATGTGGCTCAGCGTTTATCTGTAAGAAAACTTCATTTGCTTTCCCGATGACAACATTCGCCGATGTGTCAATCACTTATTCCATGCATCTGGAATTATTTATCTACCCTAGTCCAGCGTTAAATCTCATAAATTCAATTGCATTTTTTATTTGAAAAGTTCTGTTCTGTATTACTTTTAATATACTTTCAATATAAACAAGCATTGTATCATAATAATCTATCTTTAAAGAAGTATTGGATAACTTCTCATCTGCATCCAAATATTTCTGCATAGTATCCTTATCCCTTATCTTCTTTGGAAAAGGATTCTCGACATAAACTTCTGGATCCGCTTTTCCTGAGAAATATTCATATCTCTCATGACGGATATTCTTCCTCTGCTGTTCTGCCTTCTTTCTTAGGAGGAATATAGTATTATATAATTCAAAATATTTTGCATGAAGAGAAGGGATATTCAGTGATTCATCATGTAGATTATCTCTATCTATTTGTGCATCTTTTTCCCACATCTCTTGAATTGCTTCAAGACTTAAACTCATAAAGGATTATTCTGGACATCAGTTAGGTTGTACATAGTATACTTGAAAGATGCGTCTGCTGTAAAGTATTCTATATCTGTATCTGTAGCATCAAAATTCAAAGTTGTCAAGGTATAAGGCCATAATTCTTTAAAATTAACATTAAACTTTGCTACCATATTACTACTTAAAATCTGTAAGGTAGCATCAGAATATATTTGATCTCCCATTTGTTTGTATCTTCTGGGAATTATACTTGCACCATCTTTATCAAGTTTGTCAAATTGTTCTGTACTTTCAGGATATCCAAGTCCTCTTATCCAATTTTGAATTTCCATATAATTCTTAAGATCTTCATCAACTAAGAATCTTAAATTTAAATCACCAAATTCGACTTTATCTCCAGGAACTGGAATGTCTCTTAAGGGGTTTGGTTGCATTGCAACTCCAAGTTGTAAATCAGGAATATTCGCTTGGTTGCAAAAAAATGCAACACCAGGACTCCTTTGTAGGTTAAATTTAAAACCTATAGGTGCTAGGAAATTCCTATTTTCAAGTTGTGATGGACGACGTGTAGCCATTAGTTCATGCAGGTCTCCTTATATATTTAGTTTAATACTCATCCCGTCATACCAAGTTTTAAATGAATATGCTGGCCATTGACCATATAATTTAGGTTTAGTACATCCACCATATATTTGAGGTATTACATTATCCCAATCAGTCATTGATGAATATTTAAAGAAATCATCAAATTCTTTATCTTTAGATTGAAGAGTTTTTGCATACTTCCAAAAAGGAGTATCATACTTTGATCCAAATTGATAATGCCAAAGTATAAAATTTTGAAGTTGTTTAATGTACTTTTTAATATCAGTAACAACATAATCAGTATTACATCTACCTGGCAACAAATACTCAAAGACTGCTCTAACCATTTCAATATATGCTTGTGTTGCAGTAGATTCAAGTGGTTCTAAAAAGAATAATCTATTACCATTTAAACATACCCTGTCATTAACTATTGGATTTTTTGCAATATAATTTCTAAATTTAATATTACTTCCAATTTCAACATCAAATTGATTTACAAAATTAATTCCAGCCTCATCTGGAGGAGTTATATCACTATTATAACAATAACCAATAGTACCTTTTTTTGATGGAATTACAAATGCCCAACCATCAGGGGTTGCAATATGACGACTCCAATGATCCTTCGTAGTATCCCAATTTGGTTTTCCTAAAATACATGCATTAATGGGATTAATTAAATCTTCATAATCGTCAAAATTATCTGGTTTACCTCTACAATCAAATACATAATCAGAATCTATTTTATCAGGATCTAATACATTACTTTCTTTAACTTTAAAGTGTCCAGAATCTAAAATACTTTTTTGCATTTTCTTTGGAGAAAAATGCATTGACATTCTATCTGCCGGAAAAGAATGAAATATTTTATCGTTTAATTTACCCCAACCCTCATATAATATACCACTTTTAAAAGTTGCATCTATTTTATTATGATACCAATTAAAACCAGTAGCAGCCCATAATAAACCAGGTGGTTCTATTACTGTTGCTTGTCCTACTCTCTCTGGTGGTATCTCTGGATTATATACTAATTCTATTTCATATTCTGATTGTCTTCCATACCAACCACAATATAATGCTGTAAAACATCCTGCATTACCACCACCAACAACTGTAATCTTTTTCATAAAAATAATTAAGAATGGTAGTTTCCTATCGCCGCCAATCCTGAAACTACCAAAGGGAACAAGCGCAGTTGGGGATACATATGCTGCTTATACTCAGCCCCATTGTATCATCGGGGGGTCTTATTGAAATTGCCCTTACCAACTTAGAAATTATAGCACACTATTCAGATTTTGCCATCTGTTCTTCTAATTTTGCTTTGGCAGCCTTTATTCCTGCTAGTCTTTCCTCTAGGGACTCTTCAAAGAAATTGTACATTTTTAATTTCCTTGCACGACGTTCCTCTAGAGTCATTTTAGAGAATTTGCAAAACATGGTTATTCATATAACTTTACGAATTATTTATCATAAAGGAAAGGAGTTAAACCGTCATTTAATCTATCCTCAGTTATCTTAATATACTTCTCATCAATATCATATCCTATCCATTTCCTTTCAAGTTCTGTGGCAACCAAAGCAGTTGTACCTGATCCCATAAAAGGATCAAGAACAGTGTCACCTTTCTCTGTAGCAAGTTGAATACAGTTCCTTACTAATTGTGGTGGAAATGGTGCAGGATGCTTACCTTGTCTCTCTGGTGGTATCACCCATATCTCAGATTTATATTCTGGATTGATAGAATCTCTGAATACTTTTGGTTTCTTCTTACATAACCAATAGACATGTTCAGTACATGGTACTAGTACATCATTACGAATGTTTGGAGAGTTTCTTCTATCCCATATTATGAGTTGATATAAGTTAGCATCACTGTGCTGTATAAAATCTGTTGGTAAATAACACCTATTCTTATGCCTTCTTGGTTTATGATTAAAAAATATACTACCATCAGGTTTAATCACCCTATAGCATTCATTCAATAGTGCAACCATCCATGCCTGATATTCATCTTCAGGCATATCATCACCATAAGTATCATAATCAATATTAAATTTACCCCATATCTGATTACCAAGTTTTACATTACCAAGTAATCCCTTCTTATTATATGGTGGAGAAGTTACAATACAATTTATAGAGTCAGCATCCAACTCTTTCATCCCTTCAATACAATCTTTTTGAATTAGCATGTAAATAAATTACGATGAATGTGCCATAGGATATTATATCTGTTGGAAAGTTTCTTCTTACCTTCACGCTGAAAATGAAATAAGGTTTTCTTTCCAACCTTCAAGTGTATTCCACCTCTTAAAAACTTCCACTCAGCATCTTCTATTTTAGCAAGTATATTTTCATAAGTCAATTCATACTCTACACTATTTTTAATATCATTATAAACAACATGAGTAATATCAAATCCATTTCTAATAATCAAATCTACAATCTCTCTCTTATTGTTATCTAAAAATTCTTTAAATGCTTCTGTATATTGTGTATCTATTTCTTTAATAAATCTACGATCACGACCTTTATAATCATAATCAGAACTACCACAGAAATGCTTAATAAACTCAACAGCATCACCTGTAATCTTTAATGTCTCTATGAAATGCTTTTGTGTTGTAAGGTGTACCTGAGTAGAAGATCCACTTGCATTCTTAATACTTTTACTTACATTACCATCTGTTCCGTCAACCTTAGTACGAGATCCACCAATCTGCCTTAATCCATGTGCATCACAAATTGCTTTTTCTTTTATGTCAGAATACTCTTCACGGATTTTATATCCTTGTGCTGCTGTTAAAGGCATAATAAATTGGGATTACTCATATATTATACAACAAAAAAAAGACCTCCTGCAAGAGGAGGTCTTGATTGAAACGATATGTAATATCTGAATCACATGAGGTTTTTAACAGCAACACGTCTGTAGTAACGGTTCTGGTTAGCAAGAAGTCCACCAAGTCCTTGAGTGGTTCCTTCAGCGAATGGGTTAGCAACAAGACCATATCTTGTCTTAAATCCAATTTTTGGCTGGAAGGAATTCTCGCCCACAGCCCTGACCATTTGGAGAGGAACATAAGGACAGTAGAAGATACCTGCGTCATAAGGTGAGGAACCTTTGTAACCACAAACATAATACTGGTTACCACCTGTAGGTGCAGCGTTAGCACCAGTGAGGTTAGCAGAATAAGGATCGATGTATACACGATACTTACCTTGTAGCACACCAGCAAATGTGTTACCTGTGTCGTCAACCTGTAGGTTAGCGTTCAATGCTGGAGTATAATCCAGAACGCCAGCCATTGTTAGGGCGGAAGCAACGTCTGCAGAGCAGAGGATGATGTTACCCTTTCCACGACGAGTTCTTTGTGCGATTGCGTTCGCATCTCTTTCGATTTGGAACAGAAGTCCTTTGAACTTCTCAACTGACCATCTTCCGTTTGAGTCGATGTCTAAGTCGAATGTTCCTGCAGTAGCTGTGTTTTGTACAGCACCCTGTTCAGCAACCTTGTAGATGGTTCTGATAACTTCGCGGTTGATTTCAGCAAGGATCTCTGTAGAGAGAATGTTTGCCAATTCCGCTTCAGCATTCAGACCGTGGATTGCCTTAAGGTCTTGAGCCAGTTCTAAACTGTACTCTGCTTTCAACGCACGAGACTTAGCGGTAACTGTTACCTTCTCGATGCTGAATGCCATCTGGTTGAAGGCATCATTACCAGTACCTTGAAGATTCTCAGCGTCTCCAGTCTGCATACCTTGACCAACATTGTATCCACGAGTAGATGCGGATGCAACAGGGTTAAGAACAGCAGGGTTGTCGCCTGACTGAGATGTAGTACCGAAACCAGCGTTTCCGTCGGAGAATCCACCTTCTTCGTCAGATCCTTTGTCTTGACCTGAGAATGCGGAATCGACTTCGTTGTAGAACGTCTCTGTTCCAGACTGGCTGGTGTAGCGTGATCTCATTGCGAAGATCAGTCCAGTAGGACCACTCATTGGTTGAACGCCAGCTAGGTCATATGCGACCAAATTAGGCATTGAACGACGAATGAGGCTGATCAGTACAGGGTCGAAACCTGCAACTGGACCTGCGGCGGTTGCGCCACCACCGAAACCACCTGCAGCACCAGCAGCGTTAGCACTGTTGGTAGGTGGTGCTTCCATCAGGTTGATACCTGAGGAAAATGCTTGCTCCTCTCTGAGGAATTTTTCTTGGTTTTCTAACAGGACAGCGGTAACTGCTTTACGATGAGGATCTTTGATTTCGTCAAGACCTTCATAGTTTAGAAGTGGAGCCCACTTTTCCTGCAACTGTTCCGATTGAAACATTTGCTTTTACCTATAAAGTGTTTTAGTTTGAACTATTATTTAATCAGTTACTTCTTAAATGCTGAAAGTGACTTCAGATAAGCAGACATTGAGTTGGATACATCTGGTGCATCTGCACTATCTACTCCTTCTGAAAGGGTTTCTGATTTAGAAGATGGAGCTTTGCCGGAGAAATATGACTCCTTTAAAGTTTCCAATTTTTCACGATAAGATTCTTCACTTTCAAACTCCACACTTTCGGAAAGTGAGGCGAGCTTCTCTTTCTGAGTGGACGCTAATCCTTCAGAAACATCTCCAAGGATACCATCAGCAACAGATTCGCCAAGGCGGCTGTTTAGATTGATATTCTTTTCAATTTGCTCATTGAGTTTGGTCTCCATATCATCTAGTTTTTCTACCATGCTCTCAAGCACATCATACTTGTCTTCAGGGATTGATACATAATGTTCTTCAAAGAGACTATGCATTCCACTAAGGAATGATTCAGTCATATCTGTTTTAAGTCCTTGCTCAACTGCAAGGGCATTTTCCGAGAACCACTCATCTGCAACGTACTCAAGATAAGAATCAACTCTCTCAGAAAGTGCAGTTTTTTCTGCTGCGATCTTTTCTTCAAGGGTCTCTTGATACTTTGCTTCTAAAGCCTCTTTAACTTCAGCGACTTTAGCACCGAGTGCGGTTTCGAATACAAGCTTTGCTTTCTCTCTAAATTCTTCAGAGAGTTCTTCGCCACCTAAGAGTGCATTAACATCATCTTCGATGTTAATCTCTTCGATAACTTCTTCTTCTTTAACTTCAGTTTCAGCAACTACTTCTTCAGTAGATGTCTCTTCTTCTTCAATTACTTCATCAACAACTTCTGCTTCTTCTGCTTTCATGGCACCAGTTTTACCTTTACGGTTATTGACTACATTGTCAACTGGTTTTAAATTGCCACCAGGAGTCTTGAGTTTCGCTGAATCGTCATCCACCTTATAGTTCTCAGGGGTTGGACCACCAAGATCTTCGTAACTAGGTGCAGTGCCGCCAGTTGTTAACTTGGGCATTGGATCACCAGGTTTGGCGTTGGCATTCACAGCGGTCTTAGATTGCTTTACACTAGGGTTAGCAACAGACTCTTCCATTTCTTGTAATTTTTTACCACGAGACATTTTGTTCGACTCCGATTCGTTGTAATTAAAATCTATATTTATTTAGAAGTTTTATAAATTTGATAAGAAATCATTAAACAGATTCAATTTCTGCTCATCCAATTTCTTCTGGTCAACTAGAGTGTTGATTTGCTTATAAGTTTTCTCTGCGTACTTCTCACGCAAGATTCCACCATCCCAAATCCACTCTTTTCCTTCCATAATTCCTGAAACAAATGCATCAGGAGCAGAAGGGTCAGCGACGATATCAGCAGCAGTTGCTAACATGAAATCTTCGCCTACAACACTGTATCCTTCTTTAGTTTGTTGAAGTGAACCAACTCCACGAGATGATACTCCAAGTTTTACACCTTCTTCAATAAGTGAAGATGCAATTTTACCCATTGGTGTGCCAAGGATCTTTGCTTTACCAATGAAGTTTGAACCACTCTCTCTAAGAGAAACAATTTTGTGCGAAACTCTATCGAGGTTTACGGTAGGTCCTTCTGGATGACCAAGTTCTCCGAGTGCTCTTCCTGAAGTAATATGATTTTCGCTATAACGACCAACTTCTCTCCGAAGAGTTTCCATTGGATAAACACGTCCATTGCGATTCTTCATATCTGCTTGAAGAAATACTCCTTCAATATACATAGACTTCTTGCCGTTCTTTTGCTCGACTAGAAATTCTACTGATTCAATTTCTTCCCTAATCAGTTTCATTATGCGTCCCCAGAAACTTGAACTTGTTGAACCCATATAGAACCAGCAGCGGCTCCGTTGGGTATTGCTGAAACTTTCAATGAACTAACGAGAGATGCACCAGTAAGACTGAATGCAGTACTAATACCAGATGTATTAGCTTCAACTGTTAATCTAGTTCGGAAATATCCGCTTGTATTGGTAGTTGAATCAACTGTTAGAACTTTGGTGTCATTAATTAAAGTAGTCCAGTTACTATCATTTGCATCCGTTAAGGTTACACGATTGCCAACTGAAAATGGCATTTGAGTTCCTTCTGGGCAAGTAATAGTAGTAGTACTTCCTTTAGTAATTGATTCAACAGCTTGAGATGCTTTAGTTATCCCAAGAACTGCAGATCCACCTGATGGAATATAATAGTCTGAAGTTGTTGCTACTGGATCAGTTCCAATTGCAACATTAACTGCAGTACCCACTGGCACTATTCTTACTGAATTAGATTGAACGTTAAAGGCGGCGGTTGTTTTTGCAGTTCCAGCAGCTGCAAATGTGGCCGTTACACCCGTTCCAACTGGTCTATGTGCCATTACTACTATAATCCTAGTTCATTTACTACTTATTTATAAAATTATTCCGCACCTGTTTCAGCAGCAACGGGAAGTTCTTCCTCATCTGCTTCTGCTTCAGTTTCGGTTTCATCTTCAACTTCATCTTCAACCTCTTGATCACCAAATAAACTATTGGCTACCTCAGGTCTAAATGCATCAATTCTTTCTGCTGATTTAGAAAACAGCATATCCTTAATACGATCACTAATTTGAGATGGTGATTCATCTTTAGTAATCATATCCATCAGTTCAGATTGAACTGCATTCATATCAGGAGTCTCATTGTCAGGCATTGTATTTAGAATAAAATAACAGTCAAATAGTATTTATACACTATATCAAGTGTGGAAACTATGTTCCAACAACATAGTATAAAAAACATTCTTTATTTTCATCACTCTTTCATACTCTTCAGGTTTCTGATTACCATTTTGAAGATAAAAACTCAACCCGTCGTACATATAACGAATATCTTGTACACTGAAGTTTGCTTTAATAAAACTAGCCCCACTATCATCTTTTTGAGGTTTCCCAAACTCAGGCATTAGATTTCTCCGCCTTTAGGTAACTCCTTCTTTCCTGATGTTGACAATACTTCTCCTTCTAAATCTGGTTCCATAATAGGAGCAGCAGGATCACCACCCTCTGGAGCCATTGGATCTATTGGCATACCATTTTCATCTACTGGTATACTTGGATCAGGAATAATACCATCTGCAATTTCTTGTTCGATAAGTTTATCCTGTTCAAGGATTTCCTCATCAGTCTGACGAAGAATCTTACGTCTTACATAATCTTGAGAATAATACTTACCAATGTAAGGTTCTGCAGTAGCAGCGACATTAATTCTCTCATTAAAGAGTTCAGTTTCCTTCAATTCAGAGAAATGATTATCGTATAAGAAGTCATATTGTATGTGTTCACTCATTATTTCCCAGTCTTCTGGAGTGATTACATTTTTCAAAATTAACTGCGTTTTAAGCATATCATCGAACATTCTGGAGAATCTTTTCCTTAAACGTCCAACAAATTTAGTGAATTTTAATTCGTCTCTTAATATCTCTGAGGATCTTCCGAGGTTAAATCCTCCTTCTCCGTCCATTCTTGATGGGGGTACATTGAGCGACCTATATAATTTCTTTTTGAAGTACTCAATATCCGTGATCTCTCCAAGGTTTTGACCTCCTGGAAGAGTAGAAATTTCAGTGCCACGACCTCCTTCCCTTCTAGGGAGCCAGAAATCTTCAAGCATTGCCATGTACTTCTTGTCATCACGGATCTCCCCGGTGTTGGCATCGTAGACTAACTTGTTACGATATCTCATCATCACATCTCGGAGATATTGCTCAGCTTTTACTTTAGGTAAATTGCCAACATCAATATAAAAAATTCTTCTTTCTGGTGCTCTTGATAACCTGTAAATTACTAATGAGTCCTCAATCATCCTAAGTTGATTGATTGACTTAATTGCTTTATGAAGATAAGAAAGAGTTGACCCCTTATTCCTATCTACTAATCCAGAGGTACAATATGTAATTGAGTCTCTAGACATTTTAATGCCTTGACTATGACCTTTTGCATTAATATTGCCAGTTGGATAAGATCCTTTAGGATTATAAATGAAATATTCCTCGATTTCGGGGAACTCATAATCCATTGGGTTATCGCTTTGCAATTTTATTGCATACTTTTCACCCTCTTTTTTCTTCTGCTGTCTAACATAACGCATTTTCATTGCGTCAATATAACGCAATTCTTGAATACCCTCTTCAGGTTTCTTCAAGTCAATTATTTTATGATAATAAATGCGTCCATCAATATACCAATTCCTATAAATCTCATGAGCTTTCTTATCAAAATCAAGCAAATCTATTATAGTTTTAAATTCTTTTCTGACCTTAGTTTTAATACCATCACTGGCATTAAGATTATCAAGATTAATTTGTATAGGAGTATCATTAGTATCTGATACTATTGCTTCATTTACAATATCTTCAATCGCACTATCCGATTCTGGATGTAGTGCCATTTCACGATATCTTTTAATAAGATCAAATTCAGTTCGGTAAATACCTTCAATATCAACATAAGAACCAAAAAAACCACTACTCATATAATGGTCATTCCCGTCCTCATTATTCGGAGGAACGGGAGAGACTGTAGACGGAGATAGTGGTTCGGTGTCCTCTATTGAGAACCCAAATAATTTTGCCATGATTTATTATCTTATCCTAAGACTATTTAGTTAGCCGTTTGGACCGCCACCTGAGACAGGTCTAAAGGATTGAACTTGGAATTCAACTGTAAATTCTTCTATAGCGTCGCTTGAATCGTAAGATAAGTCAATAGCAGCAACATTTGATGGCCAAATATCAATAAATTCGTACTCTTTTAGTACTGCGTTGGAACTACCTTCGCTCGACTTACTACTTGTTGTTGATCCTCTACCAAGTTGGAATACTTTAGCATTAGTCATATAAGCGGATGGATCAGTTGCACCAAGGTTGGTATCCAACTTAGCGATTAATTCTGCCCATTGTTCAAATGCATTTCTCAGTATAAACCCTTCATCGTTGATGATAGTTACCGTCCAAGTATCAATTGTACGGTCTCCAGCAACTTTAAAAATACGACCCCTAAACGGAACATCGATGTTTGCGACATTTTGTGCTGGCAACTGTGCTGCCTTACACATATATCTGAAACTATCGGCATCCCAACCAATCCCCGCAGGTAGAGTTGTGAGTTCTACCTCGAACAGATTAGGCCTTGCGCCGCCACCTATGAGTGCCGACTTGAATTGAGAAATGGTTTTGTTTTCTCTTGATGTTGCCATGATTTTCTTTTCTCCTTGTTAGTTATTTAGATGAATTTTTACGATTATACTCGACCAGCGACTTCTTCAAATGAAACGCCTGTTCTAGTAGCAACGAATGTAAGAGTTACATAGTTGATAGACTTGGCAGGTTTCAGGTAGATGTCTGCTCTAAATTCATTGTTATCAATAACGTCGGGAGTGTTATTTGTTGTGTCGCAAACAACTAGGAATCCGTAAAGTCCGCGTTTTGCTTCGACATCACGCAAATAAGGTTCAACAATGTTTCTAAAGTTCGCTCTAGTTAATTCATCATTAAGTTCAAAGAGTTGTGCTTCAGCAGATCTTTGTAATGCTTGTTCAATTGTAAGGAACAGGCGACGAACATTGATTCTGTCGAATGCAGATGCATAACCAAGAGCAGTCTTATCACCGAAGAGCATTGTACCAACACCAGGTTTTGTGATAATGGCGTTAACTCTTTGTGGATAAAGAATGTCTCTTTGATCCTTAGTTGGATTATATGCTAGTTTAATAGCATTATTAATCATACCTCTTTGCTGACCAGCAGGTGAGAACCAAGGATAAGCAACGATATTTGTGCGACACATTAGACCAGCAATGTCTGCATTGGTTGGTATGTATCTAAACTCGTTGTTAAATCTATCGTAGGTGTACTTATAACCACTATCAAAGATTCCGTAAGAGGAAGATGTAAGTGGACTAAAGTATTCTACTAAGTTATCTGTTTGTGTTGTTGTATTTGTAATGTTTACAATGTCTGCCCTATGTGGACCAACAGTAGCAACACAATCCTTTCTCTCATTTGCAAGAGAAATTAGATAATTTGCTTTGGACTGAGATAGGTTCTTAGCACCTAAACCAGGCCCCATTATTAAGTAATCTACTGCAATTTCATCCTTATTCTCAAAGAGTTTGTAGGATGTCTGTAAATCACCTAATGTAGCAGTCATTCCACCGTTTTCACCGATGATTGGAATTCCTGCAGAGTAGTCTTCACCACCACCTAAGGTGTAAGTAATATTTCCGATTGCAGAGAACGTATTGTCCTGTGCGGGTTGTCCCCATAAACCTTGAGCAGTTGTGTATGAAGTAAATGCGGTTCCAAATCCAGTTGCTCTTGGTTCTGTTCCCCAATATGCATCTTTCGCATTAGATGGGTTGTATCCAGCATATACATTATCAGAGTAATCTGCAATATGCTGTTTGTAGAAGTTCTTTTGAGGAGAATTTACAGATGATACTGAATCAACTGCCTTAGAAAGACCTACGTGCTTCTCAAGAACATTACCTTTGATTCCAGTAATTGAACCATAATCATCAACAACAGCAACGTGTAGTGAATCACCTTCACCGTTTCTCTCAGTAACATATACATTAGAAACAGGTTTTGGTGCAATCGACTTCCAGTAAATCGTTGCGTTGTCTAGTGTAAGTGTTTGTGCATTGTACCAGTCAGCAACAGATGCAGCACTTGCAGAAACTGCAGTGTTAGCAGCATTTGGAGCACCAGTGTTAACACCAACATTATCTACGAACCAAAGAGTATCAGATGCATTAAATGATGCATATGTAGTTGACTCTTTGTAATCAATCTTAGTTTCAGCATAAGTTCCAGATGTACCAGCAGCACCAGTTACACGAGAAACAACTTTAACATTAATAGTTGAATTACCGTTAGTTGCATCAGTAGATACACCAGTAATAATTCCCTTAAGATAACCATTAAAGGTTGAAGTAGTTCCTGCACCAGGAATGACTTCATTGATTAATGCAGAAGTAATACCATAACCAATCTTAGCACCATAGTCACCAAGACTAGTAGTGGTAATACCGATTGTTTGGTCTGCAAGGTCATCAATAACACAAACTTTTAAACCATTTGCCCAAGAACCAGGGTTCTTTGAAGCCCAAGAGAAATCTGAGGTAGATGTCCAGTTTGCCTGGTAATCATCATAATTCTTAATTTTTGTCGTTGTCTCAGAAGCAACACCAACACCTGCGTTTGAACTATTCAGGTTGGTATTGTCGGTTCTAACAACTTTTAAAACTCCCCCGTATGATAAGTAAGATGCTGCACTCATCCAATACTCATATTGAGCATCTGTAGACAGAGGCTTACCAAATGTGCTTATAAGGTCTTCTTCTGTAGAAATATCAATTGGGTCATCGATAGGTCCAATTCTAAAGGGACCTGCTATTGCACCGATGTTATCCAGTACATTATCAGCTCTTCCTACTGTAAGGTCAACCTCTCTAGTCAGTACTCCAGGAGATAATTGAGGAGTCGCCCTGCTTTTTTTCTCCGATTCTCAGATTAATCTAAAAATTATTTATTGTTTTGATGGTTTACATATAGTTCCACATATAATCCATTCCACCACCTTTATCACCATACTCATCAGTATGCCATCTATCACCTTCTGAATCTACAAAACTATCTTCATCCATTCCATCAGAAATAAAACCAAAAGGTGCCATATCTTGTTCTATTTGATTTTTCTGTTCTTCATATAATCTTTTTCTAACATCCTGATCAGTCAACTCTTTAAAATAATCTTGTGCAACTAACCACGCATATATGACTAAACACATTGCAAGGTCATCATTACAACCATCTTCTGCTTCAAATGAATTGCTTTTTTGAATGAATGTAGTTAATTCACTTAGTATTTCATAATCATTAAATATTAATTTATCAGATTCAATAATAGTCTTTAGATTAAGAGCACCAACCTTTTTAACAGTCTTAGACATCTTAACTCCAAGTTGAGTCTTCTTACCTGAGAATCCTTGCCCTACTACTTGACCTGCTCTACCTCTCATAGAACACATTAAAAGATTTTCATATTCTAAGTCATAATTTATAATTGCTGCCACCTGATCTCCAATATCATTTACTTCACATAAAATAAATGCTTCATTATAACTTTTTGCTACATCGTATATAATACTTGGAAATAGCATAGGTTTAATTTCATTATTCCTATATTTTGCTACAACCCTATGAGGAAACTTAGTAATATCTACAACAACAAAAGCAGAGTAATCTTTTTCTACTCCACGAGCAACATCTACTGTAATAACATAATCGTGTTTTTTAACTGGATCTCGATAAACATCCAATCCAGCATTTTGAGTCTTAGGATTATCATAAACAAGAGTTCTTAATTTACTTGGTGCAATTAAAGTATCAACAGATCCTAAAAATTCACACTCAAACTCAACTTTAAATTGAGACTCTGAAGTGTTTGAAATAGTTTGTTCTTTCCATTTCTCATCTCTACCTGGAACTTCTGACCAGTGAACATCTGTCGGAACATATTCGTTTTTACTCTTCTCCGCATCGTGCCACATACGGTAGAAGTGATTCATTCCGTGCGGTGTCGAGACAATAATAACCTTAGTAGACTTACCAGAAGTAATAGTAGGATAAACAGAGGCAAAAAACGAATCAGCAATATGATTTGGAACGAATGCAAACTCATCCAAGAACAATATATTGAATGACATTCCTCGAACAGCTGAGGCAGATGTCGAAGCAGCCAAGATTTTGGAACCATTTTCTAACTCAAGTGAACCTCTATTCCAAGACAAAACACCTTGTTGCATCCATTTAGGAACATTTTCATATGCAGTCTGTAAACGACCTAATAATTCCCGTGCAGTTGCTGCCTTGTTAGCAAGTATACCAATATTTACACTATCATTAAATAGGAGATAATGCAATAGGTATGATATAACAGTTGTAGATTTACCTGTCTGACGAGGCATCTTACAAATGTTAAATCTATGTTGATGGAAATTATTAATTAATCCTTCTTGAAAATCATATGGTTCAAATGGTTGTAATCCGTGATCAAGAGTGACAATTTTTACATGCTGTTTTGCAAAGTAAACCGGATCATGTTTACAAGCCATAAATTCAAGAATTTGTTCCTGAGTAAACTCAACTGGAACATTGGCTTTTTTTAGGTTCGGATTACCTAGATAAATGTCATCAAGTACAGGCATAATTACATCATTTCATATCTAAAATTTCTTTGAAGTTTTCTATCGTGTTCTGCGGTTTTGTTTTGTAGTTCTATAATTTTTTTTAAATTTTCTACTTGCTTTTCTAGTTCTTTAGTTTTATGTTCCTCCGACTTGGAGGATTGGTTCCCCAGGTTCATGCTTCGATACTTGGTAGTTCCAGAGTTTAGCACCAGGATATACTTTCCTAACTTGATCCTGAACTTCTCTGCGTGAGGGTTTTTTGACTGAAGGGAAAAACATTTTTATCATGTAGTTTGTTCCTCTCCATGCCAAATAACAGTCGATTATATTTCCTACTTTATTATAGTCGGGAAGGCGAGTTGCCTCTTCCAACGGATCTTCGTACTGTATGTTTGATTTTGGAACCTTCATAGGTTCTGGTTTAATCACATCGATAAATTCAAATTCACGAAATGACAGTTCTCCCGTAGCGTCTTCGACCTGAACACCACAGTTTTCTAATGCACCAATTTGTGCTGGAGACCATCCCATATTATAATTAAAACTATCGATACCTAGTTATTTATATCTTCTTCGTCGTCTATAACGGTTTGATAATACTTAATACGCCTTCTTAAGGCTAGAACTTCTCTCTGGAGTTCTGCTTTCTCCCCTTCCAAAAGTTCTATTTCTTCTTGATAAATGATTATGCTCATATAGTTATTTAAACACTTAATGTTCTCTTTAGGTTAACATCCCTTAAGATCTCTTGCCATTTGTCCACCTATTTCTCCACCTTGTTCCATACCGAGCATAGTAGCAGCACCAGCAAGCACCCAACCCACATAAGGAATAGAGGCGACACCAGTAGTAGCAACAGAGGCACCGACTGCACCGCCGACCATCCTACCTGTTCCTGCTCCACTACCTTCTGCTTTGATACAAGCGACTTCTTTGTCGCTAAGGGACTTTCCCATTGGGTTACTCTCCAAGTGTTGAGCCCCATCCATCGTGTAGAGTTCTTTCGTTTGAATCTTCGTTTTACCCAATCCCAAAAAGCCACCAGGACGATTAATGTCCTTAGTTACCTCCATTACTTTAGGATCATTTGCACGATAATTGATTTTATATCCTTCTTTATTTGCTTCTACCTTATAGGAAGTATAAGGACCAACGGGGAGATTTACTACAGGAAATTTTTGCTGCCTTGAAAGCATCCCTATCATTCCAATATGAGATAATCCAACAATAGCACCAAGGCTAATCCCTATCCATTTGTTCATCACGTCACAAATACTCTATTTTATATAGATTTTAACTCAGTCTACCATCACCTGCTTGGTTTTGTAAAGGACCACCAGGACCAAACTCTTCTGGAGAATGTAATTGTTCAGATCCACCACCTAAACTTTCGGATCCACCTACAGCAAATGGATTATATTTTGCAGTCGCAATCTCATACATTTTTTGATGCATAGTCTTTTCTTCTTCTATTTCATCACTCTCATCTGGTTTCTCTATTTTATCTATAAACCAATCACTATCTTGCATAGGAGGTTCATATTCTGATGGTGCAGTATCTTCCCAATCAGGAGGTTCACCATTAGGATGATACTTATTAGTACCGTTTGCTACTGGCATACTATCTAAAGGATTTGTCGGTAAACCTGAATCATAACGGGATGTATTTGGTGGGTGTTCATTCATGGGAATAGATTCATAAAACCAATCATTTGATTTATTGTTTGGCATTTTATACCCAACGGGTAACAGTTAATTCAATACTATTATCATCCATCTCCCATTCTTCCGCAACTTCAAAACCTTCCTCCTTTACAGTGTGATGTAAAGCCATTCTAGCATACTGTTGAGTTACTTTATCAATAAACCTTTTAGGAGGAGTGGGTAAACTCCAAGTTTCAATATCAGTAACTAATTCATATGCCTGAGTATCATTACACCAACGAAATCCAATATCAGTAGCAATACAAATATCTGCTTGCACTACTGGATGCTGATGACCATGAGAACCAGTAACAACAAGTTCTTGATCTTCTTTTACTGTATGACCCAAAAGATTCAATGCTTCTAGTAAAAACGGTTTCTCTTTTATTTTAGTCTTGATAGTGCTGAAGTGTGACATCTTCCTCTACGGTGTTTTGTTGATAGTACTCAGGTTTGTGCTTAACATCTTGAACTGTTCCTAATCTCTCTTCAATCCTTTTAGTGAGATTCTCACAACTATTCCCAACAACACCTGAAACCTCTTCGATTACAGTGCCGTCTTGTTTAATACTAAATTTTATAGTTTGTTGTGGCATTTTTTACATCATAAAGGTTTATTTATCATTCTCCTCCACCACCATTGCCACCACCACCGTTGCCGTTCCCACCATTACCATTGCCAGAATGGCCATTCCCATTTCCATTACCGTTATTGGTCCCATTTTTCTTACCCTCATCTTGTTCTAAATATCCACCCCTACCGATATGATAACCTGTAGGAATAGGTCTGCACTTTTTCATATCATAACAATAATACTCTCCTGTAGGACAACTTTTTTGACCTTCCATAAATTCTTGATAAGTTTTCATTGATCCTCCTAATAAGTTTTTATCATATGTAGAACAATTACTACCCACATCCCCTGAAGGACTAACAAATTAAATTTTATCATACTGTAAGAGTAGAAGATTTAACAGTGACTGTTGCAGAAGATGAACTTCCCATATTTACTTGTAATAACATATTATCACCACTAATGGTTGCCGTAAAGGTTCCTAACATAGAACCTGTTGCCATAGCAAATTTCTCAACAATCGTTGCAGTTGTACCATCATGTATTAATCCATATTGACCCGCTTGATATGCGGAACCCTGTGTAATTAGTACATCTACAAATGCAGCACGTTGTGCAGTCTTATCAATTGATAGAACTGTTGTAGCACTTGTACTTGAAACACTAGTGTCTGCTTCTGATGGAATACCTGATATGTTGGTTAATCCAGAACCATTACCAACAAAACTAGTTGCAGTAACAATACCAGCAGTTACATTACCATTGGCAAATATAGTAGCAGCAGTACCTACATTAGTTTGTCCAGACAGAGTGATTGCTCCGTCTGCAAAGGTCATTAGATCCGTATCACTTGTATGACCAATAGTAGTTCCATTAACTATTACATTATCAACAGTAAGTGTAGTAAGTGTTCCTAACGATGTAACATTTGCTTGTGCAGCAGTTTGTAGGGTTCCTGCTAATTGAGTAGCAGTAAGTCTTCCTGTGCTTGGATTGTAAGTAAGATTACCATCCATTTCTAGTCCTACATTACCAGTAGAACTTGTAGCACCCTCAACAAATGTAATTAGATTATCTTCATCTGTGCTCTCATTATCTGTAACTAATACATGACTAGAGTTAGTTGCATTGGTTACTGTAACCCCTGCAATATGCGTATCTAATGCTGTACCATTAACAGTATATGCGTCTGCTTCTAATGTTCCATCAATATCTGCATTACCAGAAATATCTAAACTAGCAGCAACAACATCCCCTACTGTAATATTTGGTGTTCCAGTTAATCCAGCAGCATTACCTGTACAAGAACCAGAAGAGCCAGATGCATTACCAGTAACATTACCTGTCAATGCACCAACGAATCCGCCATTAGAAGTTACTATTCCTGCAGCAGCAATATTACCATTAGTGAATATAGTAGAACCAGTACTGACGGATAATGCAGCACCATCATAAGTTAATGTTGATTCTCCCTCTAATGTATTAGCAGTTCCTGAACCAGTTATTAATCTATTATTTGCATTATTGTTTATAGTTGTGCTGGTTACATTAGACAGACTAGAACCATCACCATAGTACTTGGTTGCAGTTACAATACCACCAGTTATATTACCATTAGCAAATATACTTGCTGCAGTTCCAACATAAAGACCACCGATTGCAGTAACAACACCAGATACACTTAAGGTTGTTGAAGCTACATTATCTGTATTAGCAACACCCGTTAAACCTGAACCATCTCCAACAAAATTACTTGCAGTAAGAATACCACAACTTATATTACCATTAGGATATATTGTTGCACCTGTACCAACACTCAATCCAGCAGAAAAATCTGAACTTGTAGTTGTATTGGTAACAGTAAATTGAGTAACAGTTAAAATACCGCAACTGATATTACCGTTAGGCCATATCGTTGCACCTGTACCAACACTTAATTTATTATCGCTACCATCAAGAGTAATAGAACCAGAACCAACAGTTAAAACTCCTGTTATTCGACCATGACCTTCAACAATTAACGAAGTATTTGCTGAACCTGCTTTTACATTAAGTCCTGCTAAACAAGATGTTAATCCAACAAATGTAGATACACCAGCAGTTACATGTAAACCTTCTGAACCAGTTTGTTGTATTCCTTTGGTTGCAGTTACAATACCAGTAGAATAGATATCAGTTACAACATCATAATTAAGTTGAGCAGCAGTTACAATACCACTAAAGTAACCATTAGTGGCAGTAATAACACCGACACTCATTCCAATACCAGATACATTACCATTTCCTAATGCATCATCTAGAGTTATTGTTGGTGATAATGCAGTACTTGCAATACCTACCCATCCATCACCATTGTAAATAAGTAACTTATTAGTTCCTGTTGATTCGGTAAAAGTAACATCAGCAAGATCTTTAATAAACCCTGCACCACCGCCACCAATAGTAGCAATCTGTTGCTGAGTTCTATTAATGAATAATCTATAATGATCTGCTAAAGATTTTAAGGTAGGAAACTGCTTATCTAGTGGTGCTAATGGATCTCCAACACCATCTACAGATTGTGCTTTGTCTGTTGGTTCATTTAAAAGACCTTCTTGAAGATCCCTTACTTCATTAAATTCTTGCTTAAATTTAATCTGCTTCTCTTTTATTTCCTGAACTAGTTCTTTAAGAGATTTTAGATTATCAGCATCTATTTTAATCTCTTCTTTAATTTCTTTTATATCTTCATCATAATATTTTACTTCAGGAAGATTTGCTATCTCCTGTGTAAGACCATCAAAATAACTACCATATAGATCTTTAGTAGCATCATTCTTTCTGTTAAATTCTTTTACTTCCTCCTCAACTCTCTGCTTTAAAACATTATACTTACTAAGTATATTCTTCTTTAATAATCTATCATCGTTTTTAAAGGAATGCTTAGTCTCATGTATTTTAAGAGCAGCTTCTCTTAATTCTTTATAGATCTTATCTTTAGTTTCTTTTAAGTTCTTATTTAATTCATCAATATCTGTCTTAGACTCAAACCGTTTTACATCAATAATCTCAGATATTTGTTGAACTTCCTGATCTATTCTACCCTTAACAGAATCTAAGTTATCATTAAGTTTAACAAAATCATCATCAATTACACTAAAAGTTTTACCAATCCAAGAGAAGTCTGGAACTTCATTAACCTCATTAACCCATTTAGGAAACTTGGGAATAGATTCTTTTACTGCAAGAACATCTTCCTTTAGCGACTTAAGATCTTCCTCATAATATTTGGGTTCAGGAAGATCCAGCATATCCTGATAGAACCCATCAACTTTCTTTTGAAGGGCTTCTATTTGTTCATCATAATACTTTATCTCAGGTATATCAGCAGCATTCCGATCTACTTCTTCTCTTAACTTATCAATTAAATTACATACAGTTTCTATTTCTACATCATATGTTTTCTGTTCTGGTATCTCTGGAATAGCCTGCAATTCTGCTGACAGGTATCCAATCTGCTCTGTTAATTTTTCTAATTCTTCGTCGTAATATTTTATTTCTGGTATCTCAGGAATATCCCTTCTAACATCATTAATTAAACGTAATACTTCTGTAAGATCTTCTACTTCTTCTTCTTTTACTGCTTCTTCTTCTGCTTTTAAATTGTCTGCAATTTCTTCTTCTGGTCTTGGTGGTTCCAAGAACTCATCAACTGAAGGTAGGTTATTTTCTTTTATAAATTCATCGGCTGAAGGTAATTTACTTTCTAGTAAATCATCTATCGATGGTAACTTGTCCGTCATTGTATGAGTAACTTTGGTACTTCGGGATTCCTCTCCCAAGATTATTTAGATTCTTTAGGTAGTCCAGATTTTAATAGTTTTTGAAGTTCAGCAGTTGACCCAACAAACAATGCATTATTAACAGTAGATGGACCTTTTTGTTTTGTCTCCTCTTCTACATCTTTTAGTTTCTTTTGCAGATCCATCAACTTATCGGTTGCATCAGAAACACTCTTAATTAACTGTCCTGCAACTTCATATGCTCTAGGCATCTCACTCTCTTGAGCAAGTTCAAGAATACCATTAATTGCTTCTTGTCCTTTCTCTATAATACTATAAAGATTACCACGAGTATATTCATAGTCTTTATCAATATCAGTCTTGATAAACCTATCAGGTTTTTGCTCAGGAGTTATCCCAACATTTTCCTTTGCAGGAACAATAGTTGATTCTACATTAAAAGCATCATCTAGATTAGTCATCTTCATGTAATAGTACCGTCAAATCCAAAGTCATCACCAAATTCTACTAGGTCACTATCTTCTCTTGCTGTGTAATCAATACCCTTAACTCCGGTTCCTCTGACATGTGCCTTAGCAATGCTAGTATCTTGACCACGTTTAACATTGATCTTATTACCAGTAATCTTAGTAACATACATCTCTTCACCATCAACCTCAATATATTTCTTGAGCGTGATCTTAGTACCATCATCAACATTAACAGTTACAGCCTCTGCAGTAATATCTTCTGCAAGATTAGTAACAACGTCATCAGTGTAATCCTTAACTGCTCTTGGTTTAACAGAGTATGTAATATCTCTTTCGGTGCTCTTGGATCCACCAGCAAGATAACGAACAGAAACTTGCTTGACGATATCCTTGGTAGCAGAGGTAACTGGACCAAATAGATATGTTTTTGCAGTAAACCTTAAAGTATAAAGAAGAACTCTACGTGTTGTAAAATCTCCCTCATAATCATCCTGCATTGTAACATTCTCTAAAATAATAGGAATATCTCTTTTCTCTTTTATACTTTCTACTAACTGAACTGTTAGGTTATATTGTGGTTGAAAATATGGTAATATCTGTTCGACAATCTGCAATGCATCATCATTCAATTTACACATAATAGCAAGTTCAAATTGCATATTATAAGGAACAGGCATATACTGCTTTTTAATATCAGTATTATCTTCTGGATTTTTTACTGTAAATTGTTGAGTAGTAGTAACTTTTCTAGAAGGATCATAATTAAGTCCAGTAAATTCAAATGACATCCTTGGCAAAGACATTGCCACTGATTGGTTTAAGTTTGGTGCTTGCTCCAATCTTGCCAAAAACTTTTGAGTTGGACCATATGCCAAAGGAACCTTTACAACAGAACCTTCTTGCTTAATAGTAAGGTTGTTGAAAAGAGTACCAAAAGAAATAATAGTCTTTCTAAAAATTTCGTTATAAAAATATTCAAACATAGTTATAGACCTCGTACCTTATTTATGGTGTGCCAAATGGATTACCTTCTGTGAAATCCAAAATAGCATCTGCAGCAATCTCAAACTCATCATTTTCCCCAAATCCTTCATCAAAATTGGTTAAATCAACAACTCTAACTACGTGAGTTGCACCAGATGATCCTCCAGTAAGAGTCTCACTAGTCATGAATGTACCACTAATACTACCAAGTTCTAACTCATTACTAGAAGCATTCCAAGTCCTTACCCGTCCAGTAGCACCACTTGTACCACCAGTTACAACTTCATTAAATGAGAAGTTTCCAGAACTTCCAGTTGGTGGTGCAGCAATTGATATTGTTGGAGCAACTGTATAACCACAACCAGCATTTTGTATATGAATAGCAGTAATTGAACCAGAACTATCTATAACTGCGGTACAAGCAGCACCTGTTGTAGATATTCCATTTTGTGCAGTAACAGTAATAGTTGGAGTTGTAGTGTACCCAGAACCACCTGCAGTAACGGTAACAATACCAATCGTACCATTTTCCATCTTAGCAGTGGCAGCAGCACCAACACCACTATCCCCATTAGCATAGAATGCAATTTCAGGATTACAAGTATATCCAATACCTGGATTTACCAGATTAACGTCTTGTACAACTTTCTTCTTAGTATCATCAATAGCACCAGAACATACAGCAACACCACCAAGTAAATATGCAGTTGCTATACCTGTTATATTTGCTGCTCCACTTGGTGCTGAAGATATCGCAACTCTTGGTGCATATACGTAACTATTACCTCTATTACTTAGACTAATATATTGAATACCACCATTAACAATACCAGTAACAGCAGTTGCCTGAACACCAGTTCCAACAACAGTTATCTTCTGAGTTGCACCTTGACCAGGAAGAACTGTTTCTCCATCAACACCTTCAACACCCTCCAAGGTGTCATCAATCTCATCAACTCCAGTATCAATAACCTCATCCTCATAGCGGAAGAGTTCACAACGCAATTCATAAACATATGTATTCTTAAGTTGATAGAATGGTTTCTCGTGCTCTACATACTTAATCTCAAAAAGACGATCCCCTAATGGAAAATAAATTAAATCTCCCTCTTTAGGTCTAGTAGATAATTTTACATTTGGTTCATTCTTCATCAAAGGAGAAACATAAGTTTCAAATCTCTCCTTAGAGATAACTAAAGTTACTTCGTTTGTTGCCTGAATACCAAACTTAGACAACATTGTTGGATTGTCACCATAACCATCAAAGTTATCAATATATGCTTCTAATGGATATGCATCATCAAATGTAGATTGTGTTACTTCCTTTAATATAGTTTTCTCTGTTACATACTTTCTTGGCATATAATGTATATCGACACCATACATCCTCAACTGCTCATTAATGAGCGATTGTACTAAACTTTGTTCTCCAGATGAACCTTGTTGGAAAAATGGGTTAAGTGCCATAATCTTAACCTATCATATCTAGTGGTGGAAGTTCATAAGAGTTAGACATCATTTCACGAATCCTTTCTAGTTCTTTTTCTGCATCATCATAAATTTGTCTTCCGTTTAACTCTACTCCACCAGGTAACTTTACTCCTTGGAATTTTATTAGGTTCATACCCCACTGCCTTTTAATAAGAGCAGTTAAATATGGTTTTAAGAATGAGTCATTCCAAACTCTTGTATAATCGTTTGGATTTAATACACGATAACAATCCATAATAATATAATCACCTTCAGTGACATTTGCCCAATCAACATCCAAATACAATCTATCTTGACGCTGATTAAATCTTATTTGTTTTTGTGTTGTTAATAAGAAATTAATATCTTCAAGATATGTCTTAACCATTGCATAAGTCAATATTTCAGTAGAACCCCAATAGTAAATATCATTTAAAAATAACTGATACTTAACACTGAACATATTGTTCGTAATAGTGTTAGAACCATCATAATGAAATATCTTTGTTACTCCAATAACTTCTGGTGGAACTTGTAAATAATTACTAGTTTCTTCCCAACTAAAACTGGTAGTGCCACCATCAATGGTTGCAGTAGCAGTACTAGTTGTTATACCTACATTATCATCATTACCACCTCTTGATCTACCTCTTTTAATATCATCTTCCGTTATTTTATACTTTAAAAATGCAGGATATACACCATCAAAATGTCTTTCTTGAAAAAACTGAACAGCGTCATCTAAAAGATCTTGTACTTGCTCATCGGCAACATTAATCTCTAATACTGGAGCACCTAATTGCCTTTTACAGTAAGTGATTAATTCTTCTCTTGTTGCTGGTTGGGCCATTTAGACAATACCTCTATCAATATTTATAGTGCGGTGATTGATGATATACCTGGTTGAACCAGAATTGTTCCATCAACAATCCTATAAAATGTGGTTCCAGAACTAACAATGACATCATAGACATACCGACCTTCATTTAAAGATTGGGTTTGAGTTCCTCCAAGAGAAACCTTCATTAATCCACCAGCAGCACTAGTAAATCCCACATTAAAAGTTGCTGCAGGAAAACCAGTAGAACCAATAGATACGCTTTTAGTCATCTGAGATGAACCAGAATAACCTGTAAAGTCAAATACAGTTCCTGAAGTACCTACAACCTCAAAGTTTGCTATAAAATTAGCACCACCATTAAGGACAAAATTAGCAGCGTATGCAACTCCAGCATCTGGATCAAAAGTAATCTTTTTAGTTGCCATTGACTAACTCCTTTAGTAGGGACTTAATTTCACCAATTTCACCTTTTAAACCATCAAGATCACTTTTCATAGTATCAAGATCAGTCTCAACAGTCATCTGTTTTTCTTTTTCACTTTTTCTTGCTTTACGACGAGCAACATATTGTTCATATTCTTGAACATTAGTATTGATTATTTGGTTAGTAGATTCATCTCTAACTAATCCAGGTTGATCTTGTACTTTTGCGTAAGACATATTATGCTAGAGTAATAACTCTCAAATCAGAAACTCTTGGAACCCAAGTTTGATTACTTGAAGTAAGAATAAATTTAACTCTATAATTCTTAAATGTTGGTAAATCTTTTGCAGTAAAGGTATACTCTCTGAATTGCAATTCATTAGATTTAAACTTACCTACATCCTCAAGAGGAACAAACTTATCAGGTCTACCGTCACTTTGATCTACTTCAATAATATTTCCCTGATTATTCAGATTTTTCCATCCTGGGAATGGAATAAAGATAGGATCAAAGTTTGCGCTATCACTAACTGCATAGAATGCTCTAATATCCGAATATTCATTGATATGTGCATTCATCATAATTTTAATAGAAGTTGCTGAATTCTCTAATATATTTTCTTTAGAGATATATTGACAGGAAGAAGGATCATCCTGAATAGTATTCACTCTATTATCAGTCTTATAATTTGCAATTGGTGCATCAATTCTATTAGAAACTGTAAGAGCACTTATTCTTTCAAGGTCAATTACAGGAGTTAAATGAGTATCTGCTGTCTGTAAAGTCAAAGTCATTCCAAATGATCTATCACCTGGCAGAGTCTGAAGTACAGCATTATTTGTTTCATTAACTCTAGATGCAATACATCTTGGAGAGATTAAATAATTAGATTTATTTAAAGTAATTGGTTCATACCCCTGATCTTGGAAAGGTAAATCAACACCCGTACCAGCACCTTTGTTAAGACTTGTCCCAGAAACTGTTCTCATCGTCGCAGTTACATTAGTTCCAGGAACAGCTATATATTGAATATTTGGTGAAACAATTTGGAATGGAATATTTTGAGATGCTTTAGTGCTAAATCCACCAGTAGATTTTGTCTCATTAGCATAAAGTATTGACCAACTAGCACCAGTACTTCTGTTAGTAGTATCGTCACCTAAAGAGGAATTATCTATCTTAATAGTATAGTGATCAAAACCAATAGGAGCTGGTGATGTTTGAGTAACATCACTCAATAAATGAGTTCGGTTAATTCTTCTCAAACTAACTCCAGACAATTCATACTTATAAACAGGAGCACCTTTAAGATAATTTGATTTACCAGTACCTCTTGTTATACCACCAAGAGATCCTGAAGAGACTGAAGTATACTTAACAATCTCATCACCAATTTTTGCGTATCCTGGATTAGTTGCTCCTACAGCAACATTCTCAAAGTTCTCAAATGCTGTAGAATTCTCAACAGCAATTGATGCAGTAGATGTCGTGTTATATGGTAATGTTAATTTAGTTGGAACAACATCAGATACAACACCACTAAGTTGTACCCTATTAGTTTCATGATGCATACCATGATTTCTATGGTCAACTGTAAAGTGTAATCCATCACTAACTGTAGTTATCTTCTCTGGAGCACATCCACCACCAGCAGTACTATTACTATTCATAGTGGTTACAATTCCAGTAATTGGATGTGTAAACATCATAGTATTAGCAGCACCAACTACAAAGTCTCCTTGAACATTATCAATAACCAATTCATTAGTATTACCAATAGAAACAACAGATAATCTAGCATTTCTACCAGTATTCCTATTTCCAATAGATGTAATTCCTAGAACATCACCAACTTGGAATCCAGAACCAGAATCTGTAATTGTTGCTGATGAAACTACAGTATTTGAGACAACAACTGTTGCACTCATAGCATCACCACCAGCCGTTATATTAGTAAGTCCAACTCCAGTAAATGTGCCATTAGTATATCCTAAACCAGCATTAACAATTCCCATTGTCCCAGTTCCAATACCAGCATTACCAACATAATTACCAGTTGCATTAGAACCTTGCTGAGAAACACTATTTCCTATTGTAAGTGCAGTGTCCCTTAAAGAAGTTCCTATACCAACTCTTACTTGTCTAGAATTGATATTAATAGAATTGGGCATTAATGTTGCAACTTGCCTATTACCCTCAGAAAGAATAGGATTATAAAGTTCTAAAGTTCCTTCATCAGCAAATTCTGCCCTATAAATCTTAAATTTAAGATCTTCCCATTGACTTGGTTCCCAAGTTGATGCGTTTTGAGATTTAAATAGTGAACCCAAATATGGTTGCTGAGAAATAAATTCATCAGTTAATAAATCAGATTCTCCAATTCTTGATATAAAGACTCTATACTTGGTTGACCAAGATGCAAGAGCAATAGAATATTCAGTACCAGCACCTTCAAGATATACGGGTGCTTCAAAAGTAAATTTTGTCGGAACCGTTCCAGTCTGAGATACTTGAATATCAGCAGGAGATTTAACAATCTCTGAGAACGGTAAAATCTTCTGCGTCGGTACACCTCCTGACATCGTTCGAATTTGGAATGTCATGGGTATATCCATGTCATCCTTACTTTGGAAGTAAACCTCACAACTAGTAATAAAGATACCACCATCTTCAGTGACCTGGAAGGATTGTGCTAGTGGGTCATACCAAATATTTCTTCTATTTTCATCAGTACTAGTACTAATAGCCTCTGTCTTTATAATACTAGATCCTGTAAATTTCTTAGCAGCCTTCTCTCCTTTAGTTTTTTTAGTTTCAATAATTGCATTACGAGTAGAAACAATAGTCTCTTGAACTGTTTCTAAAGTTCCAGTTGCAGTGTAAGATTCTTCACCAACAGTATCTGCATTATCTTGATCATTAATGTTATTATCTACAATGGTAAATGTTTTCTTTCCTGTTTCAAATCTTGGATGATTACCGCTATTTGGATTCGGAATATAATATGATCCAATGAGATTAGCACCAAGATCTGATATCAATCTGAGATTAGTAATTTTTGCTTGAGCTGTACTTGTTTCACCTCGTACAATCATTCCAGTATGAGCATATCCATAGAAATCGCCTTGTGCTTCATCGCTAAGAGAACGAGTATCGATATTTAATATAGTTGATGTTGCAGAATAAAACCCTGGCATATCAGCACTACCAGTACTTGCCAATTGAACTGTACCAGGAGTTCCTAAGAATGTTTCTAATCCAGTAGCACCAACCTGTGAAAGGTAAGGATTTTTTGTAAATACCTCAGTTGGAGCATTATATGGACCATTTCTATGATTTGCTTGTGCAACTCTTGCTTTTAAGAATGGTTTATCAGTGCCTTCTGGTTGAACACCATTTTGAGGCATGACACAAGTAATAGTCTCACCTACCAAGAATGTATTTTCAATCATCGAAATTTCCATTAATTTCGGAGTACAATACTTAGTTACATTCACCCCATCAAAGAATGCATATAACTGAGTTAATGGTTTGCACTTAGTAACTCTAAATTCAACGTTCCTAGAACGCATTATCATAATAGAGTCTCTATTAACAACCTTATCTCCAAAGGATTCATTATCCCACTGCTCAGTAACTACTTTTCTTGTACCATTTCTCCTAGATGTTCCTGTAGCAAAGGTATCACGAATAGTATCCTCATAAGTGGTAGTTGTTGTAGTAGAAACCATTTGAGAATGGTTTACACCACCACCACCATTAATCCAACCTGCTTTAATAATTTCTTCCTTTTCCCCTGAAGTCGATGTGTCTGTTCTTTGTGTCTTACGGTCAGTAAAATCTGTACCTGTCCAAGTAGTTTCCCAAGCACCCCATTGAATTGGAGCCATACCAGTTTGAGGATCAACTCCAAACTGCTGCATAGCCCGTGCCATAGTACCAGCAAAGTTACCTTCCTGCTTAATAATCTTAGCTTTGATTCTTGCCGTATCTGTCCAAGTATCTGAAGATGGAGTTAATTTTAATGTTGCTTGCCAGAAACTAACTAAGAAAGGAGTAACACTTTCTGTTCTAGTAGCAAATTGCTGACTTAACCACTCTTTTTCAGTATAATCGAGAGTAATAACATTCTCACCTCTTGTTATATTAGTACCTTCTGGAGTTTCATATGAAGGATCAGCAGTAGCACTTACACCTTCAACAGGACCAACTTGAAGATCAATTGAAGTAGTATAATGTTGTGCTCGTAATTCTTTATTTGTAGGGTCTACACTATTCTTTATTTTAAAGGAACTTTCTTGTGTTTTAAGTCCTGTAAAATTATCAACAAAGAATCCAGATTTAAATTGGTTTAATCCATCAGCATCTGGAATAAACATATTTGCTGTTTCTGTCTCAAGAAGAGATAGTGATGTATAATACTCAAGATTCTTGATTCTATCCTCAAGATCCTTAATATCTTTCATCCTATATCTCTTATACTTCATAAAGTCAAGAGATGATCCTTCTTCAGTATCAAACAAATATGGCATTAATTCAATACTAGCAATTTCTATTGCATCATCAACACCGGGTGGTCTATCTCTTTTCTCTGAAGGGTCGCCATATTGAACCTGGAATCGTCCATCCTTTGATAAGAAAATTCTATCAATTCTACCAACATAATGAGAAAAATTAGTGGTAATTGACTCATCAGATGCTAAAATATTAGTAGCAGAGTTACCAGAAGCATTAAAAGATCTTCCATAAAATTCTAACGGTGATCTTACATTCTCAAGTACAGTATACTCACCAACTCTAGGTCTTATATCAATAGTATCCGTAACTCTTTCCCCATTAATATATGGAACATCTCTTGAATAATCCCAAGTATTATAGGAATTCTTTGTAGTAATATCTCCCTCATCAGTAGACTCATAGTAACCATTAGAGAAATAAACTTTTAAAGGTCTTGTAGGTGCTTTTGCATTAGTTCTTCTAATCAAGAAACCATAATCATAAAATGTTGGTCTCTGACCTTTATTATAAGTAAAACTACCGGAGATATTCTTACTTGGACTGTCAATTACACTAATAACACCTTGAACTTGAGATTCTTTAAATGTAACGACTTCTCCTTCCTCAAATGCAGTTTCATTCTGAACAATAAAAGTAATTTGAGAATCTGTTAGTGTTTCAGCATAAACTGCTATGGCAGCACTATTAGAACCTTGAATTTGTTCACCAATGACCAAATCTGAAGTCTTTCCACTAGGACCATTTAAAGATACTAATGTCATCTTTGGAGCACTTGGAGATGCTGTATCAGTAGACTCAAAAATACCAAGAATCTTATTAACGTCAGGAGTGTTTAATACAATTCGTTCATCTTGAACTCTTGTTCCTAAGGGGAAACTGCCTGCTACTAATCCATCATTTCTAGTCGTTGCTCCAATACCAGATCCAGTAAGAGTAGAAGCATTAACAACAACAGAATTAACTCTATTTTGTCTCTTAACTTTTGCTGCTATTTTTGTTTTACTTAAAGTTGCGGTTAAAGTACATCCACTGGAATCTGCTCCACCTGTATTAATTTGCAACCTAGTGGATCCACCAGTATACTCAAACATATTATCAGTAAGAACAACTGTTGTTCCATCTGCTCTAGTCAAAGAATATCTTTCTTCATCAAATGGTAACCAAGTCTCATTTGAACCTGCATCAATAGCATTATCTAGTTGTCCACCAACAATATTGACATTATAAATCTTCCTAATAGTTAAAGTTGCATCAGTAAGATCAACATCAGAGATGAACTGCTTTGGCATTAGAGTATAAAGACTCGTTTCCTGAGCACTTGGCATTGGTGTTTTAACAAGAGTCATACTTGGTATGTCTTGGGTAGAACCACCACTTCCACCTGCTAATTCACCATCAATAATTCCAGTAACAGTCGATACACCTGTAATTTCAACATTAGATGCATTTACAGCAGTAATTCTTCCATAAGATGCTAAATTATTTCCAAGACCACGCAAATGAAGTATATTATTAATTTGTAAAGTTCCTGGGAAGTTTGGATTTTCGGAAGTTACTGTACTAATCGAAACTGCTCCACTACCTGTAGAAGAAGTTAACCTTGCAGCACCAAAATGATACTTATCTTCCTGTATAACATCACCAGTAAATGTCTTTGCTGCACCAACATTACCCAATTCTGGGCCACCATATACTGATTTTACATCAGCTAAACTATATGAAGTGACTGCTACAGCAACCCGACTATTTGCGTTACCATTCGTATCCGATCTACTAAATTCAAGCGGTTCATTTACTATGAATGATCCACTTTTTTCATAAATATCCAAAGATGTACTGCCACTAACAGCATCTTTCAAGAAACCAGTTGCACCACTATATTTTCCTTTAATAAATGTTGGAACTGTAAGATCAATAGTTGTATTTAATGTTATCTTTGAACTTAATTGAACATCATAAAGAGCAATATCCCATTGATTAACAGCAGAATTAGTTGCAGAATATGAACCAGATTCTAATACATGATCATAAACTCTAGCAAGACCAATTTCATTACCATTAACCTTCATTCCATTATCACCAATTCTCTGATCCCTCAAACTGACAATATAAGTATTACCAATACCAATTGTAGGTAATCCAGCAGTTCTATTAAGTCTTAATGATGTACCAGTGTTATAAATTATCCCTTGACTTTCTAATTTTTTAGTTGTTCTTGGTTTTGGAGCATCTAGAAAAGTAGAAGCAATAGTTTCTATTTCATATCCTTTAACAAATGCTTTACCAGGTCCAACTTGATATACTGCAAGATCATCAGATGCTAATGTTCCTGATTGTGTAAATTGTCCTTCATCATATACACCATTATTACCAAGATTATCATTCAATGAATCCTTTACTATCACATCAAATGGAGTAATAGTATAATCACCAGATTCTGCATATGTGCGTCGAGCAAGTTCATCTGCAATATGACTATATGTTGTATTCTTCTTCTGTGATCTTAAATTACCGTCTTGTACAACTGCTAATTCAATGAAATTAGAATCATTAAAATCATCAAGTGGTTTTGCATATAAACTAGCTGAAATCTTTAATCTATCGGCACCTGGTGCAGCATAGTTATTAAAACCCTTTGAGTTATCTCCTAAACTAGGATCCTCATCAGCATTAATAATATCCTCTTCTATCCTCAATCCAATTCTAGCATTGGCACTATTATCATATTGACCTAAAAGTATAGTTTCATCATGTATATCAACAAAATTACCTCTTATAAAATAAACACCATTAGATATTGAGAAAGATGATGCAGTTGATGTTGCATTAGTAGCAATACAGGAAGCAAAAGATTCTCCTGTAGGTATAAAGGCATTATTAGATGGTCCAGATATAATATCACTATCAGCAGTTAAAAGTTCCCCATCTAAAAATATCTTTTGTTGACTATCTTCAACACCAGCAGACATATATGAAATATAAAGAGTCAAATTTCCCCTTTCAGACTCTTCTGGGCCCAAAACTTTATTAATTATCGCAGTAACACCGGATGTTAATCCAATTATCTTTCTATCAATTAATTGATCAATATAAAAACTAACAGGAGTTCCTAAATGGTCGTTATTTAACTCAACAGCAAAATATTCTGGAGAATACGCAGTATTTCCAGGAATTACCTTAGCACCTTCCTTGAAGAAATGCTGACCAAACTTTTCAACCTGATTTTGAAGAATTGACTGAAGACCAGTTAATTCTCTTGCCTGAACAGGGTATCCAGGTTTAAAAAGAATTTTATGATAATTGGCTTTTGAATCAAAGTCGTCAAAATATGGACTGACATTGAGATTGGTTTGTTGAGCCATAGTATTTTAAAACTGTAATATGATCTTGATGTCTTCTTTTTGGTTGGAAGATCTTGTAATGGATGGCCTATGATCAACATAAATCATATTTCCAGAATATTTTTTAACTTCTGGATTAGATACACCCTTAGTAAACGATTGACCAAGGTAATAGGTTCTATTATTTATTGCTGTAGAGAGACCTGTAAATGTAGTACTAATGGATAAATTGGCACTACCACCAACAATAATTCTGTTTCCACCAACTCCAGGGTCAGCAGTAAATCTTGTTGTGTTATATCCGTAGGTTGCAGCAGCTGCTGTTTGTGCAGTACCAACAGTAGTAAAACCAGCAATAGTTCTATCCTGCCAATACTTTAGAACTCCAGTAGTTTGATCATAAGAAACAACCTTACCAACTGCAGTAACACCAGTGCTAACTGTCTGTGTAACTAAACTGTCACCAGCAAAAGCGACGGAACTATACCCAGTACCTGCTAAACGCAATGCATAAGTAGCAGATGCTTTATCAAGAGTAAGTAACTGAGTAGAACCCCAAGCATAAGGATTTTCAACAATACCTATTCTTGCGATTTGGTTCCCTGTAATAAAGTCTGGGTTTTCTGCATCATTTTCAATTCGTGCATAAAGCAATGCATTAGTAGCACCCAATTCACGGTAAATATCCTTACCATGACCACCAGGAGGTGGAACAATGACATCTAGAGTTGGTGGAGAAGTTGGTGTAGGAACTGCTCCTGCAGCTAGATCAACATTGCCATAAGTGTAACCATATCCTTCGTTTGAAATAGTAACACTTTCTATTTGTTGGTCATTATTTACAACAACCGTACACTCAGCATCAAAACCATCACCTTTAATTGGAACTCTAGTGTAAGTCTGGTTAGCAGTACCGATACCAGTTCCTCTATTCTTAATAACAACAATCTTAATACCACCATCAACAGCATTATTACGAATAGCACTATCTTCAGTATTAGTATCCCAATCTGCAGGGACAGGCATAAATTCAGTAGAATCAAATTTAATTAAATCTGCTGGTTTAATACTATAAAGATACTTCCAAATATATCCATCACCAGAAGTACCAGCAACTCTTGGTTCTAAATCTGTAAAAGTAGGTTCATCCAGAGATGGTTTTCCATCTGGTGTTTCTGGAGTAGATCCATTTTGCAAACAAATATAAACTCTATAATCACTATTCACAACATAAAAGTTTGCTGTGTATAGCGTTGTACCACCAGAATTGGGAGGTGCATTAGTAATACTATAATCTTGTCTATAATAATCGTAAGTTGTACCAGATGCCCACTGGTTCTTTTTCACGATTTGTTTAACATCTGCAGGGGTTATCTTTTTAACCGCTATCATACTATCCCAATAATCATTGGAATCCGAAAAACTATCTACTGGGGCTGGCGGAGCAGAATCCCAATCAGTCCTAATGCCTGTTGGATTCGGAAGGCCAACAAAAGCATAATAAGAATTTGTATTCGTCGAAACACCTGCAACGAAGTTTTTCGCATTCAATATTCTTATTTGATCAGTTATAATGGCAGACATTGACCGTTAAGTAATACTTTTTTTATTATTTAGACGACATAATTTGTAGATTTCAAAGCAAACTTCCGTTTGATCTGTGGACCCGTCTTAATTCCAGCAACACCATTGTTTGTTGAAACCGTATATGATGCAACTTTCATCCTATCAGAGAACTGAACCTTACCCCAACTATACTCACCAATGAAGTCACTACTAATTCCAATAGTAGTTGTTCCTGATGCACCAACAGTTGAATCCAATCCATTCCAACTAAGAACACTAACAGTTATTCTCTGAACTTCTGTTACTCCAAGTCCAATAGTTCCAGTTGAAACCCCAACATGATGAACAACTTGATATATATTATCCACAGCAGTTGTTCCAAGACCAACATAGTTACCAGCAGCATCCAGTGATGTGACCCCGTTACCAACATTCGAACTATTAATCATAAAGTAGTATCCTGTAGATAATCCACTTCTTGATATAGCATTTGGTGCAGCAACTTTTACATCTCTTAAAGGAGAATCTGCAGGTATAACCAAATCAAATGTAATACCAGTAGTCACGCCAGATGTTGAAGTTGTACCAATTCCAGTAATTAATCCATAATCACCTTCATAGAAGTCAATAGTATTTTCTTCTCTTACATACTCTGGAGGAGTAATCAATACTTGAGGAGGATTTGCATGTGTGTATGCCAATCCAGGACTCGTAACAGTAACACCCGATATAACTCCGTTTGTTACGGTTGCAGTTGCTTTTGCAGCAGCCGTTGTACCAATACCAACGAATGGAGTAGCACCAACACCAGTTCCACCAGTAGGTCCAATAGGAACCTGAACGGTAACAGTAGGAACACTATTATATCCTCTTCCACTATCACCTATTGCAATTGATTGTATTGTACCGCCAGCAGAGACTATTGCAGTCGCAGCAGCACCAACAAATATTTCATATTCATTACTTGCATTTACAATTTGAATATCTTTCTGGAAACTTCTATTAACAGGGTTTTCATTTAATGGATCAAAGAATGGTTTGCAGTTATCAACCCAAACTGTAGTAGAACCAATACCAACACCTTGAAGAAGATATGCAGTTGGGAAAAGATTAGGTTCATATAAAGGACGATCCTTGCGAACAACTCTACCATCAATATACTTATCTTCAAGTTGTCTACTCCACTTAACAGGTCTTGTTTCTGTAGCATCATCACCTAAACCAACACCATAGTACTGGTTAGTATCAACTTGGTCAGAAGACTTAACTTCAGAGACTGTTCTTGGATTTTCAAACCTATCTATTGGGTTAAACTCACGATCAGAACCAACTGTTAAATCATCACCCATCTTAACAGTTTCAATAATATCTCTATCAAGCACGTCAGCACCACCAGTTCCTCTATAGAAGAAGAAGTTGCAGAGATCACCTTTTTTAGGTGCCTCAGTCAGTGTTATAGTACCACCACCATTGAAGGTAAATCCTTCACCAGGTACTTGTAAAACATCATTAATAGTAAGAATTAATGTCTCACCAATTACAATACCAGAACCTGTTTTTGCCTGAATAGCATATGAATCTCCACCATATGTGATTGGGAATGCTTTTCTAACACCATCAAAGTAACTTGAGAAGTCATCAAGTGGTTGAATTTCACCCATAGTCCACATACTGAACTCATCATGATGAACTCTATCTAAAGTTAACTTGAATGCAGGATCTCCATCCCAATTTGATGCAGTAGGAATGCCAACAGTAGAACCAGCACCAGCAGTATAAGTTGTTGGTAATGTTAAAATTTCACCTGCTTTATATCCATAACCAGTATTAGTAATCTCAAAGTCAATTACACTTCCGCCCATACCAACAATAACATTTGCTAATGCTCCTGTTCCAGCAATACCTGGAGAGGAAGAATGATGCCAAAGAGGGATATTTTCGTAAGGTAATGGAGAATCAATTATTGCCTCAAATGTGGAAGAAGCAGTTCCAGGGAACCCAGGAACAGGGTCTGTATATGTAACAGCAATACTCACAATACTACCGTTAACAACTGCTGCTGTACCAATATATTGAATACTTGGAGTTCCGGTATTAGATAATGCTACACCAACCTTAACTTCTGTTGCAATACCAACTCTTGTTCCAATACCCGTGACAGGTCCAGGAACTACTCTATAACCAGAACCAGTGTTACCAATACTTACGGAAGTAACAATACCAGAAGAAGCAAAGCGAATAGTTGCACCAGCAGCAACTAATGGTTGATATCCTTCACCTTCAGTTGATCCAACAGAAACAATTAAACCACCTACAGGAACTGTAGCAGTATTTGGATCATATGTTACAGAAGATGCTGCACCAGTCCATCTAATTGATGTAATTCCTGCTGATTCTATTAAATCGTAATTTTCTAATGAACCTGCACCTTGCAATACACCATTAATCATAACAATACCGTTATTGGTAGCAATACCAGTAACATTGGTGCTATCAACAGTTAGAGTCTGTTGAGTAGATGTACCATCAAACTGTTGTGATAGATCATCCAGTACATAGTTTGTTGTATATGCATCATAATTAGATCCAAGAACACCTGATCTCATAAAGACTCTACCACTGAAACTTGAGTAAGTAGTGATACCAATCCAATCTCTTTCATTTGGCATACTTGTTGAATGACCAACTGGAGGTTCTCCACCAAATGGAGCCTCAGAGAAATTAAGTGTATTATCAACAATATTATAATTACCAACAAGTTTTGTTACTGTATCACCAACTCCAGTAGGAGATCCACTATGGAATCCAAGTTGAGTACCCATCCAATGACGATTAACTTTAACTGCATTAGTAGCACCTGCAGAAGGTCCTATTGCAGTTATCTTCATTATTTCACTATTAATCTGAATATCATCTCCACTATAGAAAGATGTAATTCCAGTAAAGTAAAGAACATCAACTTTCTTACCTAGATCTGTAGATAATCCTGTTCTAATTTCAGATTTTACAACAGGTGTTTGAATAATATTATCAACTGTGATTAAACCTCTAGTATTTTGGTTCTTACTTGTAATTGTATGTGTACTTCCTACACCAACAGTAGTTAAATCTAAAGGAACTACAACCGCCTTCAAAGCGTCCTCTGCTGATCTTGCTAATTTAATCTTCTGATCATCTACCTTAATAACAAATACTGAATCTGGAATATAACCCACTGTTGCTCCTATTCCAGCAAAGTAAGTGTTAGCAATTCCTATTCTGTCACCAGTAGTACCAATTCCAGTTGTAGCAGCACAACTAATGGCAGTTCTAACTGAATATGTAACTTCTTCACCAGATACAAAGTAATGATTTGGTATTGTAATAGTATTATTGCTTAAATCTACAATACTACTACTATCAGAACCATCAAAATTCTTTTGGAATATCTGATTACCATCATGTGCTATTCCAAATTCTGTCTTCTTATCATAGAAGGTTCCACCATAGATATCCCAACCACTCTGAATAGAACCTGAATTAAGTTCTATCTTATCAGTATCTGCAGCATTTTCTACTACTTTAAGTGCTTGAGTAAATGTCTTAACTTCTACTGCAGTATTAGCAGGTGGTGTGAATATTAATTCAGACTTACAAGAACCATCTGTTGCTCTTCTTCCACTAATTGTACCTAATCCATCAAATGCACCCACTCCTGCCTGTAAATTACCATATTCAGTGAGAGAAACAGTGGTATCATCATCAACCATCATTACTTCAGAGAACTCATATCTATCATTTGTAGTATCTTTAACTTGTACTAAAACATATGCACCATCAAAATCATCCTTATAACTTGCAATACCAACAGCACTAGGTGAACCAGCAGATGGAATTGTAGTTGATTTAGCAATTAATGCTGCATTCTCCATTGCAATAGTTCCAATACCAGTGAAGGATTCTGATGAAATTCCAATAGTAATAGAATTAATCCAAGCAGTTTGTATGCCAGCATTAGGTGTATATCCAATTTCTATAGCAGCAGTAGTTCCTACACCAACAACATAAGGTCTAAATGTACCCAATGGTTCTGCAGCAAGATTATCTCTTCTATTATGAATCGCTAATTGACCATATTCATGCCAAACTATACTGGTATTACCAACACCAGAATAAATCATACTTAATTCATCATATTCTACCGAACCTTCACTTGTAGCAATAGCAACAATAACTTTAGCAGATCTTGGATTATATAATTCATTCTGTGCTTGAGCAGCAGAAGTAGTTGTAAGAGCAATTCCAGTAGTTGATGCTGTACCAATAGTAGCAATCTTAACTTCCTGTCCACCAGTTCCTAAAACGTTTGATGAACCGATACTTACTAAAGCACCAGGTGGAGTTGATGAAGATCCAATAGTTGTTTGACCAAGAGCGACTAAAGAAGTACTAAATCCAAGTTCATCAAGATTATAAGACAGTGTTATTACATTATAATTGTTCTTTTCAGACTTAATTGGATGGAATTGAAGAACAGCATCAGTTCCATCAACCACAGTATCCATTGAACCCAGATCAAGGACAGTATCAACAGAACCATACTGGTTAATCATTGATTTTCCACTAACGGGATCAAATAATGCATTAACCATCATTATTTGTCTTTCATCAGTAAATAATCTATCTTTTACATAAACAATAAACCTATTTTCCTTATTATTGGCAATATCATACCTAGCAACTTCTGACCAAGGTTCGGGTCTTGGATTGCTATTAAATTCTGAAGAAAGATCGTCAATCTTAAGAACCCTATTTCCAACAGATTCGGCATAATCCATCAAAATACGATTCTTGAAGGTAATCTCATCAGAGAAGTTACCAGCAGCAGGAGATCTATCTTTTAAATTCTCTGTAACTAAATCAAAATTATTAACTTCATGTAAACTCTCTTGATTTTGAATGTTTATAATTCCAGTGACTGTTCCTGCAAGTCCAACAACCATGTCAGATGCATTATCTACTGGAAGTTGAGATTCTACTTGTAATTGACTAAATTTTCTGAATCCAGAAGTATGAGTTAATGTATTAACAATATCTTTCCAAGTATCAAAGAAAACCCTAGACTTAACAGCATATGAAAAACTTTGATAGTATTCATTATCATGAACTTTCTGTAAACTATCATTTAAAAATCCAGTCTGATATTCCCAACCATTATTAACAATAGAGAAATAATCAAGAAGATAATTGGAATCAAAAGTAAGAACAATCTCCGAAACATTTCCCTTAGCACCAGTTTCTAAAGATTCAATGAGTCTACCAACTTCAAAATCACTAGCAGCCTCTACAGTTAACCACTTACTTTCGGGATTATATTCAAATGCAACACCTTGTACTGGACCAACACTAGTCTCTGATTTAAGAGTCTCATTTGCGTTAAAGATGTTAGGTACTAACTTAGGAGCAAATTGTGGGAAATCTCTTTCTCTAACCAATACTGCAGAAGAATTAGCAGCGTCAAAGTTACCTGGTATTGCACCAGATGGAATATTACCACCCATACTGTAAGTTACAACACCCACATTACCTAAGTTCTGATGGATCTGTGTAACTTCAAAAGCATTATATCCATAATATTGAGAGTCATATCCTTGTCCAGTTGAACCAACACCAACACTAGCATTTTCTATGAATACTCTATCACCAATTTCAATTGGGAATTCTTCTGCACGACTGTAAGCAACCTTCATTTCTGCTTTTACAGTATCTGTAGATGAATCATATGTAAGTTTAGTAACTCTAACTCCATTAGGGTTAGCAACAGGAACAATTCTTGGAGTTACGTTAGAGAGACCATAAGTATTCTGAATGATATCAACATATCCAGGTTCATCGGGTGTCTCTAAATTATATCTTAAATCAACATCATCAACTTTCAATCCAGTTCTTCCATCAACTACAACCAAAGCGGGTGGTTGGTTATACCCTCTACCATAAGAAGTAATACCAATTGACTCAAAACCAGATAGTGCCTCAATCTTAATAATTTGAGGAAGTTTTGATTGTGGTCTTAATGTAAAGTCTGATGGATAATCAAAACCAATATTTTCTATCTCAAAGGTCTTTGGTACACCAATACTAGTGCTAGATGCCTCTAGAATGGCACCAGAACCGCTGTCAGTGGTTACTGTACTAATTCCAGGTATTCTCTTATATCCTCTTCCTTTATCAGCAAGAGCAATGTGTGCAATAGGACCATATGCGGTCTTGGAAGTTGTTGTATAATCTAACTTTGTTGTTGCAGAAGCAGCATACGAAGCAACTTCAGGATACTTATCTAAATCATAAGTAAATTCACTAGTAGTGGTAACAATAACATCAGTCTGACCCGCATAACGACTGGTCTTGATATTGATTTCATTATTTCCTATAAGTTTCTTATCTAAAACAAGTTCTTTGTTTATATCTAAGTTTTGACTATCTGTAGTAGGAATTAAGTTATAGTAGAGTATTTTCGGTGTATATTGATTAACCTTTAATACCAATTTACCATCAACACCAATTGTACCTGTTCTAGTAACTTCAAAAGATGTTTCTAATTCATTTGATGTATATTCATGAATAAAATTAGAATCTTTATAAAGTTTAAATTCAAATGCAGGATAATTTGTAGTACCTACAGTATATCTTAAAGAAGAATCTGACAAATCAAAGGTTACTGTACCATTCTTATAAAAGTCTAATGGTGGATTAACTAAATTGAGTGTACCTGAACCAGTCGTTGGTATATCAACAAACTTAGGTTTCTTTTGTATAGTCTGGAATCTACTTCCACAAAGTTTGATAATATCCTTATTAACAACATATACAAAATATTCTTCATCATTAACTAAATTACCAGCAGCACTTGAAGTTGTATGCACAACTCTTTGTCCAGTAGTTAATTCATGATTCGTAATCTGAATAGAACTCGGAATATCAGTTCGTGATGAAGCAGTTGTAATACCAGCAGCAGTGAAATCTAATGTTCTAGCAATTAACTTTCTATTTGTCTTATTATATTTTACAGGTACTGTTGTTGTAATTCCGGCATCAACAGTCAAATAAACAGTATCATTATTCAATAATCCATGAGTTGCTGAAGTAGAAACTGTTACTAAATTCTTCTCTGCAGATCCAGTAATAGTAGTATCATAATTTGCAGTAAGACTATGATATCTACCAGTTCCAATGCCTAAGAAATAAACTAATCCTTGATGTTTAGTAGTCGCTGCGGAACCAACATAAAGATCATTTGATACTCCATCCCCTTCTGTACCTAAACCAACCCTAACAGTTGATAATCCAATAAAATCTACTCCTAACTTAGCAACATATAGAGGAATATTTTCCTGTAAAGTAGTAGTATATGGATTAGTTGCTCCAGCCTTAGTCGGATTAGTTGCAATACCAATAGAATCTCCAGTATTTCTATTATAGATTACAGTATCACCTGTTTGTAATTTATGATTTGGTAGATAAATGTGACGTGCAGGAACAAATAATTTTGTTGCTCCACCACCTGGATTTTCAAAAACTACTGTAGTTCCAATTCCAACTCCACTTGTTGTACTTAAACCCAAAGATTCTCTTGGATCAAAGTAATATTGCTGGTCAATTTTCTTATTAAATGATGTATTAAATCCAACATCAATAGTGAACTTTCTAGGACGTTCTTCTATAACAGTTCTAATTGAATGTGCAAATCCAGTATTATTAACTTCAGGTGAAGTTGTACCTGTTTGATTTCTTAAAACCCTTAGTCTATTTGATGCTGAATCTACAAATAATACCTTAACTTCTTCTCTTCTTGTTCCAATACCAACAGTTAGAATATCATTCTCCCGTATTTCAGTCGTATTAAGAGTATCATTTGGATATGCTAATTTACCTTTAACATTAAAGTAAGTAACAAGTCCTGTAGCACCAACTGTTCCAATTCCCTCAGATACAATTAATTTAGATGAAGATATTCCAATATTATAAGTTCTTCCACCAATATCAGAAGAAGTTGTAGACATTCCAGAAATATAAACCTTATCAGTATTTCTAACTCCAATTGGAGTTGTATGTATACCAATAAATTGATTACTTGTTGTGGAAGGATAGAATTTGAGATTATATAATTTAGTGACAGTTACAGCCATTGTTCCAATACCAGGACCTTCAACCTTAGATACTTTTGCGACAGCTTGGAAATTATCTGCTACTTCTTCTTCAAAAACAAGTTTATCTCCAAATTGATAGGATGATCCACCAGTAACAATTCCAACTTTATCAATTTTACCTTCTTCAGCATACTTAACAACGGAATTTTGAGTAATATACTTATAAGATTGCTTTAGATAATCATAGTAACTATCATCCTGAAGCATTTCATATGGTTCAGTATTTCTAACCCATTTTGTCGTATTTAAATTAATCTGATCTTGATTATTCTTCGATAAAGTATTAAAATTATTTGGTGTCGCATCATAATTTGCACCAATCAAATATGGGAATGCAGGCCTCTTATAATTGGCAAATGGATCAGTTTGACCAGATGGCAAATTACCAGAAGTTAATGTTGTATCAAATGTAGCAAAATATGCATAAGTTCCTTTTGGATACTCTGGAGTTATGCCATATCTTCCATTATTTTCATCAAGATACTTCTCATCAGTACTAGTATTCCAAGTAAAGTCTTCTATAAAAAATTCTTGTGGGAAAATAGAAGTAGGAGGTCTATTTGTCTTTAAATCTATTGAATAACCAGATCGTAACTGAGTTATGTTTCCACCAGTACTCTTTTCATATCCATATGGACCATAGATTGGATTTCCATCATATGCCCAACCAATAAGAGGTGAATGTCTAGATTTGTCCTCTTCAGTTAAACCATTTAAAAGAGTAAGATCTCTATCACCATATAATGCATTACCATCAGCATCATTCTGGTAAAGAACCTTTCTAAGACTTCTTGGAGCATAAGCATATGAAGCTTGCAACCCACGACTAATTTGAGTTGGTTTATCTAAGAAGACATCTGAACCATCTATATTTGCATAGTTCTTTTGAACCTCATTAACCTGCCAAGTTTGAATATTACCTAAAAGATTGGCAAATTCACCTGCTGCTTCTACAGTAAGAGCAGTTGTAGACTGACCATACCCTATACCACCCTTAATGATCTTAATAGAACGAATTTGTCCATCAATAATCTCTGGAACCAATTCAGCACCCGTTCCAACACCAGCAACAGAGATTGCAGGTGGTGTATTATAAGAATCACCTCTATTGTTAATAGCAACGTCAATAATTTTACCATTAGCAACAATTGGTAGCAATTCACCGTTTCTTCCAGTATAGAGATCAAAATTTGGTTGCCTATTAAAGTTTAATATCTCAGAAGAACCATATCCAACTCCACTATCAGTCAAATGTACCGAGGTAACTTCACCTCTAACAAGTGGTTGAGGAATACACTTAAATTCATTTCCTTCAATAGAACTTATACCAACTGCTCCAGAAATTTCTACCTTGATTGGTGGATAATTGAAAGTATGTGTTGCAACACCGACAGATCTTAAATTCTCATATTGTCTTGTCTTGTAATAAAAATCTTTTGCAGTTGTACCAACACCAACAGTCGCTAATCTAAAGGTATTTTCATCTATAACATCAATATAATACTCATTATCACTAGAAAGTCCTTGAATAGCAGTTCCATCTGGATCTGACGAATAAGTAACAATTTCACCAGACTTATAATCATGATTAAGAATTGTAATTCTATCAAGTGCTGTATTAATTCCTACAGGAAGACAAGTTTTTTGCTTATTCTCATATCCATCACCAGTATTTGTAAGTTTTATACTAGTTACTTGTGCTTTTCCGTTTAAAGATCTGAATTCATGGTTTCCTTCACCAAAACCAGTTATTGCTACTGTATTAACACCAGCAACACACTCATTAAGGTCTGTATGAAGTCTAATAGTTTTATTTGAATACCAACCAGTTCCACCATATCCAACCCAACTGGTTATAGTTGTAAATCCTGTTGTATCATATCTCTGTTGGGTATTAACATAATAAACTGCCCCAGTATCTAATCCAACAAGACCCTTTTCACCAAATGTATCGTATACAATTCTTTCATTATTTCTAAACTTATGATAAGTTAAGAATCCAACATTATAACCACCATCAGTGTTAATTCCAAGAGAATTTTTTACTATTTCTGTTCCAAAGGCAACTGTTTGTGAAAGACTACCTGCATTAAAAACAACTGAATGGGGTACTGTTGATAATTTACATTCTGCATCAGCACCTGTTCCATTTCCACCACTAATTGAAACAACAGGAACTTCAGTATAATCAAATCCAGGATCTAAAATTCTAATTTCTTGGAATTTTCCCCTAGTTGAAACATAACCAGTAGCACCATAACCAATTCCACCATCATTAACAGCGAGTAGTGGTGGGTTAATAATATCATAGTATCTTCCTCCACCAATAACATCAACAGAATTAAGTGTACCATAATAACAAAGATCTTTAGACTTATAACTTAAAACCTCAACACCATTAATCAACATTCCATTATAACCAATGGTTGTTGGATACTTTTTACCATCATAAACAGGAATATCAACTTCTCTAAAAAGTTTTTGGGGTTCTAGTATTTTTTCTCTAAAATCATACTTTTCAAAGATATTATTCGTAACAGTTCTACTAACAGTATCCTCATTTATTTTCTGATAGTTACCATCATATAAGTTAGATACAGATTTTGCTAATTTTATATCATTATGAGTAATTCTTTCTACAAAATACAATCCTTCTGGGAAAAGTAAGGATTGCACTAATCCAGAAGCATATTTCTGAGGTGTATAGTAAATTGCATCACCAGTAAAGAAATTATGATCTTTAGTTCCTGTTGTTATACCAATTTGAGTATCACCACCAAGAAAAAACCCAGAAAGACTAATTTTCTGTGTACTTGGGTTTAAAGGAGCATCTGCAAATGATGGAAGTGAGTTAGAACCGACTAAATTCTTAATTGTGCTAAGAGTATGGGCATAACCAACCTCTTGCATATAAACATTTTGTATATTTGCAGTAAAATTGTTTATATGCGAATGACTGTTCCAAGGATCAGTACCATTGTTATTTGGTTTATTCAGCAATCTGGTTATACTAATAACAGTATCACGATCCCCAATTGCAATTGCAGCACCTCTAATTCTAAGTTTTGTAGCACTAAGAACATCCGTTACAGTATATGTTCCATCTAAAGAACTATCTTTATTCTGTAATGTTACAACTTCATTAAGTCTAATCCTATGAAAATCTTTAGTTGTTATAGTAAAGGTGTTATTTGAGGCATCATATAAGTAAACACCATCAGTATCTACATTTGTACCATTTTCAGCACCAGGAGATGGTTCTATATTATATCTTGTTTGGACATTACTCATCCAACCAAGAGATTTAAAATCATCAATATGTGCTACTTTACCTAAAGATTTTAGTTTTATCTTTGCACCTTTTTTCTGGTAATAAGTATCTGGTATTTCTAAGTCACTTAATACACCAGTGATTCTACATCTTATACCATTTGTAGTAATACCTGCATTTTCTTCTGCTTTACCTTGAGCATAAACATAGGTATTTTGCTTAATTAGTTCCTTATCTTTAATTGTCGTTGTAACTCCAACAACACCTAAGAACTGTGTAATATTTGTATTAGTATATGTCGCGATTCCAGTTGTACCGTTCTTATATTTGAAGGTTAATGATCCTTTATCGGGGAATCCTATAGTTGAGTCAACATCAATATAAGTTTGTGCTGCTCCAACTAACCCAACTGCCATTGAGTTGGCATGTACAGCAAAATTACCGTATAAGAGTTCGTCAGAACTGCCTGTACCGAACGAAGCATCAATACTTACCTTAAAGTACGTATCTGTTAAAAGACCCACTCTAATCCGTTCTACAGCAGATACAGGACCATATGCCCTTGGAAGATTCTCCATTGGGTCTTGGAAAAGGGTCATATTGACCAAATCTGCCGGATCTCCTTGTATTGGTTCTACAATAAGATCACGAGTTTTTCTATAATTAGCGTCTGAAGGTGATATAACATAGTCTGCTGGTCTAATAATATCGACATTTTCGTTCCAAAGGGACTTGAACATCATTTTGAAGGACTCATCCGTCCCTCTAGCATTATAAAAATCCTTAGAATGTCTAATAAATTGAGGTTGATTTAACCCAGTATTTAAATCTTTCTGAAAACCTGGTAAAAATTGCTGTTTTGACTTTCTTAAAAATTCTCTTATGAATAAAATACTTAAATTTTCAACTTGTCCTGAGGAAGTTCCAATTCCAACAGCATGAGCAGCTGCCTTAGTGTCAGAAAAAAGGAATTCTTCTGGTTCATCTGGGTTTGTAAATGATGTAATTCCTGAAAATCCACGAATACATCCAGTAAAAGAGGTAGTTCCAATACCAGTATAAGTTACAATTTCATCATCTATCTTCAATAATCCGTAACTAGGAGGAAATCCTTGAGTACTTGATACGGTTATTTCGGTATCTGATGAACTAACATCATTTGTAAGTGTAGTAAACCCTACAAGATTAGTAGCTTCGTTTAATTTTATATAAGTATCAAGATTACTAATAATATCAATTGAACCACCCTGATATTCTTGTCCCTGATAATAGGCACTTAAAAATTCACCAACTAAAGGACTTTCATCCCTGACATATTCAGGAAGTTGTTCCTTTACGGTTTGATTAATTGGAATCCGTTTTTGTGCCATTTGGTTATCTTACGATCTTCTGAGCGTTATAACTTGGTGTAACTGTATATGTAGAACCTGATGGATCAGCACCAGAAGCAATTTCATCAACAACCATCTCCACGTTACTAGTATCTAGTTGCAAATAAAGATCCTGTAATCCAATAACGTCATTTGATTCAGGAATTGTTGAAATTTCCATTATATCTTGTTTATCTTTAAGTTTTCCACCAGTAATATTGATCGGATTTAAGGTAATACGACCTTTAATATAGTCAACAACACCAATATTTTGCCTCTGAATGGTTGGAGTAGTTGATCCTGGAGAGTCTAAAGAGAATAAATTGATAGTTCCTGTCTTTTTATTGGTATTTGGTATGTCATATAGGTAAACATCTGGAATAACATCCAAGACTCTAAACCCAGTAGACCTAATATTAAACCCTTCCATTGAAGAAATGTGGAATTGATTACCAAAATCAACAGCATATTCTGCAAATTGATCAATCGCCAGTCTCAAATCCCGTCTCATTTGGACAGTAGTGATGTTAGAAGTGACAGATTCATGACTTTGATCGATAACTTTTAGGAATTTACTGTATTTGAACCTTGCACCATACTTATTTAATTCCGATGATTCTGCCAATTTATTAATATTATTGAGAATAACAGAAGAAACAAAGGGTGAATTGGGTGCCAAATTGGAATTATAGTAAATTTTACTGTCAGTTTCGAGGAATAGGTACTTAAGATCAAGAATTTCGGGTACAATTCCTGCTACACCATACTTTTTAAGGTCTCTTTTGATGTTTTCCTTGATTGCATTAGGTACAAAATCACCAGTTCTTGGTTTTATACTAATAAAAACCTTCCCATATTGAGGAGGAACCAATTCTTCACCTCCATAAACAGAAATTGACTCTGCTTCAGGGTAAATTTTGTTAGGAATTAGGATTTCATAGTCATTTGCGGTCAATGCACGGTTCTGAGTGGCATAAATCTGTGGTGCATACTTTTTAACGGAGTCAACACTTTCAATCAACTCACCGCCACTGGAGGGGGTATCAGCAGTGATTAGGGATATACCACTAGTGATGGTGTTTTCAACCGCATTTCTATTATAAGTACACCTTCCACTGAATGCAAGATTGCTTATTCCATTACCTTCGGGACCATTACTAATAATATAAGATGCTTCAACGATATTTCCATCATCAAGTGCCTTTCCGAAGATTCCATCACCAAAAATTATCTCATATTGTTCATCTTCTATCTCTTGAATGTAGTAAATTAGTGATTTTCCGGTAATTGTAGATCCACTTTTAGAGTCAAATAGCGAATCTTGCCTTTGATAAGCAGATCTGAGTGAAGAAGTGGCAGTTGGACGTACATTTATATCTAAAGTGTCCAAATCTATGCCAGCATTTGATAAAATGAACCTTTGATTGACGTTTCCAGTCGAAAAAGTGAAGGTTTGATCAACAACAGCCCCTTCAAACACATCAATTTCGAAAAAATTGGCAACTCCATCAATAACTGGTTTCGTAATATCCTTTGTAATGCCAAAAACGTAAGAAGTTCCCCCAAAAGAGTTGCCTGTACTTGCAACAGGACCTTTTTTAAGGGTTACAGTGCTTGGAGGAGGTGTAATTCCTGCTTCTACAGTGAAATTTATGCTTGCTCTTGATGATTTTCGTGATCTTGGGATATATCCAATGTTTCTTGCCAATGCAACAACATTTTCTCTCAATGTTGCACTATCAATAAAGACCTCATTAGAGATCATATTGGCATTATATGAAGTTATGTAAGTATTATATGCCAAAACATCAATAATTGACGATATATTTGACCCTTCGAAGTCATAATCGGTAAAATTTGAGTTAGATCTCAAATAATCTTTAAGAGTTGTCTTAATCTGGTCAAAATCCAGACTAGTAAAGTTTAAAAGGGCCATTTATCGTGATGGAAGCAATGCAAATTCTAATTGTGTTGGTGGAACATCAATACCAACGATTCTATATGTAATTGTTACGTCAAATTGGTTCATATCATAGTCAGGATCAACCAAAATCTCTTCTAGAACAATTCTAGGTTCATAATTTTTTAAAGAATTCTCAATTTCATCACGAATAGCAACTGCAGAGATTTCGTCTACATTTTCAAATAAAAGCGCATTAACATTAGAACCAAAGTACGGATCATGTATTTTTTCACCGGGAGTAGTAAGCACTATATTTCTTACAGACCTTGCAATAGCATTTTCATTTTTCAATGCAATCAAATCGCCACTTAAGGGATTAAACTTAAATGACATACTAAGATCTTTAAATCCTTTACTTACTCTTTGAGCCGGCATTGAATATTATAGGAATATAAGTTATTTATTAAGGTTCGTTAACGGTATTCTGTAATTACCTCATAACTTTCAATTTCATTGCCAATTAGGTCTTCATCATCGACTAAACGTTCATAAAAATCTTTAGAACTTTCAACTTTATCACTTTTTTTAGGTGTTAATTGATCATGAGCAATTTCTCTAAGCATTCCAGATTCCATTTTGACCTCCGTTTAGTTAGATGGCAATAAAAAAGTGCCTAAAAGCAATTTTGTTGCTATTTAGACACTTAATGGAATTATTTTCCTTGACCTCGGTATTTTTTTTGTTTTTTATTACGAGAGGTTGCGGAAAGTTTTGTATATTGAGAACTTCCTTGTCGAGTTTTCTTCGGCGTTGTCTCAATAACTTGAGTTCCAAGAACTCCTTGTTTCATTTTAGCCATATTTAATTGGGGTTATAGAGATTAAGATAATAAACTGTAAAGAGAATGCCTAATACTGTGAAAAGAACGAGCCACGAAGCGAGTGCCATAATCATAAGGATAAGAGTTTCTTTTGAACGGATTCCTCCGTTGCTTTAATGCGGTATTGGACTTTATCTCTACGAGAGAGTTCGGTGAGTATCTTTGCGGAAGCATCCCATAGATCTGATGTACTATGATGTTCCATTGGCCAAGATTCTAGTTTCATAGCAATTTTACCTTATCATAAAGTTCAACCACTTCCTTACTAGGATCTGGAACATGAGATAATAGGTCTTTTAATACTACTACTTGTTCAGCAGTGAGAGTAAGTCCTCTATTAGTTGTGTATGTTTCAATTGGTTCTCGATAGTTACTACCGAGTGCTGGATAGGGATCTGTCATTTTAAATAACGCGAGTTTTTTCGTGGCCTACACGAATTCGAGGATCGGCCCAAATTTCAAAACCTTCGTCTTGAGCATCTAAACAGAACGATACGTCTTCGCCACACATATCTTGTACATCACCGCTTTCAAAGACTTGCATCTTTGGAGCGAACCAAGGGTATTCTAACTTCTCAAATACTCCATTCTTAATCATTACCCAACCAAAACCAGTGTAATCACAAGTAAAAGGTTTCTTACGCTTACCCATTGTCTCTACGGTTTCGTGATTCATAACACCACCGTTCTTTCTAAAATCTTCTTCCTCTAACCAATGAGCAATAGAAGTAGTACTACCATCTTCTGTAGCATACCAACCAGCAGCGATCTCTTTTTCATTACCGTCCTTATCAACTGCTAGATCGCATAACTGCCAGAATTTGTTAGTATCAAATACAATGTCAGAGTCAATCCACAACTGATAGTCATATGTAAGTTTACCATCCCAAGGTATTTGTTTTGGTCCACGAAGTACATTTGCACCTAATACCTTACAACGTGCAAAGTTAACCATAGAAGAATAATCCTGACTAATCTGAATACTCATTCCATTCTGTACCATATCAAAACATAATTGTACAAAATTCTTTAGGAAAATATACGAGCAACCTCTTCCTGGTAAACAGAAGACTATTGCCTTACCACGCATCCTCTCTTTAATTGCATCGATATCCCAGTCTGGTTCTTTGGTTTTCGGTGCAACTGTTTTAACTTTAAATCCTTTAGCCATACTTAGAAACTCGCTTCATTTTAATTTTAACAGTTTATATAGTATTTGTCAATCTACTTGTAGTTAATATGAATGTTCTTCTATTACTTTACCTGGTCCTCCGTAACCTACTTTAGGGGCGAGTCTCTCATACGACAAATCTTCCTTATTATATTCACCACCAAGAAGGTCAATCATAACTTCTAATAACTGCCACTTTTCCTCAAAATCTTCCTGACTTAAATTATGATATAGACATTTATCCTTTGCGTAGATATGGTAAGTTGTATCGTCTATATCATTCATATTTTGTGGGGGAATTTTTCTATATATCAAAATAGTAATAAGGTCATTTTTTCCTGGCCAGAATTTTTTTTTATATTAATATCTCTCTCTCGATTTGTCACCTCTGTAGGTTAGGGTCTCTTTCTTTTTTTAAACACGCCCGCCGCCCGCCTATCACATAAGGGCATCAATCACTGTCCAATACGCATCATCTACGCATGGCAAATTAGCACTCACAGACTGTTAATAACTGTGCGTGTCCTATGTGTTATACTGTCATCATAACATATCACACAGTAACTGTCAAGAACTGTGCGTCTGCTATGTAACACAAATTGACTGTCTAATTGAGGTCTTCTACGTATACACAAATGTCCTCATAATCACCATCTAATTCGAATAACTTTGCATAGTCAATATCTCTTGGATTAAAGTCACTTTCGACAGACAAATCCAGTGTAATTCTATATCTTTTCTGTGTGCCTACTATGTGTGAATAAGGCATTGGAAATTAGTGGTAATTGAGTGTTACTATTGTACTATAACATACTGTGGAAAAAGTGTCAACCCCAGTGTGATATTTATGTGCCTATGTGAATAAAACTGTGGGTCTGTTAAGTAATATTCGAGGGGTATTGACTTCTGGGAGAAAGTGTGATAAACTGCTCGCTAAAATCACTACAAAGTAACACCTTAATTCCACAGATTATCTGCACCTTCTTCACATTTAATCCACATATTACACCCCCTTTATTAACACCCTTGTGGAAATCTATACAACACAACCTTATATTTATTTGTGCAATTAGAATGCCATTTGTAATACTTTTCCACAGAATTACCTCTCTATCTGTGGAAAACTCCATGTATAGTTGTTATCATGTAGTGCCGTTATTACCCCTTTCCAATGTGATTTTTCCTCCTTAGTATTGTGTGGATTATGATATTCAATATATGCCTTTTTTAACAGTTCATTTCTATCATTTTGTGGGGTGTTATTACCCTTCTTCGGTATATACTTAGACACTGTAATCGTCCTCTTCTTTACTGTTAATATACTCTGTTAATTCCTCTACTTCTTTATCATTTAGTGAGTACACATAACCATCACATAACCAGTCTAATTCCTCTGGTCTAGTTGATACAAATTCAACCAAATCTTTCGTTAATTGTTGACCTTCTGTGACTGTTAATTTGTTTCCTTTCATTGTTAGTTTTCCTCCTGTAATTGTGCTTCTATCTTATAACATATATCGACTAATTCATCTGTTAATTTGAGATCATCATTACCTTGAATATACCCTTCTAAACTATAAAGAATAGTCTCTAATTCGTGTTTACTAAGTTTCATTCTTCCTCCTCATATAATGGGAATTCGTTTACTTTTAATTCTGCTAAACTGTAGATCATTGTCCATACTTTTTCTCCAGATATTACATGTTCATCACATAACATTTCAACTGAATCTTCTATCAAGTTTAACACTTCTATTGCCTGATTTTGCAAGATTTGTTGTTCATTCATCTGATTAATTCCTCAGTAGTGTTGTTAGTTAATAGGGGGAGAATTACAATGGGAAATATACATTTTGTTCCTTGTAATATTTCAGAATTTCATCATACAATTCAGGGGTTAATTCTGCCATATCATTGTTAGTTTTGGTTTGCATTTTTGGGATTGGGGATGATACTTTGTTGGATAGAAATACAGGTGAAGTAGTGTTCATTTTTCTGGTGGAGATTCTGGTGGATTAGGTGATACTGAATTAAAGAAATCCTCATCAGTATTATTATCTATTGGCAGACTATCCCAGACATTAGTAATATTTTCTGGGACTGATTCTGTCTTTGGTTCTTTAATATCAGTGTGACAACTTGTAATCAACAGTGATACAAATATTAGGGCAATTAGTCTTAGATTGTTCATAATTAATGGGTGTAAAAAAAATCGTTTTCGTAACTCGTAACTGTGAGATTAAGGGGGAATTGAATAATCGTGAAAGAGAAATAACATTTTAGTTACTGTAATTTAAGGATAGAAAAAAGAGATAGTTATTACACTATCTCTAATGAATCTGCATCTAATAGTATCATCCCATCAAAGAACTCTTCAAATTGATCTTTATAAACAACCAACCAATCAAAGTTCTTTTGTATAACTCTACAACCATACTTAACCTCTTCTAAAATTGCATTTAGTCGTGATTTTGTAGTGACTGTTTCATAACCACAAGATGACAATTTAAGTGCATTTGTGTTATGATCTAGAGTTGCAATTAGATGACCATGTAGATAAACAGAAGAACAATTTGTTGAATCATTGTATGTAACAGTGGTGTTACTTCCTGACCAATTTGACTTGTTTGAAAGTGCAAAATTCATTTGTCTTTCTATTTTTCTCATAAAGTTTTTGAGTAATGGTCTTATACTATAGGGACACTTTAGACGTGCCAGTTACTATTATTAACTCACCTATTGTTGTACATTAGTGAGTCTATCTTCATTACAAACATTATTAACTAACTCATCTAATGTTTCATCATCAAATGAATATCTAATCTCATCTTGTAACTCACTATCTGATAACGGACTGAAGTCATTTCTGAGAGTTTCAGTAACAAATTGTTCTAGTGATTCGTGATCCATACTATCAACTTGTAACTCAACAAATCGATCAATTAGTTCACTTCTTTGTTGTTCAGTTAGATTTTTCATTGTTACTTAACCTCCAATAGTTTAATGAATACATCATCACATAGTGGATGAAGTTCGAGATCTAAATCTAAAATAGTCTCATATAATCTCTTCATTTGATATAACTCATCAAATGAAAGTGTTAGTGACACATTGTTACTAACTTCGATAGGATTAAGATCACTCATTAATACTCCTCCTTTGCAATAAATGGAATGATGTTATCACTTTCAACATGGTATCCTGTAACCTGACAGTTAACATGTTCATCTAAATCATCATCATAATATGATAAATTAGAATTCAAATAACACTGGATTTCTTCACATAAATGCACAGGATTTGGTGCATCATTTTCTTCACTTACAATACGAAAAGAATAAGTGAATGTTGTTAGTTTGGTCTTGTTCATTGTTAGTTTTCCTCCGTAAATGGTGTGTCAAATCTAATAGTAACTGAATCAATATTGTCTTGATAATCTTCTATTTGTGTAGGACAATTATTCAACCATTCATGAAACAATTCATACTGTGATTTGTTGTCTTCCATTGTTAATTAACCTCCTAAGAATGATGGACCATTAAGTATAATATCTCTTACATGTTCACGGTCTAATGTATCACCATCACCCCATGAATATTCTGGCATTGATGGATAACAACACATCTGTAAATATAACCAACTGGCATCTAATATCATTTCTTTAGTAATACCTTCAATGGGATATAACCCATCCTTAGTATTATAAAATGACCACACATAATCAATGAATTCATGTAAGTCACTCATTAAATTAACCTCCCAAATAGTTGTGTAGTGTACGATAAGGTTTATAACAATATTGCTTATCTTTCTCTTCTTGTTTATCAATTAGTTTATCATATTGTATGCCTTGAATAAACTCTTTTTTTGTAATTGTTGTGACTTTCATTGTTAATTAATGGATGATAATAAAAAAAGGATTGTATCATTTACTGACACATATCCTCGAATAGTTTCATCACTAGATTTTCAATTTCCCATTCTGCATATAAAGAATAGGTGTCATTGTCTTTAAGTTCGGTGATAACTTCCTCATAAAGATTCTCTAGGATGAGTTCATTTTGTAGACAAGACATTGTTATAATCTCCTTAGTAACTTGCAGTGAATAGTTGAGAAATAGCAGACTCAGTATTTCGTGCTAAATCTTCCTTTCCAGGAAAATCTTTGTACTCTGAGACTGCATCAAAGATCAAATCCCACTGTTCATCACTAAAGAAATCCCTAACAATGTTTAAGTCTTTGTGGGCAATTTGTTTGCCGTTGACTTCAAACTTTGTTGACATATTAGTGAAAATGGTTTACTACACTATAGGGACACTTTAGACGTGCCAGTTACTATTAATCATCCTTTAAATTTGGGTTAACTCCAATAACTCTGGCATGTGGATTTCTATTTTTTGCAGTATCTATTGCATGTTGTCTATTAACTGCCTGAACTTGTTCAATGAAAGTTTTACCTCCCACATACAAATTAACATCCCATTTCATTAGTTTGCCTCCTCGAATTGTGCAAAGTAGTTATCAGTAACAGATTGTAATTCTGCATATATTCTGTCAACATTTCCTCTCTTACTATCCTCGTCATGTTTACCTACCCATCCAGAACTTACCTCATCTAAGTAATACAATATGGTACTAATCTCTGCACCAGTTAGGTTTAGTTTGTGGGTTGTAGATTCATAAGTCATTGTTGTAACTCCCAAGAGTATTTGTCTATCATTTGGTTACAATTAGTGCAACCTAATCCTGACCAACTAAAATGATAAACAGTAACAGAATGTTTGCAGGATGGGCAAACAATTTGCTTGCCCATTTTACCTGCTCTTGTATACTTATTTACCCTAACAATGTCAGGAATAAACAAGTTTTTACTCACTATCTTCCTCCAGGAAACTATCAATAACTGCAAGCAAATCATTGCCTGTTTCTGCATCTTCAAGTTGTGCAACTAGAAAACGATAAGGATTAAATGCCATTTGGAAATAATAAAGAGGGTTGACAATTAAGCAGTTTAAAGTCATACTTAAGGACTGAGAATTATCTTAGATAGAGATAACCACCTGCCCAATCTGTGAAATTAGGTGTATGCAATTTTGCCCTATCTGATATTAATCGTAAATCATATCTAACAATCTTTGCAGGTGATTTCCAGGATGCAGGTTTGTAAACTTCACCTGTATTCTTATCAACAAAGGCATGAACTCCTCCATCCCTATATTCATTTCTATCTCTGAAAGTATCATACTCTTGTTGAATTACTTTAATATATTTGCGACCAAATTCCATTCTAAACTTAACACGTACCACATCTGGAATTACACCATTTGGATACTTTGATTGATAGTTTTCTTCCAAACTTCTGCATAATTGCCATACCCACTTTTCAATCTTTTGATCTAAAGTAAGTTTTTCTTCAGGAAATACTGCAATGGTTGGTACTGATGTTGTCATAATAATAAAATTGAGTAATAAAAAAGGAGAGAAGATTTACTCTCCATTTGTGTATGAACCCATCACAATATCACCGTGACGGACTTCTGCATATCCATATTCTTCGGAGAGATCTAAACACAAACCCCAACAATCATCCAGTGATACAAAGGAAGTGTTCTCAAAAGGTGCAGATGGACAATGAACCGAATATCTCATAATTAAATCTCGTGTGTATATTATAGGGACACTTTAGACGTGCCAGTTACTAACTCCTAACACGATTAAAATTTGCCCTACTGAAATATTCTCTATCAATAATCTTATAAATGCCATATTCATTCACTAAAACATAACCTTCATGGTCACATTCTTCATCTTCAATATAACATTCAATATCATCTTGTCTCTCGATATATTGAAACATATCCAGTTTAATTGACTGCACTAATTTCCATAAACGCAAGACATTTACATCTATATTGTTATCACTTGCAAGTGCCTCTTGTGTAATATCATCTATCTCTAATCCTTCCCTAATACATGTATTTAATTGCTTCTTAATCCTTGTAACTTGTTTACTACTAGGGAAATCACATAAAGTTGCAATTTGTCTGGCAAATTTGCATCTTTCAGGTATATCCCCAAGATCATCATCTATTGTTACAGGAGGTTGAACATATAATACATTATCATCACTTTTCAGTGTATATTGTAAGGGGTAAGGTATTGCATTTCTTAAATCATCATCACATTCATAATAAGTATGGGGTGCAATTATGATTTCTTGGTTGTTGATTTCTTCGGGGAAATCGTAGGTGATTGTATTAGGTAAGAAAGAATTCCTGCCACCAAAACCGATAAAATCACCTTGGTAGATACCAGTTGTAGGATGAATATTATCAAGGCACTTATGGAGAATATCTGCCACTTTTCCTTGATGATTTGAGTCAATTTCTCTATGGTCATGATTAATTTTGATAAGTTTTTTGTTAAATACGGACTTAGTTCCTACAAAGAATTTATTAGTTTTAGGATTTGTACCCCAAACTATTGCAGGAGATCCGTCAATCTTTGTTGATAAATGACCCTTACTGGTGAACCAATTTAATACACTAAGTTCACCACTAAGAACCATATCTTCAGGATGTTCAATGTGTAATAGTGGCATAGTTTCAAAAAGTTTGTATTAAAATAGGGAGGACGATTGCCCTCCCTTGAGTATTATTCAGCGGATACAATTCCAGACACATAGTTGTATGCTTTTTTGCCAAATGGAAGGAGATAATCATAACCTTTCTGCAAATCTTTCACAAGCATGTTTACTTCATAGTTGTGAATTCTCACTCTTGCAAGTATATCTTGACGATAATCTTCAAGAGTTAGTTTAGGTGCAGGAGGAGCAGATTGAACCTCATACTTAACAACAACTGGTTTTGGAGTTGTTGTTACTTTGGCAGCAGACTTACGACTTCTACGTGTTCTTGAAGTTGTTGTAGTCTTTGCTGGCATAGTGTTACCTATAAAGTGAAAAGTGTAAGGATGAAATGTTAGTGACTTTCCAACTAACTCCCGTCTACACTTACAACCTCATCTCCTTAATAAAACTTGGGGAGTGAATAGAGGAACGGTTTAGGATCATAACGGGTCGTTGAACCCGTCACCCTTACACTATAGGGACACTTTAGACGTGCCAGTTACTATCACTTACTCTTCTTATGTTTTGTGATATAATTACGGGCAGATGATTCATTCCTACATTCTTTTAAGAATTCACCATCATGTATGACCATTAATTTAGTCTTACTCCCCATAATTGGAACTGCATAGTATCCATCATTAGTGGCAAATCCTTGCTCACATTCTTTATAAAAACGTGCTATAGATTTGAGTTCTTTCTTATCAGTCATTGGAAAATCTTCACGGTTCTTTCATTTAATCTCTTCTGTATTAGTTTACCATAATCCTCATGCAATTCGCAACCTATGTAATATCTTCCTAACTCTTTTGCTACCATTGCAGTTGTACCTGAACCCATAAAAGGATCAAGAATTATATCATTTTCTTGAGAACCTGCTAATATACATGGTTTAATTAATTCAGGAGGATATACAGCAAAATGTGCATCTCTATAACCTTTTTTGGTTATATTCCACACACTTCTCTTTCTTCTTGTCGGTTCTTTAATTGCATCAACATTGAAATAATAGTTTTGATTCTTACTTAAAAGGAACAAATACTCGTGAGATTTAGTACATCTATCCTTCACACTTTCAGGCATTGGATTAGGTTTATGCCATATAATATCCTGCCTTAAGTACCATCCATCTGCCCTTAATGCAAATGCTAACATCCAAGGAATACCAATTAAATCTTTCTCTTTAAGTCCATCTAGTTTATTACCTCGTCTTGCACATTTGTCTGGTAAATCTTGCTTACTGTTAGACATAGTTTGTTTAACTAATGCCTGACCTTTTCCAGGTCTATAGTTATAATAACTATCACCCATATTCAACCACAATGTACCATCATCAGTCAAACAGTTTCTAACTTCTCTGAATACATTTACAAGGTTTTGAATATATTCTTCTGGTGTAGATTCTAATCCTATTTGATTATCTTCATCACCATAATTTCTCATTCCATAATAAGGTGGAGATGTAACACATAATCTAGGTTTTTCATCAAATTGTTTAAGTGTTTCTAAACAATCTCCAAATAAAATAATATCTTTCATCTTTTTACTGTAGAAATTGCTGGTAAACCTTTATTGAAAATAGTATCAACAACTGCCTCAACTCTTCTTGATGTACTAATACCTACTCTATCATAACAAGGTACAACAACTAGACCATATGTTTTAGTTACATCACCAGTTCTAATTACCCTACCTATTGTTTGACTAATACCAATATAATCCATATTCCTTAAGAATAATGCTGCCTCTAATCCTTTCACATTAATACCTTCAGAAAGAATACTGTGATGCATAACTATAAATCTTTTATCCTTATCTCTTCCCCATTCATTTAATGTATTGAAAAACTTTTCACGGTCAACTTTATCTCCATCAATAAATGCTCCCTGTTTTGATGTTATGTACATCAGAGAATATCCACGCAAAACTAACTCATTAACATAATCAGTTTGTGATACTAAATCTACAATCTGTTTGGTCTTTCTAACACAAATTAAAATCTTATCAACATTTGTTTCATCTATTGTAGATATTAAGTGATCGCAATCTCTTTCCCAAGTAAATCTGCTATCATCAGGAACATCTATCTCCTTTATTAATACTTTAGGTGGTAGAATATATCCCTGATTAACTAACTTAGGTGCTGGTACATTGATTAATACTTTACCATAAATATCCTCATCATTCATCCCTACTTTCATAGGAGTTGCAGAATGTTTAGGAGTTGCAGTAAAGAAATAACACCTTTTTGCATACATTGAATAATACTCTGTTGCACCAATAAAATGTTTCTGAACACTATTATGTGCCTCATCAAAGTATATTGTATCAACATCAACATCTGCCTCTTGGACACGGTGTAATGAATGATAAGTTGTAAATATTATTCTATGTTCCTTCCAGTGAGAAATAATCCATTCACGAATTACATCCCTATCTGTTGTTGAATCGTGATGAGTTTCACCACTATGTACATGCAACACAGCAGCATTTGTCACAAATTCTAAGAACTCTGATGATAATTGTTGTGCTAATAATATACGAGGTGCAACAACAACTATAGTCTTTGGTTCTACAAATTGCTTCTCATTCTTATCATAATTCCATAAATGTTGCAGTCGATTCACTACATCAGTGATGGCAATCATAGTCTTACCACCACCTGTAGGGACTATAATCTGTCCCTTATTATATTCACGAAGGACATCAACTGCTTTTTGCTGATGTTCACGAAGTTTCATTAAATAATCACCATTAAGTAAATTATACCATAAAAGGTATTAAAGTGCCATACAGAGGCACACAGGTATGTTATAGGGACACTTTAGACGTGCCAGTTATTGACTCCTTCTAACTTCAGGATCGTAATGTGCTGCTGGTTTCTCTTTTTTCTGTTCAATATCTCTCAGTAATCTATTACCAGCACGTTTTATTTTTCTTCTTTCATTAGCAGTATATCCACTTGCTTTTTGTGGTTTATACTTAGGACTTACTGCCTTAGTTGTCTTTTTAGTTAATAACTTATCTGCTTCTCTTTTTAAATCAATCTTCTTATCCTTACCAGATACTTCATCTTTAGGAGCAGATTTCCTCTTTCTTTCCAAATATGCCTTACGTTGTGATTCTTTTGCTGATAAATTAGCAGACCCTCTTTCACGAGTTGGTTGTTGTTCTTTTCTTGATTTTGGTCTTTGAGTACCAATATCTTTACGAGGTTTGTATGATTTAGCAGGTGCAGTTTTACCTCCACCTACTGCTTTAACCCTCTTCTTTTCTGCTGAAGTTTTCTTTCTATCTTGACCAAGTTTATCACCACCCCGGTGACTCATACCAGTTCCAGATCCAAGACCTTCACGATCATGGATCTCTCTTGCTTCAGTAACAAATTGCTGAAAAGATTTCATTGAAAATACTATTCGTAATAGTTATTTATTATTTGCCAACATTTCTTTAACTCTTTTTCTCCTAAGTTCTATTAACTCATCATATCTTTTCTGTTGTTCATTAGTAAGTTTAAAAGATTGCCTTCTCCATGCTTCTCTTAACTCTTTTAATTCTTTAAGGACTAATGAAGGTTTCATTGTTAATAATACAGAAAATAAGTGGGAGAAACATTACGGGTAAGTAATTTTAATTAAACATCATGTGACTGCTTCTATAAGGACTTACATTTAATGATTGTTGTAGGAAAGTATCTCCTACCCATTAGATGCCTTTGTCAGTCTAGTTTAACCCGTAACTGTTTCTCATTATAGGGACACTTTAGAAGTACCAGTTAATATTAACGAAGAAAATAAACCATCAATATTAATATAATAAGCAACTCTCCATAGAGGTAATATCCATCCATAGTTAATTAACATCATCATATTGTGAGTAATGTTGACAATTCTTTGTTTCTCTTCTTCTAATAAATTTTAAATCTTTCCACTGTGATTCATAACATAACAATAAAGTATGCACCTTCTTATGTACAGGTGAATCTCTTAATTGTTCTAATGGTTTATCTTTTACACCAGTTTCTATTGTAATATACCTTGCAGGAGTCGCAAATCCCTTTTTAGGTTCTACAGGATCACCCTTAAAATATACCCATCCCTCATCTTTTTCTATTCTCCCACATACATCTCTTTCCCAAATTACATAATCATCAACCTCTGGTTCATAATCGCTAGACATAAGTTAGTTTTACATAATGGTGGTGGATTAGGTTTATTCAAAGATATGAATAATACCGAAAATGAAAACATTGAATATAATAAAAGAAGAATCCATTTATACATCAGGACTCTTATAAGGTTCACCAACATCATAAACTGCTCTCATTCTATTAGCAGTTACACCTGATTGCAAATACTCATTCAACATAACATCACATTGCTCTTTAGTAAGATTAACTGCTTTGTTATCAATTAGTGTCCAACCTTCAGTGGTTAATTCTTCTATTCTTAATTTATATTCTGGATTAAGTTCTGGCATAGTTTTTAAGATGTTACTATAATTTTACTCTGTACCAAATATATTGTCAAGTTTTTTCTCTGATGCTGTGTAACTTATATAAGCAGTAAGTAACACAGCAGCAGCACCTATTCCTACCCCAACAATAAAATATTTCATACAAACTCTGCAAGATAATAGTCAACAGTAATCTCTAATTTTGCTGCCTCTCTTTCACATTCAGCAATATATTCATCAATTAATTCATCAGTTGAATTGATTGGTTCTTCTCTATCAGGCATTGGAATCCTCCTTGCAAGTACATGCATTAGAAATGTTTCTAAGTTTAAGATGAATATTAGTCCAAAACTCTGTCCCTTCTTCTGATAACTCTTGGTTACTATATTCTAAGGACATTTCAGATAATGCCCTTAATTCCTCTTTAGTGAAATCAACTAACATTCACGACCTCTTTGTCTGGTATATTTACCACATAAGGTTCTCCCTGATATGGTGTCTTATAACATATCCACTCATTATTTTCAAATAAGTAAACATATTCTGCATCATTAGCAGGATTTCCCAGATAATCTTCAACACAAGTATCTAATCTTGGTTCAGTCTTTTCACCACGATCATTATAATATTGAACGTGATTATCAACCTTTTCACGATTCCAATCAGTAGTGGAATCTATACACGAAACATCACCACCATCAAGTAATTCTGCTACTAGATCATAAGTGTCAAACTTTCTTTGTAAAGTAACACCTAACCACTCAGGATAACCATCCCAGTGATGATAAACAGACAACACATAACCAGTTTCAAGTAATAGTCCAATTCGTGATCTTGTTGCCATAATAAAAAAAGAAATAGTTTGGAGTGTTGAGGGAACGGGGTCATACTCAGGGTTTCACCCTGCAACCCAAATTTACCTACTGGGAATCGGTTACACCTGAACCCCTACTAACATTGCTGCTTTCGGGCAGTAGAACCGTTATCCCTCAACGGTTTGAGTAAGGTCTTATCCACAACATTAAGTTTGCTACATTGCCTTACTCGGTGGTTCTCACCATCAGGACTCACCAGAAATGGAATCGCCTGTACACTGTAGGGACACTTTAGACGTGCCAGTTACTAAACCCTAGCAATCTCTCTTAATGGTTCCATTCTCAAGAATACTCCATCTTTAGTATAGTGTAACTGATAATTCTCAGTATTCACATAGTATCCTATAATATCCTTACCATCATCTTCCCAACCATAACCTTTTACTCTTTCATTGACTCCATCTATCCTCATAGTCTTACTTGACCCATGTAAGTATGAGTGGTATCTGTCGTCTAGGTTAATCATTGTTTTTAGAGAAATGTGTTGATATTATAACATAAGTTATATTCAATATCTATTAATTTAATAATGTCTTTATACTGTCTACACAGTAATTAACATTCACTCTCTGCCTTCTTCTCTTCTGCCTTAATACGTTTCCTAACCATTTTAGCATAATATACATCTTGTTCAGTGTACCATTCAGGATGCTTTTTTGCCCTCTTAATGATCTTCTTTGCTGCTTTCTTGTCCTTCAAACTTAAATTCAAATAAACTACCAAGTAGGTATTTATCTACGTTTAAATTCTAATGATTTAACTACCTCACTTGATTTCCTTAATTGTTCTATTGCTGCTAATACTTCTGGTGTTTCTTCCCAACTCCACTCTTGATTGTTCTTTGGATTCTTTTTCTCAACTATGTGTGTTCTAATTGTCATTTAAAGTACCTCTTTTAGTTTGTTCGTTATGAAGTTGACGTTCAATCTCACATTTAAATGTAGTTAATGAATTCCTAAGATGTGTTTCCCATTCATTACCTTCAATTAAATCTTCAAGATGAAGTATATGCTCAATGGCAAATAATAGTTTAGTTTCATTATTCATTCTTGGCATTAAGCACTCTCTTTATCTTTCAATTCATGGTTATATTCTATCACAACTTTATTCCAAGTACTATGTACATCTGAACAAGACATATAATCAACCTTAGAACCAAGTTGTTTAGCAATCTTATCTAATTTCTTTTTAATAAGATCATCCATTATTTTTCCTCCTTGGTACTTGAATTGTCCATGATGGAGATACTAAATCAACCATTTCAAATTGCTTCTTATTCTTTTCAATCTGAGTTAATAATGCCTCACGACCAGGTTCAGGTTGAATCTCGCCATAATTAGGTTTATCTGGATGTTTCAAACCCATGTAATCATAGATCGCAGTATCTACCATAAAGTAAAGCGTATCCCAAGTAAGTGTTTCTCTTAAATTAGATGCGATCTTATCAACATCATTTTCATCAAGATACTCACCAGTTGCTACTGCTTTTGAGAAATCTTCATACTGAGTTAAAAGATTTGCTCTAATATCTACCAACTCATTAAGGTTGATAGTAATCTTTACATCATTATCGATTGTACTACTCATTTACATCACCTTTTAATACTGTTCCTAGTATATAAACAGGAACAAGTGCAACAAGTCCACCTAATAAGATGAAACCAACTTCAGTAATAATGTTGTCGATCATTATTTTAAAATTCATATAGACAGTATAATACCCACTCAACTAAAAGTCAAGTGGGTATTTGAGGTTTACATTTGCTATTCAGTTGTTTAAACTAACATCTCCTTACATATACGTTTACAACTAGACTGGTCATCTTCACACTCAATCAGGCAGTTAAAATAGTCGTTGACTAGATCCGATTGCTCTGTGGCATTATCGGACATTCCTAAATGGTTCCAATCTGCTAACTGATTGTGTGACATAAGATTGTGCATTAATACTCTCCAATAAACTACAATTACAAAAACTTTAGAGCATCTTGTTTTTCCTCAAAGTGTACCTTTCGGTGACTAATATTATTTAGTCAGAAAACCAACACAAATGAAGTTCGGTTTTACAAAAATAAATGCCTACGAGTTTATACTTATACTGGTCTTCTTAGTGTTTTAACATACTCTAATACATGCTCTCTTACTTCCATTAACTCATTATAACATTTCTGATTATGAGCACATCCACGAAGAGCATTATCTGGTTTTTGAACCGATTCAATGTAAAGATCCAATCCACGATTCCATTTCTGGTCTTGTGTCTCTTCTTCATGAATTGCGTTCTGGTCTTTCATAAGTATTTGATAAACTGTGTTATTTAACAATTTCCCAGTTATCATCTCCACCTTCATGCATAGTAAAAAGATACTTACCAGAAATAGATGAAAGATATACTTTACCATATTCCCTCTTATCTACACGACAAGAGTGTAATCTATGCATTTTCTCATCAAAACGACTAGATGCTTCTTCAGACCGTGGTTTAACACAGATAAATTCCTTTTTCATTAAATTAAATGGATTGGTATCATTATAGGGCAAAACAGATTCATTCACGAACCATTGTTATAATTCTTAAACAAGACCTCTTCCATCTTATATGCCTCATCCTCACACAATACTATTCTCTTGACGTGTTGATAAACATGCCAAAGTTCATGTAGTAATGTTTTAGTATAATCCTCTACACTCATTAAATTGTGTATCTCAATTTCAAATTCACGAGGTTTGGATTCAGAACCTGATACCCATGCCCAACCAAATACTCCATCACGCTTAACTAATCTACGATGATGAATATTAATTTCCAACTTATAAGGTGAAAGATATTCATTCACGAACCATTCAACTATATCCACACATCTATTATGTGAATAATTATATCCACTTGTTGACAGTCTTAATCTCAAAATAATGCCAACTCCAAGTTATTGAATATAATAGTCGTCAAATGCACACCCCAGTGCATTGCCCAGATGAAGGAAGCAATGAAGAGCAATTTCTCCTTGCCTGTCATATCCTTACTCATCAAAATCCCATAACTATAGTCATCTTACATAAATTAAAAGCATATGTCAATACCCTCTTGCATTATTTGTAAGTAAGATATATAATGGAGTATATCATTCCATAATAATATGGCAAAACCATTAGATTTTAGTGACCTGACGGGTAAGGGTAGAAAGAAAGAATTTACACCACAATACTTTAATGATAAGGAAGGAGCATTACCAAAGCATATACAAGAAAAGGCAGACTTAGTAAACAAACAATTACATCAACACGAAGTAAAACCACAACCACTAGAACAGGTTAATACACAAGGATTCTATTCGCCAGATAAAACACCCGACAAGAAGCAACCACAACCAACAGGGATGGGATACCCCATACAACAGACTCCAGCAGGTGATGAGTTGATGCAGTTGTTTCCTACTCCACTATTGATTTGCCCCTACCCAGTCGATTATACAAAGGAATTAGAGTGGATTCGTAACCAAGAGTGTAGAAAGGAGAATCAAGGTAATGATGGAGGACAAGGACAACCAATACATTATAATAGACAATCAGAAGATACATTTGTGCTTGATAGACCAGAGTTATCAAACATCAGAGCATTTATTGAAGCAAAGTTACATGAGTTTGTGACCAAGATCTATGCCTCTACTGATAAGTTGGTCATTACACAGTCATGGTTGAATAAGAGTAAGAAAGGAGAATCCCACCATGAGCATGTGCATCCGAATAGTATGATAAGTGGTGTATGGTATCCTCAAATCCATGAGCAAATGCCACCTATCCAGTTTAGAAGTAAAGGTCAAAGAGATGTATCATTACAGACAGACAAATATAATACTTTCAACAGTGCAACATTCATGCTACCAATGAAGAAAGGAGAATTAATATTATTCCCAAGTAACCTCACTCATTCTGTTCCTGCTAATCTAGGTGAAGAAGAGAGAATTAGTTTATCATTTAATACATGGCCTAAAGGTAACATGGGTGATGTAAAATCATTAACTTATCTACCATTTGATCGCTGCGTATAATGACAAGTGCATTAGCAAGACCACTACCAGATTTTCATGGGTTTGGATATAGAATTGCACAAATAGAAAACAATACTCATTGTAACTATAAGTGCTGGTTCTGTCCTAATGCCTATGATACTCCTGCACCTAAAGAGTGTATGGAATTAGATTTGTTTGCAAAAATATTAAAGGAGATTAGAACTGTCTATACTCCTCTTGAATTGAATGATATATCTTTTGCAACATATAATGAGCCTAACCTTGATGATACATTCACGGATAAACTACAGTTAATGACTGCAACAGGTTTTGAGTATGAACATATTTCTAATGGAAGTATGATTACTACTGAACTTACTGACTTTCTTATCAAGTATCCACAGAATATTAAACAGTTTCGTTTGAATATTCCTACACTGGACGAAAAGAAATGGAAAGATATAACTGGTGCTTCTCTTGCTGTAATGTATAGGATGTTCTATCAACTACATTATCTGTTTGATAGAGCATCACAATTAAATTTTGGCATCTCAGTCATAGTTAATGGTGATGGGAGTGAAGACCATAAACAAGAGTTCCAAAAAGTATATCAAAAATTCCAACATACTAAGAATATTAACTTTAGTATGACTGGGTTGATTGATAGAGCAGGAACACTTGAAGGTGCAGAGTGTGAAACACAGAAACTACCCACAGGTGCAATAGACTGGGGTAATGTACCTCTAAGATGTAATGCAAATTACTTTGATAACTTATACTTTGGTATTAAAGGAAATGTATTCTACTGTTGTCATGACTACCATCAAGATTACAGTTGTGGAAATATTAACGAAACTCCACTCTTACAACTATTAAATTCAGATAATTACTATAAACAGAAGGAGAGATTCATGCACGACTTCTGTAGAAAATGTGAACAAGCACGACCTTTGGAGATTGTAAACTAATGGAACTCAACAACCCTAACACCACACTTAAAGATTGTATTTACACTGCTAAAGGTATTATTCCTGCTAATCTTTGTGAATATATTATTAAAGATGTTGAAACAAGAGAGTGGAAACCTCATACTTGGTATAATGCTCAAGCAGATTCATATGGTTCCGAAGAAACAATGGAACTAGATGTACAAGGAACAACGAAAGAACTACAAGATTTACTAACACCCATTATTATTAAAGCAGGTGCAGAATATAATCAGAGATATACTTATCCTTGTGAAAGGACACAACAGATAATGAATAAATTCACTGCTGTTAGATTTAATAGATATAAACCAGGACAGATCATGAGATACCATCACGATCATATTCACTCAATCTTTGATGGTGAAAATAAGGGAATACCAGTTCTAAGTTTTATCCTCAACTTTAACGACACATATGAGGGTGCAAAACTATTCTTCTGGGATGATTATGCTATTGACTTCGGTGTAGGTGATATTTGTATGTGGCCCTCTCCATTCCTTTGGCCTCATGGTGTTACTGAAGCAGTTAGTGGTACTCGTTACTCTGCTGTATGTTGGGCTTGGTAATTAACCAAGTCCTCCATGACCGTTAGATGTACCTTTAGGAGTATTAAGTGTGGATACTAAATTACCAAAATCTACTGCATTTCCTGTTGACATTATCTGTACATAATCCATTTCATTATGGTAAGTTCCTGGAGATGGATGCTGTCCTCTACCTCCACCAAATACTACACGAGTTCGTGATGAACATGCGCCAAGCAATCTACGTCCAACTGATAAATCACCAAAGTCTAGTGCATTTCCTAGTGTTGAAAAAGTTATATATTGTATTACATTAAGAACAGCAGGACCTGGCATATATCCACCACCCCATAGTCCACGTACAGCATTTCCAGATGCTCCTCCTTGATCTCCTTCATCAACTAAGTCACCAAAATCTGCTGTATTACCTAATGTCTGAATTGTTGAGTATGAAATTATATTAAGATCAGCACTTGGATTATCACCACCCATCCAAACTAACCTAGTTACATTTGAAGTTGCAGCATGATTTCGTGTAAGTTCAGACATATCA
>VTLG01009221.1_pt1 | contig 79862 bp, 111 predicted proteins | sample 4694571 | NCBI WGS metagenome assembly VTLG01 (sample SAMN12604809, study PRJNA352737) | marine metagenome | biome: ENVO:00000447; feature: ENVO:00000209|ENVO:00000569|ENVO:01000036; material: ENVO:00002151; isolation source: viral sequences binned using virsorter ...
TAAAGCTCTCTATACTTGTATGGAAAGTGTAGATTTCGGTGCAGTAAAGTTTGTAACTTCTAAGAAAGTTATTGAAGAACGTGGTGAGGAACTTCTAAAGGAAGGTATAGTCTGTGAAGAACCAAAGATTCCAGTAAAGAACATGAAAGATTATGCTAGATCTATGATCTATCATACTTATGAACATGTTGATACTGATTTTGTTCTTACTATTCAACATGATGGATTCATAATCAATCCATTAGCATGGAGAGATGAGTTCTTTGATTATGATTATATTGGTGCTCCTTGGCCATGGAGAGAACAGGGATTTGTAACTCCTTTTGGGGATCATATTGCTGTTGGTAATGGGGGTTTCTCCTTACGTAGTAAGAAATTAATTGAACTTCCATCTAAAGTGGATGTTCCTTTTGATGTAGTTGCTAAGAATGATTTTTATAAGATGTTTGGAGCAGTTAATTGGAATGAGGATGGGAATATATGTGTACATAATAGACATATCTTTGAGGAACATGGGTGTAAGTTTGCACCAGTAGATGTTGCAAAATATTTCTCTCATGAAAGTCCGCTAGATATAAACCGTGGTATAATACCATTTGGATATCACGGAAATTTACCATATGGGGTGACAGTAGAATGAGCGTTAAAGGTACAGTTGAATATACTGGAAAGAAAAGAATTACTATTCTAGGATCCAGTGGACAGATAGGAGCTTATTTGGCTGACTATCTTCGTAGAGAAGATAAGTATGAGGTTAAAGAATTTGATATTGTTAATGGTGAACATGAAGACATGAGGACTATTCCTAGTGCCGAATTGCATAGAGTTATTCAGTGTTCTGATTTTATATTCTTCTTGGCATTTGATGTGGGTGGATCTAGGTATTTAAAAAAGTACCAACATACTTTTGATTTTGTGAATAACAATGCAAGGTTAATGGTAAATGCCTTTGGTCTTATTGAACAATATAAGAAACCATTTGTATTCGCATCTTCTCAGATGAGTAACATGAGTTACTCTCCTTATGGTGTATTGAAAAGAGTAGGAGAACTATACACTCAAACTCTTAAAGGTTTGATAGTTAAGTTTTGGAATGTATATGGTATAGAGAAGGACATGGAGAAAGCTCATGTCATCACTGACTTTATTCGTAAGGGATTTGAAGAAGGTGATTTTGAAATGATGACTGATGGAACTGAGGAACGTCAATTCTTATATGCAGAGGATTGTTGTGAAGGTCTTGAGGTAGTTATGGATAACTATAGTGATTTTAAATCTACAGATCCATTACATATTACTTCTTTTCATACAACTTCTATTAAAGAGGTTGCTTCTATTATTATGGGTCAGTTTAATAAGATTGGAAAATCTATACAGATTAAAGAAGGACTTGCTAAAGATAGCGTTCAATTGGATAAAAGAAATGAGGCTGATTTACATATTACTAGTTGGTGGCAGCCTAAAACAAATTTACAAGAAGGAATTACTAAAGTATTCGATGAAATGAAAAAGGAGTATGACAAATGAGTAAACAGATTAATCACAACACCCCTTATTTTCAAAGTCTTTTTGGGGGAAGATCTGAGGATGAATTAGTTGATAATAAAGAAGTGATGAAAGGATTGTCTCTCTATCATAAGAGACAACATTTTTTATTGAATCTGGGAGCAACTACTGAGTATACTCCTCCTTCATGGACAGAGGAAGATAACATATTTCCTGGAGATTCTCCTACTAATCCTATGAGCCATATTGAATTTGCATCTGGTATTAGGAAATTTGATCCAGATAATACTAAAGGTGATATTTTAGAATTTGGAGTTGCTTGTGCTGGTACTATAAGAGATATTGCTCCTATCAATTATGAGAAAGGAGTTTATGGGTTTGATCATTTCAAAGGATTGGAACAAACCCAACAAGAAACTCCTGATTATGCTGGCTGGCATCAAGGAGCATTCAAGTTGGAGGGTGATGAGTATAAGCAGACTTTTGAAGAAGTGGTTAATGATTGTTCCGAGTTTCCTAATATCACATTAGTGGTTAAGGACGTTCATGAATTGGAAGATCCTTCTGCATATGGCATAACTAAAATTTCTGCAGTTCATATTGATGTTGATATCTATGAACCTACAGTTTCTTCTTTAAAGTTTGTAGATAAGTGTGAGTGGGATGAGATTTATATGAGGTTTGACGATTGGCATGGACATGAACCAGATTATGATCATCATGAAAGACAAGCGTGTAGAGAGTGGATTGACAAAAATGGATATGATGTTAAAGTATTGAGGAACGGTCTTCATGGTGAATTAATAGTTTCGAGGAACAAATGACAATAGCATTTAATCATCTAGGTAAGCTAGGACAATTAGGTAATCAGATGTTTCAGTATGCATCCACTAAGGGTATTGCATCTAAACTTGGTGTTCCTTTTATGGTTCCTAATCATAGGGAAATGTTTGATGATGGTATAGGTAATCGTTATACCATTTTACTTTATGATGCTTTTAAACTTACTGGAGCCACTATTCTGGGATCTTTAAAGACTGATAATTATTTTCAAGAAGGACAATTTAATTTTGATGATAGTGTTTTTCAATTAGATAAAAATGAGAACTATTCTTTGTATGGATTCTTTCAGACTGAAAAGTATTTTAAGCACATTGAATCTGAGGTAAGAGAAGACTTTACTTTTAAAGATGAAATTGTAGATACATGTAGTTCTCTTATCAAACAGTTTGATAATCCTATTTCTTTACATGTAAGGAGAGGAGATTTCATTCACAATTCTGGTAATCATCCTGTCTTGACTAGTAATTATTATAAGACCGCTTTGGAGATGTTTGATGACGATAGACAAGTTATTATTTTCACTAATGATGTGGAGTGGTGTAAGAATCATGAGTTATTCTCTGATGATAGATTTGCAGTAGCAGAAGGTGGAGATCAATTTTATGATATGTGTTTGATGACTATGTGTAGTGATTTTATTACTGCTAATAGTTCTTTCAGTTGGTGGGGTGCTTGGTTAGGTAATAGAGGGAAGGTAGTGTGTCCTTCTGGATGGTTCGGACCTAATTTAAAAGATCATAATACTGAAGATCTTTATTGTGAGGGTTGGACTGTGATATGAAGGTATCAATAGCAGTTCCTACTTTTGAATATTATGGGAGGGGAGTAGAAGTTTTAGATGATATGTTTAGAACTATCTCTAACCAAACACTTAAGGATGTAGAAATTGTTATTTCTGATCATAGTGTTAATAATGATATTCAAGATTACTGTGAAGAGAATGAATATAATTTAAACATTAATTATATTCGCAATGAAGAGGGTAGAGGTAATCCATCTATTAATACTAATAATGCATTAGATAATTGTAGTGGAGAAATTATTAAAATATTTCAACAGGATGATTTCTTTTATGATACCGAAGCATTAGAGAAGATGTATAGAGCCATGACTAACTCTTCTAAGAAGTGGTTTGCTTGTGGTGCTATTCATACACGTGATGATGGACATACTTTTTTTAATCCTATGCTTCCTAAATGGGATGATAAAATTATATTAGAGGATCAGCATAATTTTGTTGGAGGAGTTTCAGTAACGTCTATTAAGCAGGAAGTTAAGACTAGGTATGACCCCGATCTTAGGATGCTTTTGGATGTAGATTTTTACTATAAAAATATGTTGGATTATGGAATGCCTATCCTTTATCAAGATGTGCTTATTTGTAATAGGGTAAGAGATACAGATACTTTAATGGCAGAAGTATCTGATGAAGATATACAAGAGGAATTCAAATACTGTCACAAGAAATATGGATTATAAGTATTATTTTTCTGTTGCCGCAATGTTCAAGAATGAAAGTTGGACATTAAAAGAGTGGGTAGAACATTATAGGTTGCATGGAGCAGATCATATTTACCTGATAGATGATTTTAGTGGAGATGATTATCTTCCTATCCTTCAACCTTATATTGATTCTGGATATGTGACTCTTTTTAAGAGTGATGTTAAAGAAAGGTTCAGTGGAAGACAAGTTCAAATTACTAATAGATATCTTCTTCCTGTAGTCATGGAATCTCGGTGGATTGCTCAGGTGGATGTGGATGAATTTCTCTACAGTCCTAAGGCTATTAATTTAAAAGATATCTTAGTTAACTATGAAAATTATGGTAGAGTAATTACTAACTGGGTATGGTTTAATTCTAATGATTTTATTGAACATCCTAAGGGTGGTATAGTTAATAATTTTAATAAAAGAGCAGAGTATAATGCTAGAGTATGGGCTACTCTTTATAGTCATGCTAATCCACGTGGACAGAATGAACCTGAGTGGCAGAATTTAAATGCTCCTAAGTGTATTGTTAATACTGCTTTTGGTATAGATCATTTTTCTGTTCATGATGCAGCGAATGATGGTCCTGAGATTAATCTCTCCTATAAAACTAATGAGGATGATCCTGAATTGCTTTTAAATCATTATCAGTTACAGTCTAGGGAGTACTGGGAGACAGTAAAGATGCATAGAGGGGATTGTAATCACTGGTATACTGGCAACACTAGAGGATGGCATGCTTTTTATTCGTTGGATATTGGTGATATAATAGATAATAGATTGAAAGAACAGAACAAAGGGATTAAATTATGACCCCATGATTTTTATAACAGGAGCAGCAGGATTTATTGGAAGTAACTTTGCTCATTACCTATCACAAAAGGGGTTTGAGGATATAGTTATTTTGGATAAGTTAACCTATGCAGGTGACATGGAGAATCTATATGATTTAAAGTACCCTGTTAAAGTAGTGGATATAGCAGATGAAGATGGGTTAGGAAAATTATTTGCTCAATATAAACCAAGATTTATATTTAACTTTGCTGCAGAGACTCATGTAGATAATTCAATTAAGGATGTAAATCCTTTTGTAGACACTAATGTAGTTGGAACAGTTAATCTTCTTAACCTTGCAGTTAAGTATCAGGTAGAGAAGTTTCATCATATCTCTACAGATGAGGTTTATGGTGCATTGGGGTATGATGATCCACCATTCACTGAGGAGACTCCTTATGATCCTCAGAATCCTTACTCAGCATCAAAGGCATCTAGTGATCACTTTGTCACAGCATTTCATAATACTTATGGTCTTCCTACAGTAATTACTAATTGTTCTAATAATTATGGCCCACGTCAGCATAGGGAGAAGTTAATTCCTAAAACCATTACTAATATAATGGAGGGTAAAAAGATACCTGTATATGGTAAGGGTCAGAATATCAGAGATTGGATTTATGTTGAGGATCATTGTAAAGGTATCTTAGATGTGTGGTATGCTGGTGGAGTAGGACAGAAATATAATATTGGTGGAGAGTGTGAGGTTAAAAATATAGATTTGGTGAAGACCATAATTAAAGTTATGGGTGAGAGTGAAGATTTGATTGAGTATGTTGATGACCGTCCGGGACATGACTTGCGATACGCTATTGATAATGCTAAAATTAATAATGCAGTAGGATTTCGTCCTGAACATACTCTTGAAGAGGGATTGTTAAAAACTATTATTTGGTATAAGGGGATTAAATTATGACCATTGGGATGAATAATCTGGGAAGAAACGGAAGATTGGGAAATCAAATGTTTCAGTATGCTGCTTTGGTTGGGATTGCTAAACAGTGTGGATATGATTTTAGGATTCCAGACTATTGTGATCTACCACGTGGATTTGAGATGTTGCACTGTGGTGATAGATATGGATTGATTGATGGGGATGAGATAGAAGTTCATGAATCTCATGAGTTTTGTGAGGAACTTTTTAAGGAGTGCCCTAATCATATTACTTTGAATGGATACTTTCAAACAGAGAAGTATTTTAAGAATGCTGAAAAATTAATTAGACTTGACTTTAGATTTAAGAAAGAAATAGAAAAGAAAGTAGAGGAATTATTTGGAGAATATTTAACTCAACGTCCAGTTTCTTTTTGTATTAGGGATTATAATGATGTCTTTGATTATAGTGGGTGTGCTGATAATCATGGGAATCTTCCAATGGAATATTGGGATACAGCAATTGAAATATTAGGTAAAGATCGAGTCTATATAATTTGTTCCAATAGTATTGAAAAATATAAGGAACATTTTAAAGGAGAGAATTTTATCTTTCAAGATAAATCTAATGAATATTGGTTTGAACATGAGCCTTCTTTAAGGATAGAGAAACAATTTTTTGATCTTTGTTTAATCTCTAAGTGTGAGGATTTTGTTGTCTCCAATAGCACCTTTAGTTGGTGGGGTGCATGGCTGGGCAGAAAAGGGAGACATCCTGATTCAACAATGCCAGTAGGGGGAAGAGTTTTGATTCCAGTTCCTTGGTACGCAGAAGGACTTTCTCATATTAACACTACTGATTTATATCCTCAGGGTTGGGAGAAGATTGAATGGAAGTAACAGTTGTAAGTCATGCTGGTATTGCTAATAGAATTAAAAATATTTTAAGTGCTTTGTCTCAGTATGAGGTTAGTACTCAACATGAGACAATAAATTATATTTTTCCATCTATCCCTCTGGTAGATGAACCTTCTAGGACATACCCAGAAGACTGGAGATTGTTGGTTACTCCAGAAGAAGAAAAATATTGTGATGAATATAAGACTATTGATTTATTGTTTGAGAAAACACCAGAATATTTTGTAAACAAATATCTAAAAATCATTGATAAACTTCAAATTAATTCTGAGATAGTTGAATATGTTACTGAGTTTGTTGATGCTTGGGATAAGATGCCAGGGGTACATATTAGATCTTGGTACTGTGATAAGAGAAGATTTCATAATAATGAAATTTTTGAAAAGGAAATTGATAAGTTAGATCCTGATCAAAAGTTTTTCTTTTGTTGTGATAATTCGGATGTACAAAAATATTTTATTGATAAGTATGGGGATAGAGTAGTCACTTATGAAAGGCAGATATTTAATGATCCAAGGTTAGCAGAATCAGGACACCATGATGATATTCAGTTAACCACAGATGCTTTTATGGAATTGCTAATTCTTTCTAAGTGTAGTAAAATAATTGGAACTTATCTTAGTACTTTTGATGAGATTGCATGGTGGATGGGTGGATGTACATCAGAAGTAATCATTCCCAAACCAATTGATTTTGATCAAGCATATCATGATACTCAGTGCATTAAAAAATGAAACATGATTTAAAGGATACTACCTTCATCATTCCTATTAGGATTGAATCTGAGGATAGGTTGAGAAATGTTATTACTACATGTTGTTTTCTTCTTGAAAATTTTCATACGACAGTTATAGTTAAAGAAGTTGATAAAAAATCTGTTTTTAAAGAAGAAGCTTATCCTCAAATTGCTGAATATGTGGAGGGATTTACTTCAAACTTACTTCATGTTTTTGAGCAGTCTGATGATCCTGTGTTTTATAGGATGAGATATCTGAATGAGATGCTAGCTGTCTCTAGTACTCAAGTGGTAGCAAATTATGATTGTGATGTTTTATTACCCATCTCTTCTTATCTTAGAGCAAAGGAGATGATTATTGATGGTCCATGTGATATTGTATACCCATATGAATTTGGAAATTGGCAGAAGCAAGTACATGCTGATGATGAATTAGTGAGTGAGTTCTTATCTAATGATTGTGACTTCTCTATTCTTGATAAAAAATCTAATGAATATGATGCTCAATATGGACATGTTCAATTTATTGGTAGACAAGCATACATGGATGCAGGTATGGAGAATGAGAATTTCCGTGGATCATCCCCTGAGGATAAGGAAAGATTTCATAGGTTTACCACTTTGGGATACAATGTTGGGAGGATAAGAGATTGGGTTTACCATTTAGAGCATAGTAGAGGGAGAAATTCATGGCCAAATTCGGTTCAAGGTAATCCTTACATGCAAGAGAATTTTGCTTTATGGGAAAGATTGGAAAAGATGGACAAAGATGAGCTTAAGGAGTATTATGATAATGCAAAGTACCAAAACAAGTATAAGAATGCTGAAGTGTATGTTAATGAGAGAGGGAAGGTAGAGGAATACCATGTTCATAGCTAGTTGTCCATTAAGAGTATCCCTTTTTGGGGGATCTACAGATAATCCTTTTTTTGTGGAGAAGTATGGGTATGGTTCTGTAATTAGTTTTCCTTGTGATCTTAAAACTTATGTAACTATCAGTCAGGATAAATTTGGTTTTAATAAAGATCAACATAAGTATATTCTTAATTATTCACGTAGGGAAGAAGTTTCCAACGTTTCTGAGATTCAAAATGAAGTAATTAAAGTAGTGTTGGATCATTTTTGTATGCCACCAGTACAGGTTACTTTAACTAGTGATGCCTATTCTCAAGGTAGTGGGTTAGCATCTTCTTCTGCATATATTATTAGTCTTATTAAAGCTTGCACTCTCTTTCTAAATATCCAAATGTCGGAGAGTGAAATTTGCAAGCTTGCATATGAACTGGAAGTTTCTTTTAACCCCTATTGTGGTTATCAAGACCCCTATGGTTGCGGTGTGGGGGGTTTTAAAAGGATTGAGTTTATGGGTGGTCACCGTATTAAACATGAGTTTCTTCCTAGCGATTTATTTGATCATTATGATACTCATCTTGTTTTTACTGGTGTCACAAGAAACTCGAAACAAATCCTCAAAAACATCACCGACAATCTTGACAAAGTAAAACCAGTTGTTAAGACTGTAGAAAGTGCTTATAATTATTTGCTAAAGAAAAAATATAAGAGGTTTTTTAATGAGTTAAATAGGGGGTGGGATCAAAAGAAAAGAACTAGTTCATCTATTACTGCTAATGAAAAAATTATTTCAATAGATCAGTGCCTGAGTCAGAATACTACTGTACTAGCCCATAAATTATGTGGTGCCGGAAATGGAGGGTTCTTCTTGACTTTTTCTGAAAAGGGTGAATTGGATATTCCTTATGATTGTGTTAAAATTAATGTATCGCCGAATGGAGTTGTGGGTAGATGTCTGTGATTACTTTAGAAACTGATTATCCTGGTGCTTTTGATTCTCCAGATCATATAGCACCAGCAGGAACTTTAGTTGACAATAGAACTGATGAAGCATATGTAAATGCAATAAAAGAATATTTTGATAAACCCAAAGTGTTAGATATGGGTTGTGCTGGTGGTCAGATGGTAGTTAATTTTATTGAAGATGGTTATACTGCTGTTGGATTGGAAGGATCTACTCATGCCCATAATGGACCTGGGGCTGGTAACTGGAAAAAATATTTAAATAAAAATCTTTTTAATGTTGATTTAGCAGAATCTTTTCAACTTAAAGAAGATGGTGAGGATATGAAATTTAATTTCATTCATAGTTGGGATGTGATTGAACATATTCATCCAGATGATTTAGGTACATGGTTTGATAATGTAAAGAATCATCTAACAGATGATGGTGTTTTCTGTTGTGTTCTTTCTGTTATTCCTGATTATGAGTATGTGAAGGGAGAGTTAATTATTAGACATCAATCTATGTTTAATGCTGCTGAGTGGGTAAATATTTTCTTTGATAATGGATTTGAACTTTGTGTAGAAGATGATTGGCATTCTTATCCTGTAGGAAGAAATTATCCAGGGGTACAACCTCAGTGTAATCATGAGGCAGCGGGTGTTCTTGGCACCCAAAATGGATTATATTTTGGATATCTTTTTGGGGATGCTCAGTTTAGTAATCATGATAATCAAGGAGCGAATATTTATTTTTGTGTAAGAAAGAAACAGATTCATGAGAAACGTGTATGTTCTAATTGGAATTAAACTATGAACCCATTTACCCCTTATATTGAAACACTTCAGTCAGCTCATATGGAAGATGAGTTTGAGAAGTATAAGCAATCTTTTAAACAGCATCAGAGAGTTATTATCTTAGGGAATGGGGGCAGTAGTTCTGTTGCTTCTCATATTTCTCAGGATTATATGAAGTTTGAAGAAAAGAAAGTTTCTATTCTTTCTGATCCTTCAATGATTACTATGTTAAGTAATGATTTTGGATATGATAATGCATATCAGAAGTTTTTAGAATATTATGTTGAAGATGATACTTTGGTTGTTATCATTAGTTCTAGTGGTGAATCAACTAACATGATTAATTGTATGAATTATTGTGAGGAACATGGTATTTCCTATGGAATTTTAACGGGATTTCATCCTCATAATACTTTAAGAAGAAACGCCCAGTATGCAAAGTGGAACTATCATGTTGATAGCGACTCTTATGGAGTGGTAGAATGTGTACATCAAATATTCTTACACGGCGTAGTATGAATTATTGTTTTGATATTGATGACACCATTTGTAATACTCCCAAATTAGAGAATGGGAAGCCAGGATATTTAAAGGCTACTCCTATTCCTTTTATGGTAGAGCAAGTTAATCGTTTATATGATGAAGGTCATAAGATTATTTTGCAGACAGCTAGAGGAAGGGGATCAGGAATTGATCATACCCAGTTGACTAGAGAACAATTAGATGGGTGGGGTGTGAAGTACCATCAACTCGAACCTATGTTTCATAAACCAACAGCTGATTTGTTTATTGATGACAAGGGTATTAATGTAGAGGATTGGAAGAAGACTCTTCCACTTAAGAGGGGTATTATTGGTGGGGCATTTGATCTTATTCATCCTGGATATGTTAGGATGTTTAAGGAAGCAAAGCAGTATTGTAATCACCTTACAATAGCACTCCATGAGGATCCATCTGCTGCTCGTCCTCATAAACTTAAACCTGTGCAGTCAGTAGAAGATAGAAAAGAAATTTTAAGATCTATTAAGTATGTTGATGATATTGTAGTATATTATGCAGAGGAAACATTTTTATCGTATCTCCAGGACTATGAAGTTCGCTTTTTGGGTTCAGACTATATGGACGGTAGCTATACTGGTAAAGATATTGCCATTGATATTGTCTTCTTAGATAGGACTCATGATTATTCAACTACTAAATTAAAGAATGAAATTTATCAATCAATTGAAGAACATATGGAGGAAATGGAAAGAGTATTATGAAAACTTTAGTAACAGGTGGAGCAGGTTTTATTGGATCCAATTTAGTAGATTATCTTATAGATAAAGGGCATCAAGTAGTTTGTGTTGATAATGAAAGTGCAGAATGTAATGAGAAGTTTTATTGGAATGAGAAAGCGATTAATGTTAAAGGAGACGTAACTGATTATAAGTTAATGAAGAATGTATTCACTGGTGTGGAATATGTTTTTCATCTTGCCGCAGAATCTAGATTACAACCAGCAATTAAGAATCCTATTGAAGCAGTATATAAAAATTGTGTAGGCACTACTACAGTATTACAATGTGCTAGAGAAGTAGGAGTTAAGAGAGTAGTTTATTCTTCTACATCTTCGGGATATGGTTATAACTCATGTCCTAATATAGAAACTCAACCTGATGATTGTTTGAACCCTTACTCTGCCTCTAAGGTTGCTGCTGAGAAGTTTTGTAAGATGTACAGTGATCTCTATGGACTGGAAACAGTGGTCCTAAGGTATTTTAATGTCTTTGGTGAAAGATCCCCTACAAGGGGTCAGTATGCTCCTGTTATAGGCATCTTCCAAAGACAGAAGGATGCAGGAGAACCTCTTACTATTGTTGGAGATGGAACCCAGAGAAGAGATTTCATTTATGTGGGAGACGTGGCTAGAGCAAATGAACTTGCAGCAGTAATGCCTGGGGTAAAGGAGCATCTAGGAGAAGTATTCAATGTAGGGAGTGGAATTAATTATTCTGTTCAAGAAATAGCCGATGCTATTTCAGATAATCAAACTTACATTCCTAAGAGGGAGGGTGAGATGGAAACTACTTGGTCTAATATAGATAAAGTTAATAACGTTATAGGGTGGAAACCAGAAGTAGATGTTCTCGATTGGATAAAGAAATGAGTACTTTTGTAGTATTAAAATCAGCTGGATTAGGAAACAGAATTAAATTATATGTTTCTTATATGCAAAGATATCAAAAACTTTTAATAGAGAAAGAACCAGACTTACATCTTTTTGAAAATTTTGAATTGTGTGATCCAGTAGAGGATATAAAAATTTATCCTTGGACTCATTCTGGATGGAGACTTCTGGTTAATGAAGATGAGGTGAAGTATTGTAATCAATATAAAACCATTGATCAATTATATAATGATACTCCTCAGTATTTTATTGATAAGTATCTTCCAGTGTGGCAAAAATTAAAAATTAAACCTTATCTTCAAGCACTTATTAATAATTTTACTAAGGATTGGGATAAAGAGGATATGGTTGGGGTTCATGTTAGAACCAATTTCCCACCTGTAGATGATGGAAGTAGAAGTGTATGGATGGATTTTCCTGGATTTGAAAGAGAGATTGAAAGTTATCCCTCAACTCAGAAGTTCTTCTTGGCTACTGATCATGCTCCTATAGTGGATCGTTATAAGGAGAAGTATGGGGATCAAATAATTACTTTTCCTAAGAATGATATTGTTAGACATGATAATCATTCTGATAGTGTTGATCAAACCATTACTGCTTTTATTGACATGTATCTTTTATCTCAATGCTATAAAAAGTTGATATTAACTTGGGCAACCTCTTTTTCAGAATGTTCTTGGTGGTTGGGTGGATGTAAAGCAGAAGTTGTAATGCCTACTTTATGGGATAGAGTTCCTTCAGATTTTTATGATATCATTTACAATGAGAAGCATTTGACTTATAATGTAGGAGGCGAATCTGTTTTTGCAGAGGGTTGTCGTACTTATGCTCCTCTTAATTTGGGAGATAACTATACCATAAAGAATTGGATGGTACATCATGAACAGAATTGAAGATTACGCACAAGTTAGTTCTAATATTATTAACTGGATTGGTGATTATTGTGAGGATTATAATATTAGGTCTCTTGTCGTGGGAGTTTCTGGTGGAATAGATTCTGCTGTTACTTCTACTCTATGTGCTTGTACAGGTCTTCCTGTATATGCTATTGGAATGCCTCTTTATCAACAGGAAGAGCAGGAAAGTCTATCAGATGCTCATCTAGCATGGTTGGTAGAGAATTATAATAATGTAACTATTAGAAAGTTTGATTTAACTAGTCTTTTTGAGTCCTTTAAATGTATTATCGGTGAAGAGATGACTGATGCTCATTCTCTGGCTAATTCTAGATCTAGATTAAGAATGGTAACTCTCTATCAGATTGCTACTACAACTAGAGGTCTGGTAGTTGGTACAGGTAATAAGGTAGAAGATTATGGTGTGGGATTCTTCACTAAATATGGTGATGGTGGAGTTGATATTGCTCCTATTGCTGATCTCTATAAATCAGAGGTATGGGCACTTGGGGGATTCTTGGGTGTAGATTCTAGAATTATTGCAGCACAACCCACTGATGGTCTGTGGGATGATCAGAGAACAGATGAAGATCAATTAGGTTCTTCCTATGTAGAATTGGAAGAAGCTATGGAAAAGGGGACTGGACCTGGAGTGGAGGTCCTTAAAAAGTTTCATCAAATGAATCAACATAAAATGCAACCTATACCTACATTTAAGTTATGAAAATTGGATTAATTGGGGCTGGAAGATTAGGACTTGCTTTTGCTCTTTTGTGTGAACAGGCAGGGTATGAAGTTATAGCCTCTGATGTTAGAAAAGGATATATTTCTAACCTTCAGAAGGGAGTATTAAGTACTACTGAACCAGATGTTGATAAACTTCTAGATGCTGCTACTAATATAGAATTTACAACAGATAATAAGAAGGTAATCAAGGAGTGTGATATTATCTTTACTCTTGTAGCAACTCCTTCTTTGGAGACTGGAGATTATGATGTTAGTGCAGTAGAGAGAGTAGTTAAAGAGATTGCTGAGTCAGGTAAAGAAGGAAAGGCATTTGTAGTAGGATGTACTACTAATCCTGGAGATTGTGAAAGGTTCCAAGATGAATTAGATAGTTGGGATGTCTTTTATAATCCAGAGTTTATCGCTCAAGGAAGTATTATTAGTGATCTTAAGACTGCTGATATGGTTTTGATTGGTGGTGATGAAGGAAAATATCGTGATGAGTTAGTTAAACTTTACTATAGTATTCAAGGTCCTAATAAAGAACCTAGAGTTAGTTTTATGTCTACCACTGCTGCTGAACTAGTTAAGTTAGCAGTTAATTGTTATCTTACTACTAAGATCAGTTATGCTAATCTAGTGGGAGAAGTAATGACTATGGCTGGTATGGAAGATGAAATAACATCAGTACTGAATGCTATTGGTGCTGATAGTAGAATTGGTACTAAATTTTTAAAATATGGATATGGATTTGGTGGACCTTGTTTGCCCAGAGATAATCGTGCCTTTGCTGCTTATGCAAAAACTCTAGGTATAAAGTATAATCTGGGAGAGACAACTGATAATTTTAATGATGCCCATGCTACATTCCTTTATGACTATGTGGTGAGTAGAAATTATAAAAATCTTCCTTATTGTTTTGATTATGTTGCATATAAAGAAGGAACTGATATACTTGAGGAAAGTCAACAATATAAACTTTGTCTTAGTCTTTTGGATAATGGGAAGGAAGTTTATATCAATGATGGACATGCTGTAGTAAGTCAGATTAAGAATGAATTATATGAAAAGTATTATGATAGAGTAAAATTCGAAGAACCAACAGAAGAAGTCTACAAGATTGAATTATAATGAATTCTGCACTTAGAGATAAAAATAAAGCAGCTTTTAAGTTGAAGGGAATTGGTCCCATATATTATGTTAATCTGGATGGACAACCAGAGAGAAAAGAGTATATGGAAGATCAGTTTAAGTATTGGGAAGTAAACAATTATGAGAGAATCTCTGCCTATGATGGAAGAGAAGATGATCTGAGTCAGATTATTAAAGGACGTTATCCTGAGCAGATGACATCTGGAGAGATAGGGTGTGTGACTTCACACCTTAAAGCTATTAAGCATTGGTATGAAACTTCTGATAGTCCTTATGCAATCATGATGGAAGATGATTGTAGTCTGGATTTAGTACAGTTCTGGAATTTTAATTGGAGAGATCTTTATTGTAGATTTCCATATGACTGGGATGTAGTTCAGATAGCAATCATATGTACAGGAGATGTCCATGTTAAAATTCATAAGAGATTTGTAAATGAATTTTCTACTGCTTGTTATGTTATTAATAGACATCATGCAGAGAAGTTAATAAGACTTCATTGTAGGGGTGATAAGTATAAGCTTGATAATGGGGTTAAACCTAGACCAGTTGCTGATGATTTGATTTATAATTCAGGTAACACTTATGCTCTTCCTTTACTGTTGTATAGAATTGAGTTAGGATCTACTATTCACCCAGAACATATAGATGTTTTCCATAAAGGAAACTTTAATGTTCAAAATAATTATTGGACTACCTCAGGTGCTGATATGAGTATAGAAGATCGTATGGATTTGGATCCTTATCTAGGGAGAGTGGTAAATCCATCTTCACAACCCCAGGGATAGTGTTGACAGAAAATATAGGTGTATGTTACACTGTATTAACAACTGTCACATGTGCCAGTTGTATAAATAACTTTACATAAACAAAGGACTCGAAAGAATCGTAACCCTGTGTGCATGTAACTGACCCCAAGTCGAGGGGTCCGACATCCGCAGGTTTTTTTATACTTGCGAGACACTTTTAAAGAAAAATGTTTAAACCTCTAATCGCAGCTGTTGCTGCTGCTCCTCTATTCGCTGCATCTGCTTTTGCAGGTCCCTACGTTAACGTAGAAGCTAATGCATCATATCCAGATGGCGAATATACAACTGCAACTACTGATCTTCATATTGGTTATGCTGGTTCAACTGAAGATGGTAAGCTTTCTTACTATGGTCAGGTTGGTCCTGGATTCGTTCATACAGATTCTGATGACGAAACTGAAACTGAAATCTCAGGTAAGGTTGGTCTAACTGTTGCTGCCTCTGATAGTGTTGACGTCTACGGTGAAATCGCTGGTATTACTGGTGAAGATTCTTCCGGTGATGACATCGTTGACTTCTCTGGTAAGTTGGGAGTTACTTACAACTTCTGATTCATCAGATAAAGTTGACCTAGCATGAGGGGCCCTTCACAGGGTCCCTTTTTTTATGCTATAATATATGAGTTGGTAAGGGCACCGTCAATAAGTCCCCCCGATGATACAATGGGGCTGAGTATAAGCAGCATATGTATCCCCAACTGCGACAGTTCCCTTTGGTAGTTTCAGGACTGGCGGCGATAGGAAACTACCATACATATTTTGTGCTATATTGTTTGCATGAAAAAGGAAACAATAGGGGAAGTTGTAGGACATCCTTTATGGATATTGCCTATGATGCTAGGGTGTATGTTTGTCATGATAGAGGGCCTTCATACGACTGCTCATTTACGTGGGCAGATAGATGTGCATGGTTTGTGTAGGAATAATGCAGAATATTTAGAAAGAATGGAGCAGGATGACGATTGGTAAGTTAGGACACGTTGCTGTTCGTGTTAAGGATATGGATAGGGCAGTCTCCTATTACATGTCATTAGGATTTAATTGTGAATGGGAGAGTGAGGATTGGTCTTACTTTGAGGAAGGTATAGCATTACTAGGACCAGGATATAATAGAGCAGACCCTCACTTTGCTATGAATGTAAAGAATGAAGAGGAGATGAATGAAGTGAGAGATAAACTTATAAGTATGGGGCATGAGTGCGCAGAACCGTACAAACACAGAGATGGTACTGTTTCTTTCTATACAAGAGATCCAGAGGGAAATCAATTAGAATTTATATGTTAGGGAATAGGTACAAATACCTTGTCTAAATTTAACATTGGATATATAATTATGTAATGTTTCTTTACAAAAGTACAATGACTGTTACAACAGAAGCGGGTGGAAGACAGAATGCATTCGCTAAAGAGCCTCAGGTAGACGTAATGGATGTAGACCAAAGCCAGCAAGCTGAACTTACTAATGGTCGTTGGGCAATGATTGGTTTTGTTGCTGCTATTGGAGCATACGTAACAACCGGTCAAATTATTCCTGGTCTTTTTTGATGACCACTTTAGCAATTAAAAATAAGAGCCCTAGGAGATTTCTATGGGCTCTTTCTGATATAGGCATTACCTGGGCTGCAGTAATGACTGGATTGGAATTTCATTATCAGTATCTTCATAATCCAGTAGTTCATATGTTCTTTCAGTCTCAAGGTGTGTTCCTTTTCTAACAAAACTTAATATTTCTAAATAATTATTCGTAACTTTTATCTCCATGGGCGAATTAGTCTACGCAACAGAATCAGTTTCACCAATTTGGGCATTTTTATTCCCATTTTTTCCAGTACTTATCCTCTTAGGATTTTACTTTGCTGCTGGTGGTGGATTTAATGATGATGACGATGATGATTCCCAAGGAGGAAAAGGTATACGGGTAATGCAACCACAAGCCGTTCCCGTACCCTCTGGGGCATAAAATGTATCAATTAGTTTTCTTTTCTTCTGTAGCAGCATATTTTTATTTCGATGTTGGTCAGTACTTTCTTAAATAGTATTCTAATTACTATTCCCCCAGAGTCTATGGGATTGGTGGAATTTTTTGGTATGCTTACAATAGGAGTTGCCGCAGGTTCCTTAGGTGTGATATAATAAATAAATTGAATTGTAGGGGTTATTACTCATGGCATCATATCAGGTAACAGTAATAGACGCAGAAGGTACTGAGACTACTGTTGAAGTCGCTGATGATCAGTACATCCTAGATGCAGTAGAAGAGGATGGTGTAGATGCTCCTTATTCTTGCCGTGCTGGTGCTTGCTCTACTTGTGCTGGTAAGATTCTAGCAGGAACAGTAGATCAATCTGAACAATCATTTCTTGATGATGATCAGATAGAAGCAGGATTTGTTCTTACTTGTGTTGCATATCCAACTTCTGATTGTAAGATACAATTAGGTGAGGAAGAAAATTTGTATTGAGGGGCTAAATAGCAATACCCTGCTACACTTTCAATGCCAGAAGAAATAAAGGAAGAGGTTCAACAGGAAGAGAAAAAGAAAGGTGTCTTTGGTAAAGTAAAAGATGCTATTCTTCCTGATCAAGAAGAACAGGCAGCAATTATTAGTACCTTTGTTCGACTGGGCGTTCTTGTGTGGAGTGGGGGAATTTTAACATTAAATTATGTGGCGATTCCGGGCATGCCACAGCAGAAAATTGATCCGACTTTTATAGCTTCGGTTTTTACTGGAGTTTTAGCTAGCTTTGGGATTCAGACTGCATCCAAGAAGGGTGATGGTACTATGAAAGTAGAAGGTGGTGGTAGTGGTCCTAATGGTAATATATCTAAAGCAGATATGGAGAGGTTGATTGAGAAAGCAACTCAAGCAGCACCCGCACAGACCATTAGATTAGAACAAGCACCTTTAGTCATTAAGCCTGGAGAACCTCCTGTAAAACCTACTGTTTAGAAAAATGAACAAAGTAAAAGGCGCCTTTGATAAGGTGGTAGAATGGGACAAAGCACTTATTAAAAAGTGCCAGGATAAATGGGGATGGACAGACTACCAAGTAGTTTGTATTTCATTCGCTAAAGGATTTATTATTGGAGCAATTTTATTATGATACAATTGATTGTGCTGTGTGGTACTTTATTATGCTTAAGTTATCTTTTAATAAATGTTAAACCTTTAAAAAGATTTTTTTGAAATGGAACTGAATGACTCTAATGTAGTAGAAGTTCTTAATGAACTACTTCCTTACATTGAAGCAGATGGTGGATGGTTAGAGTATGTTGAGACAGAAGAAGGTTATGTCAAAGTAAGACTTGGTGGTGCATGTTCTACATGTGCCATGAGTTCTATGACTTTGAAGCAGGGTATAGAGAAGAAGTTGATGATGGAAATTCCAGAGGTGAAGGGGGTTGTTCAGGTGTTATGATTTGTGAGATAATTGATGATCTTTTTGATAAAAGATTTTTACATAATTTTTTTTCTGTAGTAGAAAATCTTCCATATGTAGCTAATAATACTGCTAATAGAAAATCTTGGCCATATGGTGAAAAGGCTGCTCATAAATTGATGGGACTTCCTATTTTTGAGAGAAGTAGTCTTAATAGAATTAATGTTTTACATCATCAAAGTGCTCCGCAATTTTTTGATATATTTGAAGCTATTTCAGATTATAAACAGCAGGAATATTATTTGAATAGAATTCATCTTAATATGCAGCATAGTGGGTGTGATGGAACATTGCATGTAGATACTTTTTCAGATAATATTGATATAACTATAATGATAATGCTTAATCCTGAGTGGAAGAAGCATTGGGGCGGACAATTTCAATTATTTTCTGAAGATAGAAAGAAATTATTAGAAGAAGTTGATTATGTTCCTGGTAGAGTTGTTTTATTTCCAGGTCATTATCCTCATAGAGGATTAGGAGCTCCTAAGGATTATCCTTATGTTTATAGATATACTACTGTCTTTAGAGTAAATCCTATACAAACAGAGAACACAAAATGATTGGTACTATTGACACTTCATGGAGTTCAATAAGAGTTGCTCTTATTATGGTCATGGCAGTGGTATGGTTTTATCTTCTTAATGTTGAGATAAGAAGTAGGGATGAGGAAGACTAAATTATGGTGTTGGGACGCACATAATAATAGTTAATAATACTCATAAGAAAAATAAATATTAGTGAATTAAGCGAGCCCACGGCTTGAAATCGTGTCTCATTACACAGTCCAATATCTAGATCAGTCAAGACATCATCAAAGCATTTGTGAGTATGCGGATGATGCTTTTTCAGCAAGAAATCAAGCAGTTAGAGACGTTCCATATTTACATAGTCACCCTAATGCGATAGACTGCATACAGAATGAAGGGTCATTATTTTGTACAACATTATGAACACATTCATACGTACTTTTTGGGTGATGCTTATAGCATCAGCCGTGCTTTTCATGCCTAGATTTGCATATGCTGCGGAAATACAAATGGGTTCTAATGGGAACCTGGTGTTTGATCCTGCTGAGCTTACAATTGCTGCAGGTGATACGGTTACATTAGTCAATGGAGATCTACCCCCTCATAATTTTGTGGTATTAGATCATCCAGAACTTTCACATCCAGATCTTGCCTTTGTAGGTGGAGAGAGTTTTGATGTGACCTTTGATAATCCAGGAGACTATGAGTTTCAATGTGAACCTCATGCTGGTGCTGGTATGAAAGGAGTTATTCACGTCTCTTAAATGGAAGTCGTACAAAGTGTTAACATTATGATAGGCCTTCTTATGGGAAGTGTATCATGGGTGATATACTATATACTTCGTATGGCTTACATGGAGATGAAAGAAACTCATGAGTAGAATTGGATGGATTGCGTTGGGGGTGATAGGAGTTGTGGCTGTGGTTCAAGCAGCACAAGACGTAAATGCTAATGAAATAGATTATTCTCCATACGAACCATATGATGGGATGTTGCCTGATAATTCTGCCAATGCTAATGAGTGGATAGGCAAAATGAAAAGATGGAAGGCAGAAAAAACTTGGACTAATCCTGTTGATTCCCTAAATAATGCACTAGCAGATTTTTGGGAGAATGTAGATGGGAGCAATGACACCACCGAGCAGGAAGAGTTGTTACAACTTTCGCGTGACGGAGATAGTCAAAGTATTGGATGGAGATACAATTGATGTAGTTATTGATCTTGGTTTTGATCTTTATAAAAAAGAACGTGTGAGGATTGCTGGAGTTGATACCCCAGAAAAGCGCACAAGGAATTTAGAAGAAAAGGAACTAGGGATAGATGCGACCAATTGGCTCAAACATAAATTGGATGGAGCTATTAATGGTGATGATGATCTTGTTATTAGGACTGAGTTGGATGGCGGTGTCGGAAAATACGGGAGGTTATTGGGATGGTGTTATATTGGAGACTCCTCAGTCTCCCTTAATGAGCAAATGATTGAAGAAGGATATGCTCATGCTTATGATGGTGGAACCAAGGATATGAACCTTGAGAAACTCCGGGATATACGTAGATCATTTGGTACATTAATTGAAGGATAGTAATACTAAAAAGCAAGTTATTGATCTTATAAGGATTGTGATCTTATTCCAGTTAGGAATAGTAGGAGCAACTATATTGGGTTGCTTTATGCCTGGTAAGGTATGTAACTCTGAAGTGAAGCAACACATTGCTAACATGATGACTGTTATAACTACTTCTACATTCGCATTATACGCTGCAGAAAAATGAAAAACATTCCAATCCCAATACTTACATTCTTAGCCGCACAATTAGGTGCTGCTGTATGGTGGGGTGCTCAGATAACAAGTAGTGCTAATTTTGCAGAAGAAGTTGCTATAGAGAACAGAAGATATATCTCGGAGGTTGTTATTCCTTCTTATGAAATCAGTGACAGTTGGGACAATCCTCACTACAATAATTGGTTAAAGGCAGGAGGTTGGAAAGATTGAATGATTTAGCTATTTGTCCTAAATGTGATTCTAGATGGGTAGGGGGACAATTATATTGGGCAACTGGTAAAGAAGGGTGTCCCCATGATCTTGCTGGATTGGTATGTAATGATTATGGGGATGGGAGATGTATAAATCCTTGTAAAGGATCTACAAGTGGTCAAACATGGGAGCAACGTAGACAATGGACATTCAAAAAATAGCTACCTATGGATCAGCTGCAGCAGTTGTTGGGACTGGTTCTATAGTAGGTGGTGGTCATCTTATAGATGTTCAGACTGGTGGACCTGAGAAGAGACTAGAAGCACAAGCAACTGAGCTTAGGTTGATAGTAAGAGAAGAGATTAAGAAGGCAATGTGGGAGGCATGGCCAGAGAAGACTGGTGGTGTAAAGGGACTAAACAAACCTAAACCCGATGGGGATTATAGAGAGATTACTCCACCTAGACAATGATTCCTGATATTGGTAATATTAATGTTAATACTAATGAGATACCTTTAGTTGGTGTTGGGGAGGTTAATGTTAATAATGTGCGTCCTATTGGTATTAGAAGTCCTCAGACAATAAGAGTTGCTGATAGTCGTATATGGGTTGTTAATCCTCCTGATGTACAGCAGTTAGAACCTCCCGTAGTAGTTCAGGTAGGAACCCCAGTTGTCAATATTGCTGGTTGTGTTGAGGTTCATAAAGAAAATGCGAGAGAAAGAAATAGGAATAAACAGTTAGTAGATAATGATCCCAAGGGTAATACAGTACTGTGTGATTCAGGAGCTCCCAGTTTTAGAGCAATTGATTATCAAGCTAATAGGTTAAAGTGGGAAACATTTTATGGGGATCCACCAGAAGCAAAAGGTATAGATGCCCAACCACCACCTCCTACTACACCTCCAGGGACTCCGGAACCTCCTAGCACTCCTTCAGATACTAAGGAAGACCCTCCCTGTCCTGGTCCTATGGCACCTCGTATAGGAGATGTAGCACAGAATATGAAAGAGAAGGTCTCTGGATTTGAGTTACAAAGAGATCCTAAGAATCCTGATGGTGAAAAGATATGTGTTACTTTATATGAGGATATTGGTGCAGTAGAAGCCTATCTACCAAGTCCTCAGGTTGCTACAACTACGGCAGTGATTGCGACGGTGGCAACTGGATCGGCCCTCCTAGCAAAACCGTTGGCTGATCTACTTCTTCGGGTGGTGAAGCCTGCCGTGAAAAAGGCCATCGGAGCCATCCAGAAGAAGCTTGGGAAGTCTCCTTATCAACCGACTCAGGCTGAACTTCGGACGAATGAGTATCGGGTGAAGAAGGGACTGTTGGGGATAAACTTTGCGAAGGAACATCAGAAGAGGGAGAAGGAGAAGAAGAAGGCTGAGGCTGAGAAGAAGAAGTCTCAGAAGAAGTAGTATCCTCTGTGAAGGTAGGTCTTGCTAGAGTATGACTATGAGGAATGATAGTTCCTGGAGGTGTTGAGACAACTACGTCCGCACAGATAGCAGCATAAGGTGACTTTGGATGGAACATGATGCCCTTCTGCATGAGTTCTCCGCAGTTTTTCAATCTCGCAATTTCGAAATCTAAACGTTTATTAGCAGTAATTTGTGCTTGTTGTGTGATCTGAGTCTGAGCAGCTTCCTTACAGAGTTGTTGTAATTTTTTATCAAGTGGGAATGAGAGAGTGGCAGATAGACCCAGATTGAAATTATTATTAGCAGTCATATCAGTACGCACTGGTTTTTCCCAAACCTTTTGACCTGGATTATCAGGAATACCATCAGGGCCATCTACTTCTACTTCGATTGGCATACTAGCACCATCTTCATAATAACGTTGGACGTTACCATCATCATCTAGGATAGGATCTCCGTTAGCATCTTCTTTAACTGCATTGTTATACCAATTTTCTGTTCGTGTTATTTGATTTCCATCATCATCTAAAAGAATATCACCCATTGTGCCATCAGCATTGTTAGGACCTCTGGCATATCCATCATACCAAGGGTAGTTCTTTACAGTGATAGTTTGAGTTTGAGTTCTTCCTGTGAAGTCAGTGTTATTATATTGTGGTTGCATATAAGTTCTTTCAAATGGATCCTTCCAGGAGTTACTGTACTGGATATAAGGAGTAGCATTAAAAGTAGGACCTTGACAACTAATTTGGTTGCCATAGGTGTTAGTTATGTATGGACCTTGGAGCACCTGTATGGCTTGATTGGTTACGGACCCAGAGGAGTTCGCAATCGGATTAGCAGTCGCTGAAACACCACCTACACTTTCTGCTAGTGCAGCAGTGGGATTAATGATTCCTAGTAGTGTTAATGCTACTGGGTAAAGACGCTTGTGGTATCTGTTACGCTTTCTATTACGGTGGTACGTTGTATGATCGTCTGGTTGGTCATACCGGGTCCTTGATAGCTCTGGGAAAATTGAAATGCTCCCCCAGGTTCTGATATTGTATAACTTCCTGAGCTGTCCATATCTAGTGAGTCGAAGGAGCTCGTTAATACGCCAGTTGCTCCATCTGTTGCTCCGGATGATCCTGTGCTGGGGGTTATTGTTACCGAACTTGAATTGACATCGGGGTTGATTGGACTCCCGTTGTTGTCTATTCCCACTCCTGTTATTGAGTATTCCCATCCTGTCCTATAGTCAATTGAGTTTATGGTTTCAGTCACGGTAGATTGTGTCTCCGTGTGCGTGGTCATCGAGCCTTGTGTAAAGTTCGGGACCACGGGGACTGCCCTAGCAGCAGTCCCGTAACTTAATAGCAGTAATAAAGGGATTAACCTTTTCATTGTTCCTAGTTGATTGACAACTCGGTTACAAACTGCCCTGTAGCTGTTGTACCAGCTCCCCCAGCCGTTACGGTCAGAGCACCCTGCGAAGTCACAGTTCCTGCAAGGGACCCTGCGGATCCAGCTGCAGTAGACAGTTGATCACCGTATGCCGAAACATCTCCTATGTCAGGTCCAGTTGTATCAATCGCATCACCTTGAATAAATGCCTGAGTGAAACTGAAAGATTCACCTGGGTCATCCTGTACTGCAGCAATAGTACCAGGAGCATATACACCTGATGATATAGTACCAGCACTAACTGTGTTAGCAGTGGTTCCATCAGTTGTGTCAACATTATTTCCTGTGATACTAAATGAAGATCCAATTCTCTCCATTTGAGTTGCAGCAGCATTAACTGTTAGCTGAACACTGGAAGTCATCCTGGATGTAATATCAGCTCTTGCGGTCAGAGGAGCTGCCATCAAAATCATAAGTAATGGTAGAATTTTCTTCATGAAACATCCAATACACCTCTGGTTATTTATACCTTTTAATTAAAATTAACTCTCTATTTATATTATCTTCCTAAATAAGGTGTTATAGGAGGTTGATTATGTGTCAAAAAATAATTAATGTACTTGCTGTTACGTCTTTCGCTGTATCTGGTGCCGTTGTTGCTAGTGGGCTATATGTATATGTCAACCGCGATTCCATCATTGATGGAGTTAAATCTCAGATTATGGAATCAGTCACAGGATCTGTGGGAAGCGGTATTGCGTCTGGTGCATTGGTCCCCGAGGTAGAGAGTCCTACTGCGGACCCTTCTGCTCAATCATTTTAGTTGACTAAATGGGATTTCTTTTCTAGAATACCTTTACCCATCCTCAAATTATGAATCCTGCAGAAGCTCCGGAGAGATATTATACTAAAGATGAAGTCAATATGCTAGTGCAAGCAGCAGTTGCTGAAGCCAAAGAGATGGATAGAGAATTGATGGCAAAGCATAATCGCAATGCCACCATTATTAGTATGATTTTGGGGCTTATTTGTTTAGCACTATTCCTGGATGGATTGCTGAGGATTTTGGGTATCATTCCACCATTTATGGATTTAGATGTAAATGTTATTGATGATGTTATAGAGAAGGTTGAAAGTGATGTAATGCCCATGGTTCAGGATATAGCTCAGAAAGGAAGACAATATATACCCGGATTATGACAACCATAGGAGATATTATTTTTGCTTTAGTATGGTTTGGTGCTTTGATATTTGGTATAAGATTAATGTCAAACGGATGGTCACTAATGACTAATCAAGATGGAATAAATCCTAATAGAAAATGGAAAGAAAGTAAGAGAGATGGGGGAGATCCTCGTGTGGATAAAATGGTAGGAGACTCTACTCATCCTGAGATGAAGGATATTGAGGAGGGGGAAGAGTTAATGGTGGTTAGATTTAGTGAACCTAATGAACCTAATCCAGATCCCAATAGGTTTAAATTAGATTCACCGGTACTGCATGAAAATGAATCTGATCCTTTATACAAATCTTTACAAAAGCGTATTGATGTTTTGAGAGATGAATTAAAGGAAGAAAAGGATGACGAGGATGATGATGATGGAGGAGCACCTGTAGTATTATCGAGATGATTATTCCATTTTCTTGACAGGTTCTTCATAAAAGTTTATAATAAATAAACTCGGGTAAGGCACTGCGTGCTGGTAAGTCCTTACCCCTTACTACCCCAAACCGAGACCATGGGGACAAGTCTCTTATCATACAAGTACAATCGCTCTATTAACAAATGACTACGCTCTCTACAAGAGATCGCAGCCCTTTAGCTAATTGGAACGAGTTTTGTCAGTGGGTTACATCCACTAACAATCGCTTATACGTTGGTTGGTTTGGAGTCTTAATGATTCCCTGTCTTCTAGCTGCAGCTACTTGTTTCATCATAGCATTTATTGCTGCTCCTCCTGTCGATATTGACGGGATTCGTGAACCTGTTGCTGGTTCACTTCTTTATGGTAACAACATCATCTCTGGTGCTGTAGTTCCATCTTCAAATGCAATTGGAATGCACTTCTATCCCATATGGGAAGCTGCTACTCTAGATGAGTGGCTCTATAATGGAGGTCCTTACCAATTAATCATAATGCATTTCCTCATTGGTATCTGTGCATACATGGGTAGACAATGGGAATTATCCTATCGTTTGGGCATGCGCCCTTGGATCTGTGTTGCTTATTCAGCGCCCGTCTCAGCTGCCTTTGCTATCTTCCTCATCTATCCTTTCGGACAGGGAAGTTTCAGTGATGGTATGCCGTTGGGGATATCGGGAACGTTCAACTTTATGTTTGTCTTTCAGGCGGAACATAATATCCTTATGCATCCATTCCATATGGCCGGTGTCATCGGTATGTTTGGTGGCTCTCTCTTCTCTGCTATGCATGGTTCACTCGTTACTTCCTCTCTCATTAGAGAGACTACAGAAAATGAGTCTCAGAATTATGGATACAAGTTTGGACAAGAGGAAGAAACCTATAATATCGTTGCTGCCCATGGGTACTTCGGTAGGTTAATTTTCCAGTATGCATCCTTCAACAACAGTCGAAGTTTGCACTTCTTCCTGGCAGTCTTTCCTGTGGTGTGCGTCTGGCTCACTAGTATGGGAATAAGTACGATGGCTTTCAACCTAAATGGTTTCAACTTTAACCAGTCTATTGTAGATTCTAATGGTAGAGTTGTTCCGACTTGGGCAGACGTGCTCAATAGGGCAAACCTAGGTATGGAAGTTATGCATGAAAGGAATGCTCACAATTTCCCTCTAGACTTAGCATCTGCTGAGGCTACAGAGGTTGCATTGCTTGCTCCTTCTATTGGATAACTACTAAAAACTAAATACAAACAGTTATAAGGTCCCTTCTAGGGACCTTTTTTTATGGATATAGATGAACAAATAACAACAGAACACTTATTATTGAAGGAAAGAATTTGTAGAACTTGTTCTAAAGAGAAAAGTCTTCTAGCTGATTTTCATAGATGTGGAAAAGATCCTACTCTAGCTTCTTCTTATTCTTATGAATGTAAAGAGTGTAGTAGAAAAAGAGCGGTAGAAAATTACTGGAAGAAGAAAAAATATTCTTTGGTAAGAAAGAAAGATAGAATTTGTGCTATTTGTAATACAACTAAACCTGGTGGAAGATATAATAGATTTATTATAGATGGGGATAAACTTATCTGTTGTAGTTGTGATGGTGTATTGAAACAGGTGGATAATGATTTACAAATTTTGAGAAAGATGATACAGTATGTGGAGGATAAAAAAATATGAGATTCTATCAAAGGAAAAATGAACATCCTCTGACCCCCTATGCCCCTAAGTGGGATTATTGTATTGGGACTTCTTTTATCAAAAGTATTGATTGCAATGCTTTTTCTAAGACTATTTTAAAAAAAGAAAAGGAAATTAAGAGAATCCCATCTTCAAATGATGGGGATACTGGTCTTGGTCCTAAGAGTACTACCTCTAAATTTCAACATTATAATGTGTTGACTTGGAAAACTCCAGAAACTAATGCTTTGAGGAGTAATATATTATCTCATTTTATAGAATACAATAATCATTTGGGTAATGAAACCCCTCAGAAACTTTGGGTTCAATGTTGGGTTAATATCTTGAGGTTTGGTCAGAAGATAAAGGCTCATACTCATTCATATGATCCTTGGGCTTATGTGAGTGGACATTTTACAGTTAAATCCAAGGATACTTTTACTGTGTATGTAAATCCAGTGAATCAATTGAGAAGTGGTGTGTGGAAGAATCCTTTTAATGATCCTGAATTAATTAAAAAGAAGAATGAGGTAGGACATTTAACTTTGTTTCCACAATATGTTCCTCATTATACGACCAGACATTATTCATGGACTCCTCGTATTACAATTGCATTTGATTTAACTATGTTTCCTCCAGGAAAAGGAAGTTGGATAGAATTATGACAATAAATAAACCTGCATTTAAAATGAATATGACTAAATTTGATACAGCAGAAATTGCTAATTTTCCTACAGAATATAAAGAAATGATGCAAGGTCTTCTTACTAAAAGGCAGATTGAAATTCTTGATGGTGCTGGACTGAAGTCCCATGAAGGAATGGTTTTTGGTAAGATGTATGCTGATTGGAAAAAGCGTAAGGGATTTGTATAATGTTGAAACAATCTAAAGCAGCACTTATAATATTAGCAGTAACAGGATTGGCAAGAGTTTGTCTTTTTGCTATTCCTGTAGTGGGGGTATACTTAGGAGTAAATTCCGATAACATTGAGGAAGTAAAATGAAAACTACTGAAAATTACGAACAATTATTGGAAAGGTTTTATAAAAGAACCACCCAATTAGAAGATAGACAAGTTGAATTGGAAGAGGCTCATTTAGAGTATATAAGATTAGATAGAGACCTTGATAGATTAAAAGGATCTATTCAAGCAGTTGAATACTTAGCATATGGTAAGTTACCTCATGATGGAAATCATGGAGGGATGGCAGATCATCAACCAAAAGAGGACTAATGCTTTTTTTAATTTCAATAATGTCATTCGCAAATTTTGTATTCTATCCATTGGTGATAGGTACAATCATTGCAGTGATTATAGAACAAATCTTCAGAGCAAGAGGTGATGAAGATAATCCAAAAGACGTAAGAAATGTAATTCTTTCTATGGGAGTTAGAAAATACCTCTATAGACAAGCATGGATTTTTAATGTAATATGGTTTATAGGATATTTTATTCTTATGTTTACAGTAGGAAGACAACAACCATCAGCAATGCCTGATATGTTATGGCAAGGATGAAAGAATTAATGCATGGGAAGGTGAAGACCTTATATAATACTGATGATCCTCAGAAGGTACTCATTAAGTATGAAGATAAGGTCACTGCCTTTGATGGTAAGATGGTTGATTACCCGAATGAAAAGGGTAAGGTTTGTTGTTTGATTTCAGCACTTCTTTTTGAGAGGTTAGAGAAAGCAGGAATTAGAACTCATTTTTTAGAGTTACCATCTCTTAATACAATGTTATGTAAGAAGTTGACTATTATTCCTGTAGAAGTTATTTGTAGGAATTATGCTGCTGGATCTATTGTTAAGAATACTGATGGTCTTAATGAAGGTATGCCTATTAGACCTTCTATTGTTGAGTTCTTCTTAAAGAACGATAGTAAGGGTGATCCTTTGCTTACAGAGGATCGGGTAAGAATGATGGGTCATGATCCCCTTCCTCTTAAGGAGCAAGCTTTAATGATTAATGATCAATTACAAGTATTGTTTAATCTTTGTGGTATAGATCTTGTAGATTTTAAATTGGAGTTTGGTAAAGATGTTCATGGAGATCTCTTTCTTGCTGATGAATTATCTCCAGATAGTATGAGGTTATGGAAGAGGGGAACTCAAGAAAGATATGACAAAGACTTGTTTAGAAAGGATGAAGGTGATATAGTAGAAGCATATAAGTTTATACTGGAGAGTTTAAGGAGGTTTGTATAGATGAGAGCCATTTATGATGATAACTCTATCCTTATTAATTTAAATGAATTGGTACGTGTTAGATCTGAGTTTCTTAAGCAAAGTATGTCTGATAATCAAGCAGATTATATTGCTGAACAATTAAGAAGGACTTTAACTTGGGATACATTGTATCACATGGTTGATGAAGCAATTTTAGAGTTCTTTGATCTTCATGAATCTCCTTACGGACAGATATCTCCTCCTAAGGGATGGGAAGCTGAATTAGTCAGAAGGGAAAAGAATGCTGCTCAGTTTGAATTAGTAGATTTGGAAGGAAATGGTTGGACTATTAAAGTACCCAGGAGAAAAAAATAATGCATGGAAATTTGGAGCCGGAAGATAGGGTAATGGATGATAATCATGATAAGGATCTCAAAGATCCCTTAGATGAATGGAGGGATGGTAAGGTCTATCCAGTTAGTACATCTACCACACAACTCCTTGGAGACCTCTCCAAGGCATTCTATGAGTCTGGATGGAGTCCTCATCATACGTTTGAAGTTCAACAAGCAGGGACTTGGAAGAAAGATAGATTCATTGTTATCAAAAACAGATCTATTGAACAGAAATAACCACTAAATAAAATTTTTAAATATCACATGTCAGATCTAATGAATTTTACTGTTTACTCTAAGGATGGCTGTCCTTATTGTGTAAAGGTCCAAGAGGTATTACAACTGGCAGAACTTAGACATGTAATATATAAACTTGGTAGGGATTTTGATCGGGAAAGTTTCTATCAACAGTTCGGTCAAGGGTCTACCTTCCCTCAAGTTGTATTAAACCATCAAAACCTTGGGGGATGTACTGAGACTGTACAATATTTAAAAGAGAACAACCTAGTCTGATGAAAGATGACTTCGACAATGTATATGATTTGATAGAACATGCTATTGATATAGCATTTTTTAAAGGAAATATGCAGCTTAAGTTTTATGATTTTCTAAAGTATCGTAAGACTAAGAAGTATGAGGTAGATGCTTTTATTGAAAGTTCTACTGCGCATGAACTTTCTGATCTTATATTGGAACTTGATGGGTATATTAAAGGAGGTAAAGATAACGAACACAAACAATTGCGTGAGGCATATGGACACATCTCTAAACCTCAAGCAAGAAAGATAAGAAATTATTTGTATAGCATCCTTGAAGATGCTTGGAGGTATAGTAGTGACAGAAGACCCGGAAGGCGCAAAAAGCAATCTAAATAATGACAAAAGTGATGAAGACTCTTTTAAGATTAATAGAGGAGTTGAATTACTATTAAGAAATAAGAGGAGGGTATCCAGACCAAAAACTTTTCAAGTAAAGTTTGGTAATATGATTTCCCTCTTTTCTAGAGAGATACATTTTTACTTAGACTTTCACTTGGACATACGAAAAAGTAGTCCCGACGGAGAGGAGTAAATGTTAATTTTAGTTACCTTATTCTTTACCACCATAGTTTCTATTATATTTTTAATGATTGGTGGGGTGATCGGATATCTCCTAAAAGAATATGTCTATGACAGAACCTCTAGCTACATTCCAGTTCATCCAGAAATGTTCGATGAAAATGGTCAAATCATTGCAGATGATATTCTAGCAGTAAGATTTGAAAATAACATTGAAGATACTTCTCAAGATGAATCCTAAATAAACCCATTACTTTGAAATGATTATGACCAAAACATTTACAGTTAAAAAGAAACTTCCCCCTAACCCTTTTATGCATGAGATTTTGGACCTTGTAAGTAAGCAACGTTCCAGGGCTAAAAAAGTGGAGGTGTTGAAAGAATATGAAACTGATGCACTTAAATCTATTTTAATTTGGAATTTTGATGAGAGTGTTATCTCTGTACTTCCAGCAGGAGAAGTTCCTTATGAAAAAAATGATGTTCCTGTAGGAACAGATCATACTTCTTTAAGAAAAGAATGGAAAAATCTTTTTCATTTTGTTAAAGGAGGGAATGATACTCTTTCTCCTATTAGAAGAGAGACTATGTTTATTCAGATCCTAGAAGGTCTTCATCCAGAGGAGTCAGAAATTCTTATTTTAATTAAGGATAAGAAGTTGTCTAGTAAGTTTAAACTAACCAAGGAAGTTGTGTCTGAAGCATTTACAGATATTGTATGGGGTGGTAGAGGAGGATGAGTGGAGGATTTCGTGAAGGAGAGTATGATGTAAAGATTGAAGGGATGGCGCCTGACCAGATAGATGCTCTTCTTAAAAAGTATAAAAAATTAAACAAGTATAGAAGGTCCTCTCTCTTTGCTATCAAAACTCTGGATGGCACCGAAAATGTTGTTGCTTCAATGGTTAAAGAAGCGGAGGATCTTGAATTATGACTTTGAGTACTAGATATAGAATGGAATTGACGGATATATGTTGTCGCATGAGATCTGAGGGTCCTGTTACATTAGAGGAAAGAATTTGGATGAATAAATTATGTGAACACAATCTGCAAGCACGAGCACTTGCAGGTGCCTTGTTGTGTCCAGATAAAATAGATCATGCCTAATAAACCTATACCCGGAAGTTACATAGACACTCAGGGGATGGGTGGTCCTACTAATCCTAATTATGATCCTAAGAAGGATACCACAAAGCATCTGCCTATGGAGATTAGACCTCGTAGGTTATTCACTCCAGAGTATGCAAAGGAGATGAAGATACTTATTAATGAGGTGTTAGATGAGAGAGATGGTAAGAGGGGTATATCATACTTTGATACAGATCACTTCAAATATCGGCTTGGAGAAGATGAACCACCATATTATTCGTGGGAATGAAAGAAAGGATAATAGATAATTTTCTTCCTCAAGAAGAATTTGAATCCCTACAGGAAGCTATTGTTTTTAATTCAAAGTTTCCGTTTCATTTTGCACAGGTTACCAAGAGTTCTTCAAGTGAGAAAGATTATTGGAATTGGTATGGAATACATCTTCTCTATAATTTTGATGTTCCTAATAGTCCTTACTTTGAATCCATTTATCAGTTGTTTATTCCTAGATTCAAAGACTTGGGAATCTGTGAGTCTTTAATAAGAATTAAAGCCAATTTTTTTCCTTATACAGAGACATTAAAAGAGCATCATCCTCATCAGGATTATCCTTTTTTTAATACTGGAGCTATCTACTCTTTGAATACTTGTGATGGGTTTACAAGAATGGCAGATGGAAGTAAAGTGGATAGTGTAGCAAATAGAATTGTTTTCTTTGATGCAAGTAGTTCTCATAACTCAACTACCACGAGTGATTGTGCTGCTAGATATAATATTAATTTTAATTTTAAATGAGGATTAAAGAATCTCATGAGATAATAATTGATCAGCATCCTTATCATGAAACTCTTAATACAGAATTGATAAAGGATGCTGGAAATGCTGATTATGGAGTACCTTATGCACAGAATGCAGGAGCTTCCCATATTCATGCAAGGATGAGCGCTTATACCACGAGATCTAGATCTATTGATTTATTATCATCATGGATGAGAAGTCTACTTCATAGAAGATATGTATGGTTATCTAAAGAGAAAATAGAAATTTGTAATACTTGGTTTAATAGGTATGATGTAGATGATTATGCTACTTCTCATGATCACATACCTTTTCCTTTTAGTTTTAATTACTTTATTAAATGTCCTAAGGGAGCTGCTCCTTTTGTTTTTACTGGGAGTGGTAAGAGAATAAAGCCAGAGGAAGGAAAGGTTATAATCTTTCCTTCATGTATACGTCATCATGTACCTAAAAATAAATGTAAGGATAGAATTGTATTAGCGGGTGACATTGCTTTAGGTTCAAATTTTTATGGTTTAGGAAAGTGATAGAAGTAATTGATAATTTTTTGCCCTCTTTTCAATTTAAACAGATTCAATCTGTATTAATGGATGGGCAATTTTCTTGGTATTATAATGATTACATTGGATATTCCGATGACAAGAAAGAAGTAGGTAAGTTTCAATTTGTTCATACCTTTTTCAATGAGGACCCTCCAAGGAATGGAGTAGCCTCTATTTTTTATCCTGCCATGGAACCTTCTATTAATAAATTAAATGTTAGAACTTTACATAGAATTAAGGCAAATTTAAATCCACGAACTATTTTTCATAGGAATGGTGGTTGGCATATTGATTATCCTGATATTACAACTTCTGTTTATTATATTAATACCAATAATGGATGGACACAATTTAAGAAAGGTGGTAAAGTAAAGTGTGTTGAAAATAGGATGGTTATTTTTGATTCTAATTTAGAACATACTGGATTTAGTTGTACAGATCAGAAGAGGAAAGTAGTTGTAAATTTTAATTATGAAAGTTATTGATAATTTTTTACCCTCTTATCAATTTCAATCTTTGCAGAATGTTTTGATGGGTGATAACTTTGCTTGGTATTATAGAGAAGGAATTGTAGATGTTCCTCAACATGGTAGATTTCAATTAATTCATCCCTTTTATGTGGATGGTAAACCAGTAAGTCCTTATTATTCATTACTGGAAAGTGGGTTGTCAAAATTAAATATCAAAAGGATAGTTAGAATCAAAGCAAATTTGATTCCTAAGACTGTGTTCCCACGGTTTAATGGATATCATATAGATATGGAGGATGTGCCCTCTGATCTAAAAGTTAAGACTGCTATTTTATATGTTAATACTAATAATGGATATACAAAATTTAAGAAGGGTGGTAAAGTAAAGAGTGTTGCAAACAGGATGGTAGTATTTGATTCCACATTAGAACATGCTGGAGTAACTTCTACTAATCAAAATACTAGAGTGGTTGTAAATTTTAATTACGAGGAACAATGAGACTTGGTATTATGTGTTCTGGTGAGGGGACTAACTTTGAAAATATAGTTCACTCATGCCCTGACCATGAAGTTGTATTGATGGTATACAACAAGAAGAATTGTGGTGCTAAGAAGAGAGCAGATAGGTTGGGAATAAACTCTGTTCGTATTGCTAGTAAAGAAGAAGATAATATAATTCTTATATTCCAAACCTATCAAGTGGATCTTATTGTAATGGCAGGGTGGATGAGAGTAGTGTCTAAGAAGTTCTGTGATGCATTTGCTGGACAGGTTATAAATCTTCATCCTTCTTTACTCCCTAAGTATAAGGGATTGAATGCAGTAGAACAGGCTCTCAAGAGTGGTGATGATCAAACTGGTTGTTCAGTTCATTTTGTAACAGAGGAACTAGACTCTGGTGCTATTATTAAACAACAGACAGTTCCTATTCTGCCAGGAGATACTGTTGATTCATTACAACGAGCAATTCAACAAGCAGAACATTATCTTTTACCTTTGGTTATTAATTCTTTCTAAAGAAAAAATAAAATTGTATAACATGTTACAAAACTAGTTGACTATATAGAATATATGTGTTAATATTCACATATCGTTCAACCCTTACGGGTCGCAAGTAAGTCGCGGAACGGAGCGTTCATCCCATGATCTCTTTATTATTGGCTACTACTCTCAGTTGTAATGATGCTCAGGATATTGTCCAGAATATCATGAAACAGAGGGATTTTAGTACTCTTGAGAAGCATGAGCTTATTGAGGTGATGAAGAGTAATAGTGAAGATGATTGTTGGGACGCAAACGACTAAAGGAACGGGCCTTAAAATCCAATTACTTTAGGAGTAAAATTATGTCATTAACTTATAGAGGTGTCACTTACGACACAGACCACCAAGCTGGTTCCTCCGCTGCACAGTCTCTCACTTATCGTGGGAAGCAGTATACCAAGCAAAGTGGATCTTGCAGAAAGGTAACTTTCCATGAGGTCTACAGGGGTATAAAGCATGATGAGCAAAGACTTGTCTGTGCTTGAATATAAGACTTACAGAATCTTAGAGGAGAGGGGTTGACCCCTCTCTTTTTTTGTTTTATAATGAGATGGAAAAGGAATGATATGGACAAAGAAAAATTAAAATTAATTGTAAGGAATCTTCGCTTACTTGTAGATTCCTTAGAGTCTGAAGTTTATTCTGACGTGGAATCCCATAGACAAAGGCAATACCAAACGCCTATTACAGATTATGATGAAATCTTTGAGGATGATGATGGACACCCCGACTGATTCAAAATATTCTGAGGAAAAACTTAAGTTAAGAGCAGAATGTCTCAAAATACTGTTAAAAACTTACGGAAATATAAATATTAAGGAAGTAACTCCAACTCGCGCTATTTACGAATGTGCCGATGAGTGGTGTAGTAAACAAGTAACCACTGCCGGCCTAGTTGCTTATTTCAAGGCTTATTACGTCCAGAATGAAGACAAAGAAGGCGATTAAATACATCATTAAACACCCCGAGCATTTTTCAGAAGGCGAACAGGCATATGCGAAGATGATGAAAAAACAACGCAAATTAAGAAAGAAGGTTAGGAAGAATGAAAGTCAAACTAATCACAGTGACCCCTGATGCAGAGAAACATATAGCATACTGTGCAAGAGTAAGTAATCCTAAAAATCAAGACAACGAATCCTTTGCAGGATTACTTAAGTATTGTATTAAGCATCAGCACTGGTCAATTTTTGAGCAAGCATTCATGACTCTAGAGATTGAAACTACTAGAGGGTTAGCAGCTCAGATACTTCGTCATAGAAGTTTTACTTATCAAGAATTTTCTCAAAGATATGCAGATAGTAATTCTTTGGGAGATGTGGAATTACCTGAATTAAGAAGGCAGGATGATAAGAATCGTCAAAATTCTATTGACGATTTAGATCCCAAGATGATAGACAAATTTAATAGACAAATGAATACTCTATTCAGTTCTGCCTTTTCATTGTATAATCAAATGTTAGAAGCAGGTGTTGCAAAAGAATGTGCAAGGTTTGTACTTCCTCTTGCTACTCCTACTAGACTTTACATGAGTGGTACTGTTCGTTCTTGGCTTCATTATATTGAACTTAGGACTGGGCATGGAACTCAGAAAGAACATATGGAAATTGCTTGTGAATGCAAGAGTATTTTCTCTGAACAGTTTCCAACCATAGCTTCAGCTATGTGGCTATAAATAACCCTACACATTATTAAGAATATGCCTACTTATCCTGTAAAACATAAAGAGACTGGAGAGGAAAAGGAACTTTCCATGTCTATGATTGCATATGACCAATGGAGAAAAGAAAATCCTGATTGGGATAAAGATTGGTCCAAAGGTGCTGCTGGTGTTGGTGAAGTTGGTGAGTGGGCAGATAAAATGATGAAGTCACACCCAGGCTTTAATGATGTTTTACGTAAAGCATCTAAGATGCCAGGTGCTACTGTGAGACCTTTCTAATAGTATTATGCCAAGAAAAAAGTCAGCAGGTATTAGTACCAATCCCGTTCCAGCCGGGATGAGTAGTAGAAAAATGAAAAGAAAGAAACCAATCAATCTGGATTATATTAAAAAGATTGAACCCCTTACTCCTAATCAAGAATCTTTCTTTGAACATTATAAGAAAGGTCAGAATTTGGTGGCTTATGGTTGTGCAGGTACAGGTAAGACATTTATTACTCTCTATAATGCTATCTTAGATGTCCTGGACACAAAAACTCCTTACGAAAAAATATATATTGTTAGGAGTCTTGTTGCTACTCGTGAAATTGGGTTTCTTCCTGGTGATCATGAAGACAAGTCCGACATTTATCAAATTCCTTACAAACATATGGTAAAATATATGTTTGAGATGCCAGATGATGCATCTTTTGGTATGCTTTATGGTAATTTAAAATCCCAAGGTACTATTGATTTCTGGAGTACTTCATTTATTCGTGGAACTACCTTTGATAGTTCTATTTTGATAGTAGATGAATTTCAGAATTTAAATTTTCATGAATTAGATAGCATAATTACTAGGGTGGGTGAGAATAGTAAGATTATGTTCTGTGGAGATGCAACACAGACTGATTTGACTAAAACAAATGAAAGGAATGGGATAATTGATTTTATGAAGATCTTGCAAAATATGCCATCCTTTGCTACAATAGAATTTAATGCAGGTGATATCTGTAGAAGTGGTTTAGTCAAAGAGTACATTATTTCAAAACTTGAATTGGGTATGGAAATGTAATGTTTAATCATGTGGACCTTGAACTTCCTACTTTAGATAGGAATACTATTGATGGCGTGAGATACTATGATGGTCCTAATGGAAAGAAATTAGTATCAATTACTTCTGTTATTAGTTGGATTAATCGTCAGATTTTTATAGATTGGCGTAAGAAGGTAGGGACAGAAGAAGCAGATAAGATTACAAAAAAAGCCACTAGTAGGGGTACAGACATGCACACCTTGGCTGAATCTTACTTGCAGAATAAAGATCTTCCTTCCGTTCAACCCCTTTCAGAGTATCTTTTTAAGCAAGCTAAACCAGATCTTAATAAGATAGATAACATTCATGCTATTGAAACTTCACTTTATAGTGAGCACTTAGGAATAGCAGGAACTGTAGATTGTATTGGAGAATATAACGGAGAGCTTGCTGTTATAGATTTCAAGTCTTCTAAAAAACCTAAACCTCGGGAGTGGATTGATCATTATTTTGTGCAGTGTGCAGCATATGCTTGTATGCTCTTTGAGATGACTGATATATCAGTTAAAAAATTTGTAATCATTATGTCTTGTGAAAATGGGGAATGTGTAGTTTATGAAGAATATAATAAAGGAAAGTACATCAAGATACTCTCCAAATATGTTAGAGAGTTTGTTGAATTTAAGTTGCAACAGTATGTCAAATCCTGAAGAAGCTCGCTTTAATGAGATACTAGAAAATAAATTTTATTGTTCTCGGAAATTCGTAGAAGAGATAGAATCTATTGCGTTAGAAAATAAGGATATGAAATATATTGATGCAATAATTTTCTTTTGTGAGAAAAATAATATTGATATTGAATCAGTTCCTAAGTTAATATCTAAACCTTTGAAGGAAAAACTTAAGGGTGAAGCTATGGAATTAAATCTCTTGAAAAGAACGTCTCATGCCAAACTACCTCTTTAAAGAAAAGATGGAGGTATGTGTGGATTATCATCCACATCATAAATCTTTAAATAAAAAGATTTTAGAAGAGGCTAAGGAGTTTTATTTTGAAAGAGAGTTATATAATGGTGATGGAGGATCAACTAATGTTAAAGCAGTGCAAACTAGAAGTGGAATTATATCTCCCACTACAGAGTTGTTGCGTCAATGGATTTTACGACTTGTTATAGAAAATCTTTTTCCAAGGATAAAAAATCTGCATGTCCATGATTTGTGGATGGCAGTCTATGATAAGGGGGATTATACTACTCCTCATACACATAGACCTTCTATGTTTGCTTTTGTTTATTTTGTAAAGGCTCCTCTAGGATCTGCTCCCTTAGTTTTTCCTACCAGTGGTAAAAGGGTAAAGGCAGAAGAGGGAAAGATTATTATCTTTCCAGGATACCTAGTTCATTCTGTACCTAAAAATAAATGTAAGGGAAGAATTGTATTATCTGGAAATGTTTCTCCTGCTTTAGTGGAAAGTTCAGATTATGGATTAGGATTCAGGTATGAATTTGATGATGATACTCATGAAGAAAATGAATGATTAAAGTGACTCCTTTCGATGCTTACAAATCCTATCTGGGATTAAAGAATCATTTTACTAAAGAGAAGTATGATTACCATAGATATGGTGGTAAGTCTCGGGCTACTGTTCAGAGTTTTTATAAACGTAGAGACAGATACTTCTTTGAGAAATTAAGTAGACAGAAGAGTGATGATGAAGTTATAGAATTTTTTGTTTCTAATTTTGTTTCTTGTTCTGATCCTCAGTCTTTATGGATTGGAGAGATGATGAAAAATGGTGATAAAAATTACACTAGTTGGAAAAAGAGAATTCAATCTATGACATATATTTTTAAAGAAGAAGTGGAATCTCTTTTTAAAGATAGGGATTTTGATAAAGTGTTTGAGATTGAGAGATCTAAACATCCTATTCTAGTTAAAGAGCATTTGCAGAATAACATTTCTTTAGAGACTTTAATTCTTTTAGATAAAATTTTAGGATTTAAAAAAGAATTTGATAGAAAATTAGAGGATCCAGTGTGGAAGTTTCTTTCTATGAGGATGGAAAAGTATACTTCCTTCATAAATATTAATGTATTCCGTTATAAAAAACTTCTTAAGCAGGTAATGGGCGTATGAGATTTTTTGATTCTCCTATTGTTCAGGAAGAGATGAAAGAGATTACTAAATTGCAAGAAGCAGTTTATTCTCAAATTTTCTCTTTCTCTGAGATGGGTAAGGAGGAAAAGTTAGAGCATGTTGAAAAGCTTGAGAACCTCATGAGGAAACAACAAGTTCTTTATACTAGGTTGTCTCTTTCAGATGATCCTCAAGCTAAGATGATGAAAGAAAATATTATGAGGTCTGCTAAGGAAATGGGATTTCCACCTAGCGTGGATTTAAATTACATGTTCTCTAATATAACCAATATTGTGGAGAATATGAGAAAATCCATTGACGAGTCTTGACTCTAGTGTTATTATAATAGGGTACACATAAGCCAAATACAATCAATACGGAGAATACGTATGTCTTTTAAGGACTTAAAAAAACAAAGCTCTTTGGGCTCTTTGACCAGTAAACTGGTAAAAGAAGTAGAGAAGATGAATAACACTGGTGGAGGTGCTGATGAGCGTCTCTGGAAACCAGAAATGGATAAGGCTGGTAACGGTTATGCTGTTATTAGATTTTTACCTGCTCCTGATGGAGAAGATTTGCCATGGGTTAAGTTATTCTCTCATGCATTCCAAGGTCCAGGTGGATGGTATATTGAGAACTCTCTTACTACCATCAATCAAAAGGATCCTCTAGGAGAATTGAATAGGGAGCTTTGGAATAGTGGTAATGAAAAAGATAAAGACACTGTACGTAAGCAGAAGCGCAAGCTTTCTTATTACAGTAACATCTATGTTGTAAAAGATCCTGCCAATCCTCATAATGAGGGTAAAGTATTTCTTTATAAGTATGGCAAGAAGATTCATGACAAGATAGTTGGTGCAATGCAACCAGAGTTTGAGGATGAGACTCCAATCAATCCTTTTGATTTCTGGCAAGGTGCTAACTTTAAGTTGAAGTTACAGAAGAAGGATGGATTCTGGAATTATGATAAGTCTGAGTTTGATAGTCCAGGTCCCTTGTTGGATGATGATGATGCATTAGAAGCACTTTGGAAAAAACAGTATTCCTTAACTGCCTTTGTTGCTTCAGATCAATTCAAATCATATGATGATTTGAAGAAGCGTTTAGATTATGTTTTGGGAACTAGAAATACCAATCGTCCTACTCCTGCTCAAGAGGAAACAGACTATGATTCCTATGCAGCAGTTGAAAGTAAGAAGGTGACTGAAGAGCAAGTCATGCAAAAACTTGAGCAGTCTTATCAGCAGTCAAAAACTGTGAATGAATCATCAACTGAAGAAGAAGATGATCCGCTCAGTTACTTTGCTAAGTTAGCAGAGAGTTAATAGGACTTCATATATTATTTCAACTTTTAATTCTAAAATTGGGGGAAAAAAATTCCCCCAATTTTTTTATGTCTATTACTTTTTAAGTATATAATCTAATGTTTTCTCCTCTTACCACGTTTTCAGATATAAACTGACTGCTTCCTGGTTTATAGGGCATTAATTCTTCTATACTATTAAGTGCTAAGGTGACATAGACTGGTTTAAGGATAAAGATATTTCTTCTAGAATCTTGAATTTTTTCTTCATATTCATAGTTAGTCACAGCGTCCGTAACATTGCTGGCACTGACTAATGAACCGCTATCATAATATTTTAAGGAATATGTTTGAGGAACTTCCATGCCTTTAGGGAGCATTATCATTCCTTTACTGTTTTTTACTTCAACAGTTTCATAATGGTGAACAGCATTGAATTTGTCTTCAGTTTTATATTTGGTAAGGAGATAATTATAAAAAGATTGTTGAGAAAGAGGCCATTCATGATCCACATTTAGGATATTGTTAGATAGCAATACCAACCAGTCTAAGTATTGATCGTTATATATTTTAAAAGCAATTTGGTCAGGTCTTTCATCTCCTAGAATTTTGTATTTGGTAAAATTCGTAGCATCTTCAAAGATATCAGAGGGTACTTTTAATCTTTTAAAAAGATTTTTTACTTGAATATACTCTGAAATGAGGGCGTCTGAAAATCGACTTACATAGTCGAAATTTGGCACGAAAGAAAAGTAGGTATTTGCCATAGTTAATATCCCATATCTCTCCAAGCTTCATCTATTTCATCTGCATAGATTGGCTCAAGTTCACCGAATGTCATGGTAACTGCATATGAAGTAAGAGAACCATTATCTCCATAGGTCATATAACTTCCATCAGGGGTGTAATTCACACTAAAGTTGGTCATAGCACAAGGCTTGAACTTGTTGAGGAATGGATGTTGTCTGTCTGTATCATTATATATGTACTCTAATCTGAAGATTCTAGGAGTTTTAAGAAATAATCCTGATGAGGACCTTTGAGGGGCCATATTTCTTTTAAAGGTTTTAATAATTTTTCTAATTTCCTTTGATTCTTCCTCACTTCTAGGAGTGAAAGTAAAGTTAAAATTAAAAGTTCTTAATCTAGGACCACTGAAAAGTAATTCAAGATTGGGATTTATGACGGTTCCAGTGGATCTAGCTGTAATATTTGTTCCAACTGCTTGTCCAGCAAAGTATGCTGCTATAAATGATTTAGTCGCATTATCATTCATCATTTCTTTTAAATTCTGTGCACCTTGACCAAAAGCTGCAAAAGTTCCTGCTACATCAAAATTGCTTAGGGCTTCAATAGATCCCAGTGCTGTATTGCCTAATGCCATTTGAACAGCATTTAATTTATCACCACCCCAGTCCACCGAATTGGTTTCTGATAAGTTAGGTTGCATTGGGAGTATAATTCTCTCCAATGGACGGTTGAGAAGATTATATAATCTTTCTACTGCACTTTCTCTACTTCTTCCTACATTTAATCCTGCTCTAATGTATTCGTATGCAGTGATTTTAATAAAATCATATCCTAAGTCTGGTATTTCAAGAGGATATCTATATACCATTCCAGGATAACCTGCTGTAGGTTGTGGACCCTGAGTATTTCTTCCCCATCCCATTTCTTCAGGACTTAAAGGTCTTTGTCCAATAGAGTTTTCAGGGAAGGTTGATTCTGGTTGGTAAGGAAGAGATCCGTGTAAAGTGTTATCTGCTTCTATAGCCAAACCAGTATTAGTTAAGGATTTATATCCTAGTAAAGCTTCTAGGTTTGTTAATCGTTGTCTTTCTTCTTCAGTATCTGAATTTTGAGATGCTAGGGCTAATGTATCTTGTTTAGTTCCTAGAGTTATAGCTGAATCTTGATTGATATAAGTAGCAGATCCAGTAAAAAATTCTGCATAAAGATTACTGTCTTCTATGGTAAAATTATTAGTTGCTCCATCATATGTGTGGATTAAGGTATCATCAGTATAGGGATTTACTTTATAGACTGAAAAATCTCCAGTATTAGTATCTGTTCTTATTTTTAATCTATCATATCCACTAGGAGTATCAGTACTATTTCTCTTATACGTACGAATAGAATCATAAGTAGTGGCCCCTGAAGACGTTGGACTCCATCCACTAGTATCTCTATTTTTATAGTCTGATGTTCTAATTACCGGCGTGGACATATACTAAAAGCGTATTTAGTTATTTATCTTGAAATTTTGATATGGAATTGATCGTAAATCTGGCATTTCAAGGGGATAAGCAACATGAAGGTATCCTATTACTTCTTCCCAAGTGTAATTGCGAAAATCTGGCCAATGAACATTGTATCCTCTAAATCCCCATTGAAAAAGACCAACACAAGCAATAAGAGGAAATTGGTCATAACGAATTCTAGGTGTTTTGGGTGAGTATATAAAGGTATAAAATCTTCCTACGGTAGGAATTATTTCAGTTTCTGTTAATATTTCAGTCACAGCTAGCATTCGTTCGTCAGCATCATCCATCCCAATGATGTCATCAACTACTCTTTCTAATCTATTTCTTTGATCTTCTAGATATTCCTCTTGTTCCATACAGTTCCTCTTCTGTTATGATTTTGAATTCCATTCCATTGTCTTTACAGAATTCTTGGGCTGCTCTCCATTTAGCATGATTTACTGCATACATTCTCATCTCATATAAGTATCCTTTGGTTACTCTGGATTTTTTCTGGGGTGGAGTAGTCTGTTTTTTGGGTTTTACTTCAATGATATATTTTTTTCTTTTACCATCTTCCTTCACTTCAATAAGATAATCTGGATAATATCTATGGAATTTATGGTCTAGTGGAGAAAGATACTTAATACTAAATTCTTCACTGGCCCAATTTATTACATTTTCATTTAAATCACAGTATTTGCAGAAAGTTCTTTCCCAGTTACTTCTGCAAATAATATTAGTATGATTGCCTCTATACTTTTGGGGATTGTGTGGCTTATATCTGCTTTTGTAAGATTGTGCCACTCCTCACCTACATAGTATTAGTAATTAAATTTATTTATAGATGGCGGGACCACGTCCTAATAAAGTATCTACATCTAGCTTAAAAAGTAGGCTTTTAAATCTTGCTCAGACTTCTGTTTATAGGGTAAAAGTTCAACCTCCTTTTGAGGTTGATAATTTTTTACAGCGTACTGGTAGGGATTTTTCTTATGGATCTACTGGAAGGGAAATAGAACTTTTATGTTCTGCTACTTCTTTACCTGGTAGTGCTTTGGCTACTCATGATAAAACTAGTGATTTTCCTGGAGTAACAGAAAAGTTTGCTTATCGTAGAATATATGATGAGACATTGGAGATGAGTTTTTATGTGGATAAAAATTATAATATTATTGAATTTTTTGAAGGGTGGACCGATTTTATTACTGGAATAGGGAGAAATGGAGTAAGGAGTGATTATAAAGAAACTCCTATTGGTTATAGAATGAGTTATCCTAAAAGTTATAAAACTAATATCTATCTTACAAAGTTTGAAAAGGATGAACAAAATAAACAACTAGCCTATACATTTGTAGATGCTTTTCCTATTAGTATTAATAGTATGCCTGTGAGTTATGAGGCAAGTGACTTGTTAAGATATAGTGTATCCTTTTCTTATGTTAGGTATGTAAGAGAAAGATTTAGAGCTACCACACATCAAGTAGATTTTAGTGAGGGAGCTACAGTAGTTGGAATTGTAAATTTAGATAATGGTATGTTTAGGGTAGATAGAATGGTTGATGGTCAGGTAGTTTCTAATATAGAATCTAGTAATCCTGGTCGTGGTTCTGTTATCTTCTAGTTGACTTTCGAATTGCTTAATAAATAATTGTACTGAATTGTTATAGGATATTATGCCTTTACCCACCATTGCTACACCAACTTATTCTTTGGTGTTGCCATCCTTAAAAAAAGAAATTGAATATAGACCATTTTTGGTTAAAGAAGAAAAACTTTTAGTTCTTGCTTTAGAGAGTGAAGATAATAAACAAATATCAAACACTATTAAGGCGGTTATTAAAGCATGTGTTCTTACTAAAGGTGTAAAAGTAGAGGAGTTACCTACTTTTGATATTGAATATTTGTTCTTGAATATTCGTGGTAAGTCTGTTGGGGAAGAAGTGGAAGTGAATATTATTTGTCCTGATGATGAAGTGACTAGTGTTCCTGTTAAAATTAATCTGGATGATATTGAAGTAGTGGAAAATCCAGAGCACAGTAAGCAAATTAGACTTGATGATAATTTGATGATGGAAATGAAGTACCCTTCTTTGGAGCAGTTTGTTAAAAATAATTTTGATTTTACTGAAGAGAGCACTGTAGAGCAATCTTTTCAGGTGATTAGTACTTGCATTGATAAAGTTTATAGTGAAGAAGAAGTGTGGAGTGCAGCAGATTGTACTCATAAAGAAATGCTGGACTTTATAGAACAAATGAATTCTATGCAGTTTAAAAAGATTGAAAAGTTTTTTGAAACTATGCCTAAGCTTTCACACGAGATTAAAGTGACTAATCCGAAGACTAAAAAGAAAAGTAAAGTGGTATTGGAAGGGTTATCGTCTTTTTTCGCATAGGGATGGTCCATATGGACCTCGAGAATTATTATAGGCTTAATTTCGCTTTGATGCAGTACCATAAATACTCGTTAACTGAGATTGAAAATTTGATGCCTTGGGAGCGAGATGTTTATGTTGCATTACTGCAACAGCATCTAGAAGAAGAGGAACAAAAACAAAAGCAACAAAACGCTAATGGCGGATAATCACACCCCTATAGTTAAAATTCTTTTAGACCTTGGAGTTCCTCTGGGGGATATCTCTACGGATAAAGATTATTTAAAGGCGTTGATTAGGGCTACCAATCAATTAGATGCTAAAGATGGTAGATATCCTATTTTACAGAAAGAAATACAGAAATTAAGGGCAATTTCCTTTGCTAGAGGAGGATCTCCGAGGGGAGGAGGGGCTCAAGTATCTAGAGTACAACCATCTGCTGGATTATCTCCTTCTAAATTACAGGGAACAGGAGGACAGGATAGTAAGATATCATCTAGTTTGAGTATTATTGAGGGAAATCTTCGAAGTATTTTGGATGTTTTTAGGAGTCAATTAAAGTTAGATCAAGATCAAGCAAGAGCTGCTAGGAAAGCGCAACAGGATGATCTCAAGAAAGGAAGAGAAGAGAAACTAGAATCTCCTAAATCATTTGGATCTAAATCTAAAATACTTCAAAAAGCAACCAAACCTGTTCAAGGATTTTTGGGGAAGTTATTAAATTTCTTTAAGAATATTTTATTAGGGGGTGCTATTCTGGGATTAATGAAGGTTATAGAGAATCCTGATCTTATTTTACAACCTATTAAAGATTTTATAGATGGTATTATTGGATTTTTTAATAAGATACTTAAAGCTGTTTTTGGTACTATTTTTGCTCCTATAAATTTCTTAATTGGGGGTATTAATGGGGGACTGAAACTGGCAATGGGAGCTATTGATAACGTCATTAGAATGATTCCTGGGATGCAAAAGCATGAAAATACTGAAGTTCCTCAGATTCCTCTCTTAAAACCACCTCAAATTCCTACTTTTAGTAAGAAAGAAGATGATACTTCTCCTCAAGAAAAAGTAACTCCTACAGATAGTAATATTGGGAATCAAGCACCCACTAGTACTTTGGGAAAGGATTTGATGAACGTGGGAGATAATAAATCTACATTTGTTACAGGATCCGGTGGATTTAGAGCATTTAAAAATGGTGGACTAATTAAGGGTCCTTCTCATCAACAAGGAGGAGTTCCTATTGAGGCGGAAGGTGGTGAGATGATGTTCAGTAGGAAATCTGTAGATTATTGGGGTGCTGATAATTTATTAGCAATGAATAAAGAAGGTGGAGGAACTAATAAAGGTTCTATAACAGGAAGATTTGAGGGAGGTGGTAAAGTAGGAAATGTAAAATTAAATCAAGCCAAAATAAGTACAGCCAATTCTTCCCAAGTGAATGTTCCTTCTCCACCTCATTCTCACCAAATGAAGGTTAAATTAGTCCCTCTTCTGGGTCAGAATAAAAAGGGTGAGCCTGCTAGTGCATCTTCAGCAGACCAAAAATCGGTTTCTTCTTTCAATTCTCAAGATGTAAATAATGCAGAAACTATGGGCATTATGGCCACGTATCAATTAATAGGATAAGAAGATGGCTATATTTACAGGTCTTGCACTTACAACAGGAGCAATTATAGGGAGTTTAGCAAAATCAACCAAGAAACCGGCGCAATCTAAACAGGCTGCTCAATTTGTTAAAGGAGGAGAAGAGAAGAAAGGTGGCGCCATAGTTCGTAGGCAACAGACTGGTATAGATAAAGCTTCAACAATTATGGGTGGTAAGTCTTCTGCTCTTGCAGTCATAGACAAACCTAGAATTAAAGTAGGATTTAAAGATATTAATACTCAGATTGATAATATTGTTGGACAGACTGTTAGTATCAGAAAAATAGTAGCAACTCATTATGCATTAGATAAAAAAAATGTTGAGAATAATAGAAAATCGCAAGAGAATTTAAAAAGAAAAAAGAGAGAAGGAGAATTAGAAAGTAAAAAAAGAAGGGAAAATGCTAAAAGAATAGGAATACCTGGACAAGATGCTGTTTCAAATTACTTTACCAACATTCTTTTAGGTGCAGGTATATTAGCTCTTATAAAGAATTTGGATAAAATTGAGAATTCATATCAATTTTTATTAAAAAATGCTCATAAGATATGGGTTGGAGTAAGGGGTGGATTAAGTTTATTAAAGCTTTCAATAAAAAATTTATTAAAATTTCTTAGAAGAGGGAGTGCCAAAGTTCTTAGTTCAATTACTGGGAAAATTGGGAGGGGATTGAAAAAGGGAGGAGGATTCCTACTTAAGCAATTTAGAAAATTGGCTACGGCTATAAAGACCTGGGGAAAGGTGATTATTCCAAATATCCTGAAGAATGTCAGGAAGGGGATGAGATTAGGAGATGCTATTAATGATGCAAGAAAGCTGGCATCAACTGTTCCTCTCTCAAGACGTGCTTTATCAGGAGTAAAGGCGGGGAGTCAAGTAACACAATCATCACGTGCTTCTAGATTAATAAATCGTAAACATGGGGCTGCTGCTCAAAGAATTTATGACAATGCAATAGCAAATGGTAAGAGTGTTGGTGCTGCCAAGGCAGCAGTTGATAGAGCATTAAGGAATGGACAAATAGTATCTAGACCAGACCTTGGATTGTCTATTAAAGGTAAAGGGACAGGAAGGATTTTTAAAGGTGGAGTTGGGAGGTCAGCAAATAGATTAATTATAAAAATTTTTGGAAAGGAGGGAGCTCAAAATGCAATGAGGGTGGCAACTACTCTTAAAGGCATTAAACCTAGACCTGTACCTATTATAGGACCTTTGATTGTTTTGGTTACATCTTTATTATCGAATGAAGGTGTAACACATGGATTATATAAAGCATTTGGTGCAGGTATTGGTGGAATGTTGGGTGGTTTTATTGGTGCTGCGGGTGGCCCTCTTGCTATAGTTGGAATGATGCTTGGAGAATTGGTGGGAGAATGGTTAGGAGATTTACTTTATACTTTAATGCATGGAGGTGGCGTAGGAGCTGTTAGTGAGAAATTGAAAAATCAAATAACTACTTTATGGCAGGATTTTCTTAAACCTTTGGGGGAGTGGGTTGCTAATAGTGTGGGTAGATTATGGAGTAATATATTGGAGTCAGAATCACTTAGTATGAATGTTCCTAAAGTATTAAGGAGGTTCCTAGGGGGAGTTGAGAGAATTCCTAATCCTGCTCTTTTTCTTAATCCTGTGGGTTGGTTGCTGAAGGGAAGAGAGATGGGTGGACTATTGATGAAATCATTTTTCCCTCCCCAGGCAGAAGGGGATTCTCAACTAAAACTTAACCTACCTCAAGTAAAGTTAGAAGATACTTCTGTTAAGTCTTCTAATGGAGTGGAACAGTCTGCGTCTTATGATAGTGACCAGGATGAAATCTTAGTTCCTATTCCTTTAGATGCGTTTGGATCTCAGAATCCAAATGTCGTGAGCATCCCTGGAAAGAATCATGTTATAGTCATGTCGAGCTTAAATAGTTATTGGAAGTCCAGATTGATGGCAGAATTAGCATAATGACAGCACAATTATCAGACATTCAAGCTGGATCTATTGATAGATTTCAGATTAATAGTAATACTGGAACTGCTAGAGAGGGGAGAAGTAGGGATCTATCTGCAGGGGTAAGTGAATTTAGATATTATGAAAGTGTTCTTTCTAATAGTATTACAGCGACTGCAGTTATTTCTGAGACAGGATTTGTAACAGATGGAAATGAATTGTCTACTGCCGCAGGGACTATAGATGGTCTTCCTATTAGAGGAGGTGAGAGAACTGATATTATTGTAAAAGATGATCATAATAACGTACTTAGTCCTAGAAATGGATTATATGTAAACAGAGTAAGAAATGCTGATCCAGGAAGTCAGAAAGATGTTTATTGGTTAGATTTTACTTCTGCAGAATGTTTTTCTAATGAGAAGACGCGAGTTACTAGAAGATATGATGGAAAAATATCACAACATGTGGAGAATATATTAACACAAGTTTTACAAACTAATAATAGAATAGATATTGATCCCACTGCTCTTGATTATAATTTTATAGGTAATACTAGAAAACCTTATAGAGTGTGTACATGGTTAGCATCAAAAGCGGTGCCTGAGGTGGCAGTTAATGGTAAAAATTCTTTAGGAGCCACAGCAGGTTATTTGTTTTATCAAACTCGTAATTCTTTTCATTTTAAATCTATTGATGTTTTATTGCAACAAAATCCTATTAGGAAATATATTTTTAATACTGGGGGAAAGGTAAGAGGATATGATGATAATATTATTAATTACACTATTGATAGAGATGTAGATTTGAAAGAAAGTTTAACTTTGGGAGTTTATAATAATAGATCTAATTTTTTTGATCCTGTTGCTTTTAATTATGTGGTGCGAGATTATAATGTGGAGGATCAAAAAGATAAAATAGGGATGGCTGGTAGAAATTTTGCTGCAGAAATGGCAGCACCTGATTTTACCAATTCACCCTCTAGAATGATGACTCATGTTTTAGACAATGGGGTTCTTCCTCAAGGAATTAATTCTCAGGAACAATTAGAAAATTGGAAAAATAGACCTCAATCTCCTAATTTTGATGCACCTAAGGCCATGGTTCAATCCATTATGAGATATAATGAATTGTTTACTATTCAGACTAATATTACTGTTCCTGGAGATTTTACTATTAAGGCTGGGGATGTGGTTGAATGTTCTTTTCAAGAATTAGACGGGTCTCCCAATAAGGGCGTTAATCGTGAATCATCAGGCATATATATGGTAGCACATGTATGTCATAAGGTTACTCCAAGTGATACTCTGAGTAGTCTTGGGTTAGTAAGAGATTCCTACCGACAAAGGCCTTCCTCAGAACCATTACTTTTCTGATTATCAATGATAGAACAAGGATTACTTAAACAGAATTTTATCGGTAAAGACGGCTTTGTATGGTGGATAGGACAGATAGCCCCACAAAGCACTTGGGTCAAAAATGCGCCTGCAACTGATATTGCAACAGTTCAGGAAGAAAGGGGATTTGGCCAAAGGTATAAAGTTCGTATTATGGGATACCATACTGCGCGAACCGAGGACTTGCCAGATGATCAATTACCTTGGGCTACTGTTCTTTATCCTATTACAGCAGGAGGTGGTGGAAAGAATTGTACTCAGAGTGCTAATTTATCACAAGGAACTTTTGTATTTGGTTTCTTTTTAGATGGAAATGATGGTCAGCAACCGGTTATTATGGGTTGTTTGGGATATAATGATTATAATGCTGTATTAAAGAATATTCCTAATGCCAACTTTATACCTTTTAGTGGGTATGAACCTAGTGATATGATACCGATTGGTGCCCAAAGGACTACTGGGGCAACGACGGAACTTCCTAGGACAGGTTCACAACAGACAACTACTGAAGGAAAGGTAAATAATTATTCAACTGAAAGTGCTCAAGTAGGTCTTGGACTTAAGACTAAAATAGAGTCTGAAGGTACTGGTAAGTGTAGTCCTGATAGAAGGCCCAGTCCAATAGCAAAACCATCTTCTCAGGATCCTCTTCCTATGGGAAGATTGCAAAAGCAAATTAGAAAGGCTATTCAAGATATACAAGATCTTCAAAAAACCATATATTCCATAAGTTGTAAGGGTACAAGAGGGTTAAGTAATATTCAGAAACAAATAAACAAAGCAATTAAGGAGGCTACTAAATTTATTTCTTCTTCTATGAAGACTGTTTATAATACTATAAGTGAAAAAGTACTTACTACACTTAATGATGCAGCGAAGGCAATTCTTTCATGGATTCCAGTTACTTATAGAACTGCAGCTGAAGAAGTAGTTCTTCTTAGTGCAGATAATCTGGCTTGTTTGTTTAAAAGACTTATTGCTACTTTATTGAAACAAATAAGAGGATTTATAATGGATGCTGTGAATAGAGTTATTAATGTTCCTAGATGTTTTGTTGATCAATTTATAGCTAATTTTTTAGCAGTTACTAAAGCAGGCATAAGTGGAATAGTAGGAGCTTTACAAGAATCTCTTACTTCTTTAGCTGATGCAGCAATGGGGGCTCTTGATATAGTGGGAGATGTTTTAGGTGTAATAGATGATATTCTTTCTTTCTTAACTTGTGACACTAAACCTAAAGAGTCTACCATTGAAGAATGGAGTATTTTAAGTGGAGAATCTTTGGTATCCAAAGCTGATATTGATAATATTATTGATAGAGCTAAGAATTTGGGATCTCAATTTGAGAGAGCAGGAGATTTCACTAATATAGAAGATGCTCTTAGTGATGTAGATTTCTCTAATGTTTTTGATGTAAGTAATTGCGATACTAGTGCTATACTTTGTGGTCCTCCTATAGTTCAATTCTTAGGATCTAGTGGAGCAGGCGCCAGAGCTAATTTAATTATTGGTTCATTGGGAGAAGTAATAGGTGTAGATATATTAAGTTTTGGAGATGGTAATTATAGTAGAGATACAAGAGCTATAGTACATGACCCTTGTGGAAAGGGAGTAGGTGCTCGTCTTGCTATTAGATGGAAGAATTATTATGGTACAGGAACAGGAACTGGAGTTGGTGACGGTACTGGAACTGTGGGAGAATTTGATATTGTAGTTACTGATCCAGGGACGGATTACTTGCCATCGCCAGATGGAAGTAGAGGAGGGGATGGGAGAACTTGGGCACAGGTGGATGATACTACCATAGATCATCCAGATGGAACTTTTGAAGTTCCTATTCCTCCTGGTTGGGATGTTCAAGTTGAAGTGGGAGATACAGTTCAATTGCCCCCAGGGAGATGTGTGGTTACAGAACCTTATGAAGAAGAACTATGTGGAAGATCTGTAGCTCAATATTCAGGAAAGTTTACTACTCCATCTGCTGATTATGATGCTTTGAGGGGAAAATATCCTTCTGTTGGAGATGGATCTTACCCAGTTATTCTTTCTTTGTGTGAAATTATTATTGTTGATGGAGGACTGGAATATCAAGAGGGAGATGAGATAGTCATTGAACCTAATGCAGGAGCTGTAGCTATTCCTAAGATTGATAAGTTTGGGAGAGTTATAGGTGTTAAGGTAACTAATCCTGGGGAAGGTTTTCAAGATTATCCTTCCATCTATATTAAATCAGATACAGGTTATAATGCAGAATTGCTTCCTAAATTCTGTATAGATAGAATTAGTAGTGATAAAGTACAAGAGGTGGGAACTCAAAGAGTGATTAATGTTGTAGATTGTGTAGGTAGCGTCTAATGGCCAAAGAAAATACTAGTAGAGTTAGATATGGCACCTCTGATGGTGAATTAAAGTTTGGAAGTTTGACTGCTGATAATGAAATATCCGCAGTATCGATAAGAAATTTTGCATCTCCTCTCCATTACATTGCTTTATCAAAAACTGGAGGTTCTTTTCGTAAAAATGGAACTATTTGTAGATCTACTGGAGCTTTTCAAGTTAGAGCAGGAGATGATATTAATGATGAGGAAGATTTTACCTTTGAGACTGGTAATCCAGACCTTACTCCCACTCTTATTGATGAGAGCGAATATAGGACGTCAGATCAACCTGGAATTTATCTAGAAGCAGTAAGTGGGGATGTAGTAATTAGAGCTCCTAGTGGAAAGGTGAGGATAGAAGGCCAGGTGGGTATTGAATTGGTATGCCAAGGATATGATAATGATACTGGTAATATTATTCTTGATGCAAATGAAAAAGTTATTATTAATGGACAACAAGTTCAAGTTGAAGGGAAAAGCGCTGTCGCTATAATTTCTTCTGATAGATTTGATTTGATTTCAAAAACTACCCTTAATATGTACTCTTTGAAGATAGATATATGTGATGCGGTTCTTACTAAGAATCCTTTTAGTGCTTTGGTGGGGGTAGTGAAGGGTACTACTACCAAGTTTGAAGCACAAATGACTCTTAAGAATTTTGGTTTATCTAGTTTTATATAAAATATGACGTTAAAAACTCCTGATACTTTTATTAAAGGTCAATTGCATGTAGGGGAAACTCTCCTGACTCCTGTTGGGTTTGGGGTAGGACCCCTTGCTCTTAAAGGTGCAGCTTATGTGGCTGGTCCTTTGATGGTAGGTGATACTAAACCTTTTCTAAGTCCTCCTGGCATTCCTCAAGCTACTTGCATGATTACCAAACGTTCTTCTTTGGACGGACTTTTGGATGGATCACCAAGTGCTGCTGATCAGGCAACAGGTCTTATTCCTTCACCATCAATTATGATAGTGAGTAATAGCATTGAGCAACCTGTTCCTCTTCCTACTGATGTGTTGATCGGTAATCCTATTTTACCTGTTGGAGTTACTATTAATACTGGAATATCTCTTTTTACAGTGTTTAGTACTAAAGAGACTCATTTTTCTTTAGCTGATATAGGATGGTTTTCTCCTTTTACTGAGAAAATAGCAGCACTTAATAATGACATTGGGGGAAAAGTTTTTGCTGGAGCTAAAACAGAATTGGGGGCGGATTCTAATTTTGCGATAGCAATGAATGCTGCTCCTATTGTTGGTTCAGCACCTATTGTAAATCCAGATACTAAGACTTCACTAACTACAGTTAATAAGAATTTCTGGGATATTAGAAGGAAGAAAAATTTTGATATCCCTCATCCTACTAAAGAAGGATGGAGATTAAGACATGTATGTATTGAAGCTCCCCAGGCAGATGTATATGTGAGGGGTAGATTAAAAGATAATACTGTGATAGAATTACCTGATTATTGGAAAGGATTAGTTGATCAGGAGACTATAGATGTTTCTTTAACACCTATTGGTTCTTATCAGGAACTTTATGTAGAATCTGTTCAATGGGGATCTCGTATTATAGTTAAGAATAATGCTGGTGGCCCTATAAACTGTAGTTACGTAGTTTATGCTGAAAGGAAAGATGGTGAGAAAAATATACCAGAGTATGAGGGAACTTCTTATAATGATTATCCTGGTAATAATGATGAATATACTCAAGGAACCAGCGCAGTAGTGGAGTGACCAAAAAATGACTAGATCACAAGAAATTTTAAGAGTAGTAAAACATAAGATAGATACCGCAGATCAGTGTAAAGAGAAATCTACTGAATTGATATCTGTGTTGGATGCTGGTAAAGATCCCTATAGGGGTTCTATTCAAGCGCTTGATATGCTTTTGTTTACTGAAGTCAATGATATTAATAATGCTATAGATGATGTAGGAGCAGCATATCAATCTAGAGTTGATGCTGGTTGTAGGAGTGATTTAATTTGGCGTGTTGTTGATTCTGATCCTGGTGATGGTACTCCCTCAAATCCTGCTACATGGGATTTGGAATGCGTTAACGTTCAAGCAGGAGGTTATGAAAGCAAATCAGCTACTGGAATAGGTAGTGTATTTGCAATAGTGGAGCCTAATGGAACTGGGGGAATATCTTCTGGTGGAGATACTCCTAATATAGGATTGGTTACAGATTTTTATCATGGACTTAAAATTTTCGATGAACCTTATGCTGCTAGCGTTACTGATACTTATGTTATAGGTGGAGTTGGAACTTGTGGGTTTGGAACTAATACTTTGTATTTTTGGAATCCCCCTAGTGCTGGTGGTGGAGATCCTGATGATGATAGTGCTGGTATTAAAACAGGAATGTTAGTACAAACTCAACCTGCAGCTCTTGGAATATTTGCCGGTACTTATAATGAAATTATAGGAGTGGGTACTATAATGTTAGATATAAGGTCCATTGATAGTGGAATTGGAACAAATAGTACAAAAGTTAATGTTCTTACATTAGAAACTAACACTATTGGAATTGCTTCAGTTCCTATGCCTGATGGTACTTATCCTAGTTTTATTATATCTAAGGATCCTGATTCTTTAGCAGTAGAAGATTGGGGGATTGAATTTGGAGAGGCTGTATATACTCCTCAAACTCTTAAAATGATGATTAGTAGTAGTATTGGAGCTGGAACTAGTATTGCATATGACAATTCAGGGGAGCCTAATGTGTTTAGAACATGGAATCAATTTATGTTGGGATTTCCAGATCCTGACGATTCTGAATCCAATGTAACAATACCTCAAGTGGGAGCTGGAAGATCTCATTATCTAGTGGGATTTGGTAGTTTTCCTGTTGCAGCTGGAGGAGGTGCAGCTACTTTAGGAGGTAGTAGAACAGTACAAGCTGCTGCACTTACAGATGGAAGTCTTTATAATAATGTAAGTACTACTTGTTCTACTCAACAAACTAATCTTGTTAATGCTATTACTACCAGAGATACCTTAGAAAGTGCTCTTGCTGCTTCGATGAGTACCTTTAATAATAGATTAACTCTTACCAATGCTATTAGGGAGGATCAGAATGATATTAATCTTAGAATTTGGGCATATAGGATGCAGATAGGAAAAGCCGATGCAGATATAGATAAAGCTAAAACATTTAGGGGAACTATTGAGAATTCAGAGTTTCTTGATATAATTAATGGTGCAGCACCAGGAGATAGCGAGTAATGAAAATTATTAATTCTAAGACTCAAGAAGGACTAGAGTATGCTGGTTTATTAGGTTTAGAGAGTGCAGTTTTTTGTAAGGGGCATTTGAAAGGTAATAATGAGATAGAATTACCAGATCATTGGAAAAAACTTATAGATGAACAGAGTATTACAGTTCATTTAACTCCAGTGGGTTCTCCCCAACAATTGGTTGTTAGGGGGATTCAGAATAACAAGATAGTATTGAGAGAGAATCCAGGATTACCTATAGATTGTTACTATTTGGTTATTGCCACTTTACAAGAAGGGATTTATGATGTATAATATGGGAACTCAAGATTTAATTAAATGTCAGATCATCCAAAAGATATAAAAGCAGGGGATGATGACGAATATTTGACACGGGTTGTTATTGATACGTGTGCTCGTACTTTTCGTCTTTATTCCAGTGAAGGAGGTGAAAAGGTAGTTGATTGTGATTGCATGGAAGAGTTCATGAATGTATTAGATTTAGTGCGTAAAGTAGTAGATGATGATATTGTTGCATATGTTGGACCTTTGACTGCCACTCAACATCCTAAATAGAGGTCGTTTTTTTCCAGCGATAAATAATCTATAATAGATATCCTGCGTAATAAGATGGCACTTAGTCGCTTAGATAATTTCCTGAAGAATGTTCGAGGAAATATTTTATATGTGAGTCCCAATGACCTAGATGCTACTGATAGTGTTGACAATCAAGGGAATTCAATGGGAAGACCCTTTGTCAGTATTCAAAGAGCTCTTATTGAAGCAGCAAGATTTTCATATCAGAAAGGACTTGATAACGATAGATTTGGTAAGACTACTATACTGTTGGCTCCTGGAGAGCACTTTATAGATAATCGTCCTGGATGGATACCTATCCATGACACAACTGCAAATACTTTTAGATTAAGAGACGGTACTACTTCAACTGATTTTTCTCCTTTTTCTTCTTCTTCAAATTTTAATCTTAATGATGTTAATAATGTTTTATACAAATTAAACAGTGTATACGGTGGTGTTATAGTACCTAGGGGTGTATCCATAGTAGCGAGTGATCTACGTAAAACCAAGATTCGTCCTAAGTATGTTCCTAATCCAGAAAATAGTAATATTGAAGCTAGTGCTCTCTTTAGAATAACTGGTGGATGCTATTTCTGGCAGTTTACTATGTTTGATGGTGATCCTAATGGATTTGTTTATAAGGATTACACTACTGCCAAGCATGTTCCTAATTTCTCCCATCATAGACTGACTTGTTTTGAATATGCAGATGGTGTAAATGCTGTTAAAATTAATGATTCATTCATTAATAATTTTGTAAGCACCAGAACTGATCTGCAGATGTATTATGAAAAAGTGGGACTTGCTTATGGTCCTGCTTCTGGTAGAAATATTTCGCCAGACTGGCCATCAGCTGGATTAGATATTCAGCCTAAGATTGATGAATATAGAATTGTAGGACCTACAGGAGGATCAGTAGGTATTAGTAGCATTAAAGCAGGGGATGGTGTAACTGCTAGTAAGACTATTACTGTTAATTTGAGTAGTGGTTTAAGTGGATTGGATGTTGATACTGCATTCCAGGTTAATGATGTATCTGATTCTGCTTATAATGGGGCATTTGTGGTCACTGACGTTACTACTGAAGATGCAGATGGAAAAACAACAGTATTTAAGTATGATGTTCCTACAACTCCCTCATCTCCACTTCTTAACCCATCTTCTGCAACTGTTGTCTTAGATACAGACACTGTTGCTTCATCTTCACCATATATCTTTAATATTTCATTAAGATCTGTTTATGGTATGTGTGGTATGAAGGCTGATGGCAATAAAGCCACTGGTTTCAAATCAATGGTGGTTGCTCAGTTTACTGGTGTTAGTTTGCAGAAGGATAATAGAGCATTTGTCAAATATAATAAAACTAGTGCTACTTTTGATACTTCTACTCTTGATGGTGGAACTATTGCCAATATTCATAGTAATGAATTAGCCAAATATAAACCTTCTTATTATAATTATCATATTAAAGCAACAAATGAAGCTGTTATTCAGTTAGTTTCTATTTTTGCTATTGGATATTCTTCTCACTTTGTTACTGAAACTGGAGGTGATTTCTCTGTTACTAACTCTAACTCTAACTTTGGACAGATTGCATTAAATTCTTCTGGATATAGAGATGATTCATTTGCTAAAGATGATGTAGGGTATATCACCAATATTATTCCACCAAAATCAGTTGGTAAGTCTCAAATTAAACTTGAGTATGGAGCCATTGATGTAAGTACTACTTTAGATCCAACTGTTGGAGTTGCATCTACAGGGAGGATGTACCTTTATCAAGAATCTAATGAGGCAGATGCTCCTGCTAGTGTAATTCAAGGATATAGATTAGGTGCACAATTAAATGATGAGATAAATGTAAATATTACTGAGACGGGCACACCAGTTAATAGATATGCACGTATTGTGATGCCTGATACTCAAGGTGCATCTCATAAAGTTAGTTCTGTAAAAATATCAACTGTAGGAAGAACAGTATCTACTGGTAATAGTATTGCTAGTAACACAGTTACATTTACTGAAAACCATCAATTCTTAAATGGTGAAACCATTAGATTTATTAGTGATAATGGTCGTCTTCCTGATGGTATAGAAAGTAATAGAATTTATTTTGCCATTACAGATAATGTAGATGATGATCAGATTAAGGTTGCTTCTAGTTTAACTGATGCTATTGAAGGAACGGATGTCACTATTAACAAATATGGTGGAACTCTGAGAGTTGAAAGTAGGGTAAGTGATAAAATTGCAGGTGATATAGGACATCCAGTTCAATATGATTCAAATAATACTCAGTGGTATGTAAACGTTTCTACTGCTGGCACTGAGAATACCATTTATTCTACTTTAGATAGAATAGGTTTAAGTACAGTTGGGGATGCTACTTCTAGAACTTATATTGAAAGACAACCAGACACTAGAAGTTTAGGAGATAAAATTTACAAGTATAGGTATGTTATTCCTTCAGGTAGTGGTATTACTTCAGCTAGACCTCCTAGGGATTCCTATACTGTTGTAGAATCTAATGATGTAACTGGTAAGAGTGATACTGAAGTTGCTCTTCAATTTAGTCCTACCAGTGTTACAATGACCAATTCAACTGAAATGAGGAATTTCAGTTTTATTCGTGAAGCAACTTATGATTCAGAAACTGCAAAATATGTAACTGAATTACCTCATGGTTTATCAGTGGGATCTCAGGTTAAAGTTTTAAAGATTACTAGTACTAATAATACTGTTGGTGCAGCAAGTTCGGGTTATAATGGAACATTTACGATTGCTGGTATCCAGAGTGCTACTCAATTCTCTATTACTGGGATGACAGAAGATCCTGGAACTTATAGTAATAATAATAATTCGAGAACCACATCTTTACCTACTTTCCAACTTCTTAAGGAGAATAACACTTATTACATATATGATGCAGAACAAGTCAAAGAGTACAAGTCTGGAGAACAGAATGGCATTTACTACCTAACATTGGTAAATGCATCTAATACTCCAGTAATATCTCCATTTAATGATGCTAGTAAGTTTTCATTCTCTCAACCCATTAAGAGTCTATATCCACAATATGATAGAGATAATCCTAATTCTGATCCAACAGAAACTCAATCTTATGCTTTCTCTGATCGTCTTGGAGAGGTTGTAGTTGATGAAGTTAAAAATAGTATTACTAAGGAAACTTTAAACAAATATTATGAAGATTTTGGTATTGGTGTTGGAATCACTAATATTATTTCAAATACTGCTGGAACTGCTCATACAATTTATACTGATCATGATTGTGGACTTAATCGTGCCACCAGTGTCAGTATTCATGTAGCTGGTGCTGGGTATGGTGATGGTACAGGAGCTACTGAATATCTTTATAATGCAGTATTAGGACCATCCTCTACAGGTAATTATGCAACAGGTAGAGTTACTGTTAATGCTTCTGGTAATGTAACTGCCGTTAAGATTATGAATGGTGGAACTGGATATGCAGTGGGTGATGTCCTCAGTATTTTAGGAACCGCTACAACAACTGGATATTCTACTGCTACTGTAACAGTTGATTCTATCTACAATAATGTTGGTGAAACCCTTCAAGTTGCTGGTGTAACTTCACAAACTGCTATAGGATATAATCAGTTCTATAGAATTACTGGTGTTTCCACTCATAATCAGATTCAAGTTGCATCTTCAAGTTCTATCACTGCTCCTTCTACTATTGGATTGGGAGTAACAGTAACAGAAAATGCATATGCACATGTAACTGGTAGAACTTTATCTATTAAGTCTTTAGATTATTCTGCTGGTACTGGAATAGCAACAGTTAAGACTTATCAAGCACATGGATTGCGTCCTGATAATACCATTTATATTGGGGGTGCTACTGAAGATTTCTATACTGGAAGTTTTGTAGTAACAGAAAATGTAGGATTAACTACTTTTAAAGCTAATCTTGGGATTAAGACTGAAGCTCCTACTTTATCTGGAACCCTTTATGGTTATAGGACAGGTACAGCAGCTCAGGCAGGTAATGTTACTCTGTATGATGAGAATTTTGGTGGTAGAACTGCAAATGTGTATGCTGGTATTACTACTACACTTCAGACAGCAGTTACGAGCACAAGTACTGCAAGTATTAGTATTAGTAATCTTGCTAATCAGAATTTAAATATAGGCGATTATTTGAGAATTGAAGATGAGATAGTAAGAATTAAGACAACAGTTGGATCTAATCCAATTTCAGTATTCAGAGGAGAATTTGGAACTAAGCCTGCTACTCATGTATCGGGTAGTGCTGTTACTAGAATAATTGTTAACCCTGTTGAATTAAGAAGGCCTTCTATTATTAGAGCTTCTGGTCATACTTTTGAGTATATTGGATATGGACCTGGTAATTATTCTACTGCACTGCCAGAACGTCAAGGACAACAACCCACTATTACAGAACAACTTATATCTCAGAAGTTTAATTCTGATGGTGGTGTAAGTGTTTACACTGGTATGAATGATAGGGGTGATTTCTATATTGGTAATAAGAGAATTTCATCTACTACTGGTAAGGAGGAAGTCTTTGATACTCCAGTTCCTACTGTAACTGGTGAAGACGTCTTTTCTACTGGAAGTGAATCTGGAGTGGATGTTCTTAATCCTTTGGAAGCAACAGTTTCAAGATCTCTTACAGTAGAAGGTGGACCTAATAATAATATTTTATCAGAATTTAATGGTCCAGTAGTCTTCTCTGAAAAACTTACATCTACAGCAGATGAGGGAATAGAAGCAAATAGTCTCTTTTTACAAGGTGACACCACTGTTTCTAGAAAATATACTGTAGGAATTTCTACTCCAACTGCTGCTGGCAACCCTGGTGATATAGTTTATAGTGCTAATCCTAGTAAGGGTGGTACTTTAGGATGGAGTTATACTCTTGATAATGGATGGTATCCTTTTGGATCTATTAGTCTGGAGGTAGGTTCAGATAGAGTAGTATTTGATAGAGTGGGAGTTGGTACTACTACAATGGGAGATAATACCTTCCAAGTTGGTGCTGGTTCATCTCTATTCTCTGTTCATGGTACAGGGGTGGGTATTGGAACCACTCAATCAACAGGTGGAGCTAGGTTGCAAGTTGAAGGAGCTATAGTTGCAACAGCATTTACTGGTGATGGTTCTGGTTTAACTGGTATTGCCAATGACAGTTTGTGGAATACTGCTGGTGTTGGAACAGGAATTCATCCTATTAATAATTTAAATGTTGGAATTGGAACTACTTCACCAACTCTAGGAGCTAAGTTGGAGGTTGGTACTCCGCATGTTTCAGGACTGGGTACAATATCCTTCTATAGTAATAATATGTCTCACTTTATTGAGACTACTTTCTTTAAAGGGGATGTACTAATTCCTTCTTCTGGAGGGTCGGGTATTCTTTCTGCCACAGGTAGTTACAATTTGGATGGTGTGCAGGCAGAAGTTAGAGCGGGCGTTGTAACTGCTCAAACCAGTCTTCAAGTTGGAATTTCTAATACAGTTGCATATCTTTCTGATACTGGAGTGGGTATTGGAACTACAGCATTTACTCCTCGCAATTCCATTTTGGATGTTGATGGTGAGACTAGATTGAAAGCTTTCCATGAAGTAGCAATTACTACTACTAGTGCAAGTAATCAAGCAAGATTAGATCTCAGTCAAGGTCAGAACTTTAATATTACTACTACTGAAAATATTACTGACTTTAATATTGTAAATTGTGTGGCCAGTAGTACTAAGACCTTTACAATTAAGATAACTCAAGATTCTTCTACTGCATATACAGTTGGTATAGATACCTTTAGAAAGGATGGAGGGTCTCAATTCACTGTTCTTTGGCCTGGAGGAGTGGTTCCTACAGTCACTGCCAGTGCAGGTTCAACTGACATTTACTCCTTTATGACATTTGATGGTGGTACTAGTCTTTATGGTGTAATTGGAGGACAGAACTTCTCATGAGTCCATTAGCAATTTGGAATCACGTTCCAACCACATTGGATCTTAACGGTCCCAGTTTATCTTTTACAACTCAACCCACAGGAGTAACAACTACTATTGGGTTGAATGTTTCTTTTACTGGAATAGCTACTGTTACTTTTCCAGCGGGAACTGCTATTGAGGGAAATATTTCTTATCAGTGGTATAATAGCACTGATGGGTCTGTTGTTACTGATGGTACGAGAACTAATTCTGCAGGAGGAATTACTACATTTAGTGGAGCTGAAACTACTACTTTAAGTATTCAGAATGCTCAGAATGCTGAGGATCATAATGATCAATATTATCTTAATGCAGATTTTAAACCAGTTGGGTATTGGAGACCTGGTAATGAAAGTCCTAACCCCAATGCAATAAATGATACTCTTGATTCTGATACTGTTACTCTTAAAGTTCCTTCTACGTTATCAATCGTACTTCAACCTCTTGCTAATTTAGATGCTTCAACAGCTCTCTTTGCTACTTTCAATACTAATGCTACTCTTACTGATCCTTCTTTAAATTCTTTGATTGAGTATCAATGGAAGTTGAATGGAAGTGCTCTTTCTGATGATGATAATACAGTTGGTGCTAATACTAAAACTCTTAAGATAAAAAGAGATGCAGCAACTTATGATATTGAGTGTCAAGTTTCTCATCCAGATGCATTACCTTCTCCTATAACTACAAATAAAGTTGCTTATATTCCTTCAATAAAGGAGGCAACCATATATTCACAGCATGTATATTCTCATGCAACAGCTCCTAGAGTCAGTACTAAAGAAGCGAATTTGAATTTAGGAGCATTTAATGTTTCTCCAAGATCATCTATTCCTGGTCTCGCCGCCGCATCTACTTTGAATTTCTTGTATTCCACTGATAAGGATATAGATCTTTTGTTGGAGATAGCCGCAGCAGGCGGATCTAGTTACAATAATAATAGAGCAGGAAAAGGAGGTTGGGGAGTCTTTAAGTTGTCTATGAAGAAGAATGTGGAATATCTTATTAAGTTAGGACCAAATGATGGTTCTTTTGCACCATGGGGAGGTAAAATATTAGGATCTCCAACTAGAGGGGCTATTGGTGGAGGTGGATCCTTCTTTTATAGACAGAATAGATCTATTGTAGTACTAGGTGCTGGTGGAGGAGCAGGAGAAAATGCTATAGGGGGTGATGGTGGAGGCGCTAATCAAGATGGACTAGATGGTGGAGGAAGATATGGAGGAAATGGGGGAGACGGACCTCCAGTTGGAAGAGGTGGAGGGGGAAGTTCTCAGCGAGCACAAAAAGGAGAAGCTACAGCAGCTTGTATATCTTCTTTTACCTATGCTGCTTTTAGAAATGAAGGATTGAGTGATTGTGAAGCTTATAGTCCTACGACTTTAGTTGAATTTAAATCTTCGAGGCATTGTCCTGGACATAGTTGCCCAGTACCTAATACAGCCTTATTATATCGTGGATTTAGGCAGGGTGGAGCAAGTAGACAAAATGGTGGATGGGGTCTTAATGGAGCTGGTGGAGGAGGCGGCGGTGGAGCTGATGGTGGTGATGGAGCTATCTCTAATGGTGATGGGGGTGGCGGAGGATCTGGATATGCAGATGCAGGTGAAGTTGATGTTCTAGCTACAAGAACTGGAGTTAATAGTGGTAATGGGTATATGAGAATTAGTTTATATGATGCTAATGCTCCTCTTCCTACGCCTCCTGAAGTTACTCCTGCTACTTATGATTCAATTTTATGGAATGATTCACGTGATGAAGGGTATAAGTATGGAGATGATAGTTCTGTAGGAGGAAGTAATCAATCAGTTGATGGTACTATATTATATGGGCCTGGAGCATCTAGCATAGTTTCAGCTCCTACAGATTATGCACCGTTGTTTACTGGTTATAGAGCTGGTGTAGGGGGAAGTGGTATCTTCTTTAAACCAGAAGATAGTGATGCTTATAATATATCATATGTTTTATTCCACTTGTTTATTAGGGATTTGGGACCAAGTGGAGGTACAGATCTTAGTTACTTAACTTCTAATAGAGGAAATCGTGATTCTTCTTTGGGAACTGTAAGGAAATGGTATAGTGGGGATCAAACTGTAGTGGATGGTGATCCAGATCTGTATACTACTGATAAAAATGAAGCTTTTGTTCCTTTCCGTATAGATTTTGAGTTAGCATTTTCTTGTAGTAACGGTGGGGATTACCGTGTAATGTATTTGGAGAAATCATATACATGGGATACCTTTGGAGAAACTCAAGATGTTGAGTTTAATTCTGCAGAGTTGGCAGACCAAAATAATATTACTCCTACTGGTTCTAGGGCAATATTTCCAGATTTTTGGGAGTATAATTATGAAAATCCACGCATTGTTTACATTAGATCTAAGATTGTGAATTTAGATACTCAGGAGGAAAATTTAATTAATATGTACGCTACTGCTATTTCCACTGATACTGGAACAGGAAATACATTAGAATATGGTAAGTATTTAATTGGAGGTGGAGTTCCTACTGGGACGGATCCTACAATCACACCAACTCCTACAACATCTACTGTTACCTTCACTATTACTGTATCCACTGCTGATAGTAACACAGTTAGATATAGAAGAATTAATGATAAAGTTGGTCCTTATGAAATTACTTTTGGACCAAGTGCAGGAACTCCTACTTATGATATAGAATCAGGTGCTATCTATGAACTTATAGATGTTACTGCAAGTGGTGGAAGAGGGTTAGATGTAAGAATTATAGGTGCTACTAATACTGAAGTTCAATGTGATGATAGATCTGGTGATGCTGATTGGGATGATCTTATCTTTAGTTGTGATATAGGAATCTTTAGTGAGAATGGTAACACTTGGACAGCGAATTATTAATATAAATATAAAAAAGTGAGGGGATAGTGAACCTCTGGAGCGTTAGATGGCTGTTAACAAGAATTTTGTAGTTAAAAACGGCATAGAAGTTGCAGAAGACCTGATCTTTGCATCTTCGGACTCTAATACTATTGGTATAGGCTCTACTGTTCCTCGTGATACTTTGGACATTAGAGGTGGTATTGCTGCGACTAATGTTTATGCTGCGGGTGTTGTTACTAGCACTGATAATTTCTATGTGGGATCCTCGGGTACAGTTTTTGCTGCTCTAACTGGATTTGGTTCAGTTGGTATAGGTACCGCTAATCCTATATTTCCTTTAGATATTCGTTCTTCAGCAAGTACAGGTACAACTGCTTTATATGTCTATGGTGACATGCGTGTCACTGGTGATATTAACTTAGATGATATTAGTCTTGATGATGTTAATGCTACTGATTTGCATGTTAGTGGCCTTTCCACAATGGTGGGGAATGTTACTTTTGCTGGTAGTGTAAATCAGTTAAATGTATCTGGTATTTCTACATTAGGCGATGTTAATGTATCTGGTACATCAACCTTTACTGGTGCTATAGATGCTAATGCTGGTCTAGATGTAGATGGGCAAGCAGATTTAGATGAAGTTGTAGTTGCTGGTGTTTCAACCTTCTCTGCAGCAGTTGATATTAATTCCACTCTTGATGTGGATGGTGATACACAGTTAGATGATTTGAATGTAGCAGGTGTTTCTACATTTTCTGCTGCACTTGATATTAATAAAGGTGCTGATTTAGTTGGTGGATTAACTGCAGATAATATAAATGTTACTGGAGTTTTAACTGCTACTAGTATTAGTGGAGTTGCTCAAATTGGGGTTTCCTCAGAAGGAACCTATATTGGATCAGGTGCATCAGTAATTAATTTTGCCTCTAGTAATGGAACAGCATGGACTGTCACAGAACCCTCTGCTGGAATGGCAACTGTTACAGTTACTCCGGGTGCTTCACTTGGACTCGCAATCGCTCTTGGCGGTTAATAAATAAACATAACAAGTAAAGGAAAATGGCAGAAGCTTTTTCAAATTCATTAACAAGAGCAGTAGGTATTACCACTACCGCAACTGGTGGATCTATTGGGATAACTACAAACACCATAACTGGTATTTCTACTGCTGGTATCGGGGTAAGTGATATAGTTGATAATCAAAACTATATTGCTGGTACTGTGGTAGAATCATTGGGGGTTGGTACTGCATATGTCAGTAGAGATTCCACAAATGTTACAGCAGTATCCAGTCAGAGTTTAAATTTCCTTGGACCTACAACTGTCTTAACTGCTTCTAATAAGACCATTTTAATTGGTGGCACATTTGCTAATAATACTTCTAGTACAGTTAATCTTACTGTTGAAACTTATGATCAAAGTGGAGCAGTAGGAGTAGCAATTTGTAGTAAGATTCCAGTTCCTACAGGAAGTTCTTTTGTTATTAGTGATGCTGGAAAGGTGGTTCTTGAGTCTTCTGATGAAATAAGAGTTTACTGTGATAGTGCGAGTGCTCTTGATGTTAATCTCAGTCTTCTCACAGGAGTTAGTTAACTATGGCAGATAGAAGCGGTTATATAGGAAGAGCACCAGGTGATTCTTCTGTAATTATTGCCAGACAACAGTTTACTTCTAGTGGAGTTACTACTGAGTTTACTTTTAATGCGGGATATGATCCTGGATATCTTGATGCATATCTTAATGGATCTAGATTGGCTGAAGGATCTGACTATACAGCTACTAATGGTGAAGTTATTAGTTTAGGTACTGCTGCGCAGGATGGAGATATTTTAGAGTTAGTTGCATATAAAGCCTTTAATGCTACGTCAGTCAATAATGCAACAGGTAATTTTGATGTTGGTAGTCAATTATCAGTTAGTGGATTAACAACAGTTGTCAATATATACGCCACTGGTATTATAACTGCATCAAGTGGATTCAGTGGAATAGGAACTGGTGTTAGTATCAATGCTGCTGGTGGTGCTCTTCAACGAGTAATGTTAGCTAATGCTACTTCTGGTGTAGCCAATACCATGGCCAATACTGGTAGTCTGTATTGGAATGATAATACTAGTACTTTATATGCTACTAACGTTAATATTTCAGGAACAACTACTACAGAAGATACTCAGAATGTAGATTCTACTGGTATTGTAACAGCAGGATTAGGACTTAGATCTACCTTAGGGGGATTAGTTGTAACCGCTGGTGTATCCACATTTAGTGCAATAGTTGATGCTAACGAAGAAGTCCAAGTTGGTAGTAATATTCAATTAGGTCGGGCTGGTATTATAACTGCTCTGGGGTTAGATATTTCTACAGGTGGCGTTGATATAGATGGGCAGACAGATTTAGATGAATTAGTTGTTGCTGGTGTGGCTACATTTAGTGCTGCTGCTTACCCTAGTGTAGATGTCGATGGACAGGCAAATCTAGATGAAATGGCAGTTGCTGGAGTTTCTACCTTTAGTGCTGCATTGATATCATCTGATTTAAGGACGAAGAATGTTGCGGAAACTAGTACCATTCTTGCAGGAAACACTTGTGTATTGACATGGGGTACTAATGGCAACGTTGCTATTTGTACTACTCCTACAGGAAATGTTACTTTGGTTGTAAATGAGATACCTGTAACTAATTTTGATAATCAAAGCATAACATTCAGTGCAATAGTAGCATCATCAGGTACTGCCAGGACATGTACAGCAGTACTGTTGAATGGTGTATCTAAGACAATTCATTGGGCAGGTGGTTCATTAGGAGAAGCAACCTCTGGGGTTACTACTGATATGGGTTATATTGTTCAATCATTTACTGGTATTAATACTATAGGATCGGGAAGTACTGCTGCTAACTATCAAGTATTGGGTGTTATCAGTGGCGGATATGACGCTTAATAATTATTAGAGGATTCTAGTATGTCACCTGCTCTTTCTAGCTTAAGTAGCATAAGTAGTACTTTTGCATTCGGACAAAGGATACCTGCAAGCGGTGACAACACTGCTGGTGAACAGGATTGTATGCCAATTTATTGGACTAATGCTGATGGTACAGCTATTCAAGGTGGAGGCAGTAAGTTTTGGGATGATGCTAATGCTTCTAATCTAAAAGTTGCGGTTCCATACAATGGGACAAATGGTGGTACAACATTTAGTGATGTTCATGCTGATGTCCCTGGAGCATCTGGATCAAATCATACTTTAACTGTAGTTGGTGATTCTCAAACTTCTACAGCAACATCTAAGTACTATGGATCAAGTGGATTATTTGATGGAAGTGGTGATTACTTAACTTGTGCAGCTAATACTGATTGGAGTTTGGATGGAGATTTCACTATTGAAGGATGGATGAATATAGATTCAGGTCAAAAGGGTATAATTTGTAGTGTAGGGGACGCATCTAATCAGGGAACTGATGGATTTGAATTTTATGCTGCCCAATCTAATGATTTTAGAGTATATGGTACGGCAAATGCTGGAGGAAGTGCAACTTACTGGTTTGGTACTGGTAATGGTACATTTGGTTATGGTAGTTGGCATCATTTTGCATTAGTTAGAGAAAGCAATGTTGCAAAAGCGTATATAAATGGAACAGATATTGGTAAAACTTATACCACTAATACAACTTATGAGGGTCAATTAACACTGGCTGCTGAATACTATGATTCTGGATATGATGGTCATGATGGATATCTTCAAGATTTTAGATTATATAAGGGAGTTGCTAAGTATACAAGTAACTTTACTATCTTCCCTGGATAATTGGGTAAACATAAATAACTAAAAAGTACTGACATGGCGATAGGAAGACCCCTAACACTTAGCACAAATATTGCTACTAAAAATATCAGTGCTACTGCTACAGCAGGACAGACTAATTTTACAGTCACTAATGGCTATAGAATTAATCAGTTAGGTGTTTATCGTAATGGTACGCGTCTTGTTGATGGATCAGATTTTCTTGCAAGAGATGGATCTACAGTTCAATTGCAATCTGCAGCAGTAGCTGGGGATGTTATTGAGTTTAGAATTTTAGACTCTTTTAATGTTTCTGATGCTATTAATGCTAGTGATACTGGTATGCAGACAATTAATAGCGATCTCAATGTGGGATCTGCTATTACAATGATTAAAAGTGGTGGTAATAAATCGGGTATTGTAAGTGCTGGATTCTTTTTTGGGGATGGATCAAATTTGGATGGTATTGTAACAGATGCCTTGCTCACCATTGCGGTGAGATCTGGGACTGCTGTTACTTTTGCTGTTGATACCGATCAGTTCACAGTCCTTGCCAGATCTGGCAACGTTACTATTAACATTTAACTAAATATTACACAGGAGTTATAAAGTAAAATGGCAGCTAGATTCCCATTAATTGCTAATTCAAGTGCAGCACAGATTCAGGAATTAGCTTCCGGTGATGACTTGGATCTCACTGGTAGTAGTATTACTGGTGCAGGTATTATTACTGCTACCACTTTTAGTGGAGGTGGAGGTTCTTTAACTGGTATATCTACTGGAGTTAGTATTAATGCTTCTGGTGGTGCCAATGAGAGGGTAGTTTTAAGTAATACCACTGCTGGGGTAGCTAATACTATGGCTACTAGTGGTAGTCTGTATTGGAATAATAGTACGAGTACCCTTTATGCTACCAATGTCAATGTCTCAGGGACAATGACAACGGAGGATACAGCAAATCTTGACGCTACTGGTATTGTAACTGGTGGATTAGGATTAAGAGCTACTAAGGGTGGAGTACATGTACTTGCTGGTGTTAGTACATTTGCTGCTGCATTAGATGTTAACTCTACTTCTGATTTTGGAGCTAATCTTGTTGTTAGTGTTGGTGGTGCTAATATTACTGGTGGTTTAACAGCTGATCAGATTAAGGTAACTGGTGTTTCTACTGTTCAGTTAGCAACAGCATCTACTATAACAGGTAGTAATGGAGTAGCATCCATAGGTGCAACTCATTATTTTGAAGTAAGCACTAATGGTTCTGAAAGACTCAGAGTAACACGTACTGGAGGTTTGAGTCTTAATAATGGTACTTTGGTAGAAAGAGCCAATGTATCAGCAACTGCTTTTAACTCTGATACTGAGATTGATCTAGATGATGGAATGATTCATTATAGGTCTAGTGGGGTAGGTGCAGCAAATGTAAAACCTAATGTTGTTTCTAGCACAGGAATTGCCACTGAGATGGCTACAGGCGATGCTATCGCTGTTACTCTTATAACTGTTGCTGCTAATACAGGTCATTTTATAGATGCTATTACTATTGACCATAATGATGTCACTGAAAGTTGGGTTGGAGGTAGTGCTCCTACTGACGGTAGTGGCAGTGGAATTGATACTTATTCTTTCAATATTATTAAAACTGGAGCTGCAGCATCAGGAATTGGAACCTTTGTTGTAGTGGCCAATCAGGTTAAAGGTTCATAAGGAGGTCCTATTATGTCTTTGGGTATTGGTCCATTTCCCAAAATGAAACCCTTTTTAGGGTTAACCGGATTTGGGGGAGGTGCTACAGGGTTAGGTAATGCTGGAGGGGTAGCTCCCTATCAGGCTACTGGCGGAACAGAAACAACTCATGGTACTTATAAAGTTCATTCATATACCAGTACGGGAAATGCTTCATATCAAGTAGCAGCAGGAATTGCAGATTGTGATATTCTTCTCATCTCCGGAGGAGGTGGTGGAGGAGGGGGTGGTCCTAACTATGGATATGGAGGAGGAGGAGGTGCTGGAGGCACTCGCCAATTAACTTCAATACCTTCTACAGCTGGATCTTATACTATTGGCGTAGGTACTGGTGGAGATCAAGCTGCTACTGGTGACGTTTCTAGTGTTGCTGTAAGTCCAACAGTTTATCAAGCCACTGGTGGAGGTGGTGGGGGACCTAATGGTTCATATGGAAAACCTGGTGGATCAGGTGGTGGAGCGGGAAGACAATCTAACCCATCTAACCAACAGATTCCAGGAAATGCTGGAGGATATAACCCTCCTGAAGGAAATAATGGAGGATATTCGTGTGGAGGAGGAGGAGGCGCTGGTGATAATGCAGCGTTTGAAGATCAAGATGGACAATCAGGACCTCTTCCATTTGCTGGAGATGGTATACAAAATGATTATAGAACTGGATCTCAAGTTTGGTATGGAGGAGGTGGAGCTTCTGGAAAAGTTCAAGGAGATAGAGGTCACTGGGATGGTGGAAAAGGAGGAGGTGGCGGTACTGAAGGCGCGCCTCAGGGATATGGGTCAGAGGATGGTCAAAATAATACAGGAGGGGGCGCTGGCTCTGCTTGTTGTGGTAAAGGGGGAGGTCAAGGAGGACCTGGTATTGTAGTTATTAGATATGTTAGTCAGGATTAATTGACATCTTTGATGGTGAGATATATAATTTATTAGTGCATGGATTGCTATGGAAGAAAAACGTGGACCTTTAGAGAAGCATAACAAGCTGGAATTTACCGCTTCTACATGTATGGAAGGTCCTACTAAGTGGTGGTTGGATCATCACTATGCTTTGTTGAAACAGTTTAATCCTGTAGGCATTGTTACTACTACAAGCTGCATTGAAAAGAAAGTTTCTATTGTTGTAGGTGGTGCCGAACAGGTTTTGGATGGTGGTAATGTAAAGTTAATTTTACCTACAAGGGGTATATTAAGAATAGAGATTGAAGATGAGGGATGCTATTATCTTGTAAGAGAGGGAGAAGGATTTTTATATGATATAACTAAGGTTAAACCAATAATTAGAAGAAAATTATTATTAGATAAATGGCCTCCTTCATATTCTCCTTATAAAGAATTATTTTTTAGGCATGTTCCTGGGCAGATATGGGCTTATGGTAAAGATCCTCTTTTGGGAGATTTTACTTTTTAATTATGCCTCTGAGTATTGAACGTCCTAGTCATTACGTTAGTAATAGTGAGCAGTCCAGATTGTTAAGAAGGAAGATTGTGGTGGTAGGTGCTGGTAATGGTGGATGCCTTACAGCACTTCATTTGGCATGGTATTCTCCAGATGATGTTGAAATAGAATTAATATATAATCCAGATATACCTCCAGAAAGCGTAGGTCAAGCAACAACTTTAGCAATTCCAGGGTTGTTGGGAGATGCTACTGGATTTACATGGCATAATAATCTTCTACATGCTACTCCTAAGAGTGGAATATTATATGAGGGATGGGGTAAAGCAAGTAGTGAAATATTTCATCCTTTTCCTCCTGATAGGATGGCCATGCATTATTGTCCATGGGAAATGCAAAAAAGGATTTTAAATTCTGGTTTGTTTAAAGTTATTGAAGATGATGTAGATCCTAAAGATGTGGATGCTGAGTATGTTTTTGATTGTAGAGGAAAACCTGAGGATTATTCAGATTATTATGAATTAATTAATCCTATTAATTCATGTATTTTAGGAAGGCCCAAGTGGAACACAACAGAAGCATTATGGAGTAGGCATGTTGCTACTCCTGATGGATGGACTTTTATAATTCCCACGCATTCATCTTCTCCTTCTCATGATTATTGTGTAGGTTATTCTTATAATAGTAATATAAGTACGAAAGAAGCAGCAGAATCTAATTTTTTAGAGATGTTTGATGTTGAGGTTACTCAACATGTTACTTTTAAGAATTATATGGCTCATAATCCTATAGTTGATGGGAGGATATTTTTAAATGGTAATAAATTATTCTTTTTGGATCCTTTAGAATCTACATCAGGTCATGCCTACCTTCAATGGGCAAGGTTTGCTGTGGATGTTATTGCAGGAGTAACAGACTCTCTTCAAGCTACTTATTCTATGCAAAGGTATGTACAGCAAATTCAAAATTTTGTTCTTTGGCATTATCAGGGAGGATCTCAATATGATACACCTTTCTGGGATTATGCAAGAGGATTTTCTATTGATGATGATGAATTTTATGAGATGAGGGATTATGTTGAGGATAATAAGTTGAGTGATTTAATTTTAAGAAAGGAAATAGCACCTGATTTGAAGCCATCATATGCTTTATGGGGTCCAACTAATTTTAAATATTGGAGTGATGGAATCAAAGGTTGACTCTCCATCAACTCTCCTATATAATACTATTGAATACATTATAAGTATATGGCATTTCAGACTGTATGGTTTCAGACCGGTCTCCCTGAAGAAGTAGTAGATATTATAGAAAGAGATTTAACAGCACAATATGAAGCTAAAATGGCAGATTCTAGGCTTCATGGGGATGCCTTAAATAAAGATAAAAGAAATTCAATGAATGCCTGGGTGCCCACACAACATTGGGTAGGGGGATTTATTTGGCATTATATTGAAAGAGCTAATAGAGAGAATTTTCTTTATGATTTAACATGTGTTGATGGTGAAAGTATACAATTTACTCGATATCAAGAAGGTCAGTATTATGGATGGCATAATGATTCTGGATTAGCAACACATTATAAACCAGTATCAATTGGTAATCGCACAGATGGAAGAGCTCAGGATTTTATGAATGAAAACACTGAGTTAGTGAGGAAATTATCTTTTGCTTTGCAACTTTCTGATCCTGATGATTATGAAGGAGGAAATGTACAATTTTTAGATGAAGGAGGATCTAGTTATATTGCCCCTAGACAACGAGGATGTATTATGTTATTTGATTCTCGTACTCAACATAGAGTTTTAAAGGTAACTAAAGGGATTAGAAAATCTCTGGTAGGGTGGGTCGTTGGTCCACGCTGGAAATAGGAGGGAATATGGGATATCAAATGAGTGAAATGGACTTGTTGATGCAAGAACGCCAGAATACTGGAACTACATGGACAAGAAATGAACAGTTTGAGAAAGATGGATATTTTGTAGTAAGGGATATATGGAATCCTGAAGAACTTTATCATCCTGTTCCTCGACAGAGAGGGATAATGAATTGGTGGGGGAAAAGTATAGATCAATATACTTATAATGATGTTGAAACTCAAGTAGAAGGGTCACTTGCTCGTTATAATCATCCTCAATATAGAAGAATTCACAGCACTCTCCGTAAGAAAATAGAAAAGATAATAGATAGAAAATTATATAATACTTATTATTATGATAGGTTTTATTTTGAAGGACAAGATTTACCAAAACATGCTGATCGTAATGCATGTGAAATTTCAGTAACTATTCATATTAGTACTAATCTTCCAGATGATTACCAGAATTGGGCATTTAAGGTTAAGACACCTGATACTTACACAGATAAGAGGAAAACTACTGTGTTAGTTCCAGGGGATGAAAGAGAAGTAATTCTTAGTCCTGGTGATGGAATCATTTATAAAGGAAGTGAACGTCCTCATTGGCGTGATCCTTTAGAAGTTCCAAAGAAAAAATGGTATCAAAAAGGACAAAAGGAATATTATTATCATCAGATTTTCTTTCATTATGTTCTTGCTGATGGAGAGAGGGCTCATTGTGCCTGGGATAAATCACCATGACATCTTCCTCTAATAAAGAAATAAAAGCTATTCATCCTCCTAATTTGGGATGGTTAGAATATAGACTTAATGAGGAGGAAATGAAACATGTGAGGGAGTGTATTAGTAAGGCTCATGTTGATTTTAAACCCAAATTAGCAGGTAATATACATGGATCATATGTTTTAGAAGATGAAGGTGATTGGTTTTGGAATAATACTCTTAAAGTTTTATGTACTACTTATCAAGAAGCATTTAAAATAAATTTAGGCGATTTAGTTCCTACTGGTCAGGGGTATCCATATTTTTTACAAACATGGTGGGTAAATTATCAGAAACAAACTGATTTTAATCCTTTACATCATCATGATGGAGTTTATAGTTTTGCACTTTGGATGGATATTCCTTTTAGGCATTTTGAACAAAATAAAAAGCCTGAAGCAATGAATTCAAATACTCCCTGTGTTTCTAATTTTGAATTTGCATACATTAATATAATGGGAGAAGTTCAGACGTATGGGTATGAATTAAACCCTAAAGATTCAGGGAGGATGGTGTTTTTTCCTTCAAAATTAAAACATATGGTTTATCCTTTTTATAATTGTGATAAAGAGCGTGTTAGTATATCAGGAAATATAGTATTAAATACTTTGGGTCCAGGAACTTTGGATCTTATTGCAGAAGAAAGAAAGAAACTGAGAGAATTGAAAAAGGAGAAAGATAAAAAGAAATTCAATCACTCTGTTAAATGAAGATATCATTATTTGAGTTTCCTAGTTATCAATATGAAGTAAATGATTGGGAGTTTAAGAAGAAAGGATTACTTAATCGCATTAATAAAAGTAATTTCATAAGGAGTGAACTCCAAACCTTTGCTACTGATAGAGATACTGTTGGCAAAACATATGTTAAGTATTTTGAGGAGTTTTTAAAACCTTTACTTTCTCAATTTTGTGAGGAAGCAGAAGTTACTTGTTCTATGAGTGACGCATGGTGCGTAAAGTATCAACAAGGAGATTACCAGGGGGTTCATAATCATAGAAGTTGGGGATTTTCTGGAATTTTATATGTAGAATATGACCCGAAGGTTCATACTCCTACTTGTTTTGTGATGCCATGGCAAGATCCCAGAACTGATACTACATCTTTAATGTTTCCAAAGGATATAAAAGAGGGAACTGTTGTTATTGTTCCTTCCTTTACTCAACATTTTGTTCATCTTAATCAATCAAGAAAACAAAGAGTTGTTATAGCATTTGATTTATTGCCTGAACTTCCATCTTACCAAAAAATAGTTTATTCTCCTCTAGCTTGATAAATATGTAGACTGAATAAATAACTAAAAAGATCTGGTATAATGGCAATTACCAATGCGTCCAAATTAGCTGATGTTGCCTCTGGCATAGGACTTACTATTTTAGATGTTGATACAAGCAACAAACAGTTTGGTATTGGAACTGATGCTGTAGGGACAAACGCTACCATGCAAGTGGGAAGTGGAGTTACTGTTTATGGGGATAGTGGAATTGTAAGTGCTACCAAATATTATGGCGATGGTAGTAATTTAGACAATGCAGGATGTACAGTAAGTGCATCTAATGGATTAGAGAGATTAGTACTTACGACAGTCACGTCTGGTACTATGACCACTTGTACAACTGATTCTAATGTTACTTGGAATCAAGAGACTAGTACTTTAAGTGTTCCTAATGTCAATGTCTCAGGGACAATGACCCAGGAAGATGTAGCTAACGTAGATTCTACTGGAATTGTAACTGCTGGTTTAGGATTAAGATCCACTAAAGGTGGTTTAGTAGTAACTGCGGGTGTATCTACTTTCACGCCATACCCTGCCATAGATGCTAATGAGGAAGTTCAAGTTGGTACTGCTATTCAACTGGGTAAGGCTGGTATTGTAACTGCTACAGGTTTATCTGTTGGTACTGGTGACGTAAGTGTTAGTGGTGGTACTTTTACTATTGGTACTGGAGTTACAGTTGCTGCTGTAGCAGGAGTTGCAACATTTTCTGCTGGGGTTAACTTTGGGAATTGGTTAAAGGAGAAAGTTCATGTAGTTAATGGTAAATTGAGTGAGAATCTTGATATTAATATTGATAATGGAATGATATATCATTTCAGAGTAGCAGAATCTACTACCTGTGTTCCAAATATTACTTCCAGTGTTGGAATTAATACCTTGATGGCGGTAGGAGAGGCTATCACAGTCAGTATTGCTACTTCTTCTAATTCAGCAGCATTTGCTGCCTCTATGACAATTGACCATGGAGCTGTAACTGAGTTTTGGAATGGTGGACCCCCATCATCAGGGAATAGTGCTGGAAGAGATTTATATACTTACAATATAACTAAGACTGATAATGGAGTTTTTATAGTTTATGCTAGTGAAGTTAACTATACTAGCTCTTAATCAGAGGAGAGGTAAATGACTAATTTATGGTATCCTGGGATTAAAGAGTCTCCTGTACAAGGACTAATAGGAGCAGGGGGAGGAGTTGGATCTAATTTATCTTCTGGAGGAGTTGTCCGCCCTCCAGATGATGGTGATAGAGCAGGAAAGACTGGGGCTACTTATTTTTGGGATTTAGGAGAAATTGCTAGTGGAACTGGCGGAGATGGTGGATTAGTTGATGAAGAAAAAGGTAATGCAAATCGTGATTTAGCAACTTATGCTAGAAGCACCACCATGAATTTTGAAGTGAATCCTGTTCCTCTAACTGGTATATTGTCTCCTCCGGGAATTTATAATGTTGCTGAGCTTGGTAAGAGTGCAACTTTTATTACTAGTGATAATGATAATCGTCAAGGAATAAATTGTAGTGGTGATTTCCAGGTTGCATATTTTGGATATCTGACTTCCGCAATTAATTACACCTATCAACCTTGGGAGCAAAAGTATGTCACTAATTTTAATGGTGGTTTCCCAGACAATTCACTTGATACAAGAACTTATTCTACTTTTGTAATGTTTTGGGAGTCTGGTGCTGAATATTCTCGTTGGGATTACTGTGCTGCTGATTATCAGTCCAGAATTGCTGAAGCTACAAGTGCTACTGATATAAGACCTGAACCAAATGTGTGGTTCTACCATAAATCTGGAAGAGATGGTAATGACTTTAAACAAGAGGTATTGACTTGGGATGGTTCAAGTTGGAGTAATTCTCATTCAGGTCAAGGTGGAGGAGCAGTTACAACTTCAATGAGTGCTACTACTGCTGGTGTAGTTGGTAATGCTACTGCTCAGTCCTTTAGTTTATTCTCTGCTTTTCATAGTGGTCGAGGAATGGCAGGATATGCTGCTTGTGCCTCTTATTATAGTGGGAGTTATCCTAGTGGTGTGCCATCTGATTAATGAATATAAATAACTAGAAAGCTTTTAATAATGTCACGAGCAAGAGACCTAGCAAAATTAAGTGGACTTATCATTAGTGATGCTGATGATGATGTGGGTATTGGTAGTACCAGTCCTACTGCTAAATTGGATGTAGGTGGAACTGGAATTGTAGTTGGATCTGGGGCTTCTGTTACTACTGCTGGGGAAGCAGTTTTTGCTGGAGTTTGTACTGCATCAGGTGGGTTTAGTGGAATAGGAACTGGTGTTAGTATCAATGCCGCTGGTGGGGCGAATGAAAGAATAGTTTTAACTAATACCACAGCAGGTGTTGCTAATACTATGTCCAATACTGGAAGTTTATATTGGAATAATAGCACTAGCACATTATACGCTACCAATGTCAATGTCTCTGGGACAATGACGACTGAAGATACTCAGAATGTTGACTCTACTGGTATTGTAACTGCTGGTTTAGGATTTAGGGCAACATTAGGCGGTTTAGTAGTAACTGCTGGTGTATCTACCTTTACTCCATACCCTGCTATAGATGCTAATGAGGAAGTTCAAGTTGGTACTGCTATTCAACTTGGTAAGGCGGGTATTGTAACTGCTCTTGGTTTGGATATAAGCACAGGTGGTGTTGATATAGATGGACAGTTAGATGCAGATGAATTAGTAGTTGCTGGAGTTGCAACATTCTCTGCTGCTATAGATGCTAATTCTACTTCTGACTTTGCAGATACTTTAAATGTTAGTGGTGGTACTTTTAAGATTGGTACAGGAGTAACTATTGCTGCTGTTGCTGGATTGGCTACCTTCTCATCAGGTGTTAAGTTAACAGCTGGTGATGGTGGATTATTAAGTGAAGGTATTTCTTCTGTTACTGCTGGATTTGATAATACTAGTGATCTTAATCTAGATGATGGAATGGTTCATTATACATCTGATGCTATAGCTGGAAATGCTAATACTTTAAATCTTACTTCTAGTGCTGGTATAAACACTGCTATGGGAGTTAATGACATGATAGTGGTGACTGGTATAACCTCAGTTAGTAGCACTAGTCATTATGTAAATGAACTCACCATAGA
>VTLG01016155.1_pt1 | contig 79643 bp, 69 predicted proteins | sample 4694571 | NCBI WGS metagenome assembly VTLG01 (sample SAMN12604809, study PRJNA352737) | marine metagenome | biome: ENVO:00000447; feature: ENVO:00000209|ENVO:00000569|ENVO:01000036; material: ENVO:00002151; isolation source: viral sequences binned using virsorter ...
AAACTAATGATTTCTGTACTGAAGTAAGAGTTGCATTATTAGATGTACTTCTAATATGTGCTACACTTGTTATTGGAGCTGAAGTACCAAGACTAAGTGCACCAAACGAACCAGTTGAAGTTGATGAGCCACTAATCTTCGTTGAACCACCGCCTTCGTAAGAACCACTAATGCTAGCCGCAGTTAAAGTTCTAATTAATGAAGCATTTGATCCTAATGAACCACTAATCATAGTATTTGCAGTTGAACCAAACGTTGAATTCCAAACTCCAGTTGTAACAGTACTTAATCCTGTAATTTGTGTTTGTGAGGCATCTACGCTTATTGAATGTGCAATTCCTTCTCCTGTTGTAGCTCCTGTTGAAGTTATTCCAGTTCCGCCTGTGAGAGTTCCTACATAATTTCCTGATGTGTGAGTTGTAAGTGTAATTAAATTACTTAAAGAAGTAGCTCCAGTTCCACCTTGATCTACAGCTACCGTAGTTCCTTCCCACGTTCCAGTTCCGATTGTTCCTAATGTAGTAATATTAGTATTCCCGACCATTGAACCTGTTGCTGCATCTATTGAACCACTAATACCAGCTGCAGTTAAAGTTCTAATTAATGAAGCGTTTGACCCTAATGAGCCACTAATATCTGCAGCAATCTGTGCTGAAGAACTTACTACAGATCCCTCTGCTTCACCTTCTTCTGTAGTTAATCTTGATGCTAAACTACTTGAAACTGTAGTAAATGATCCACTAACACCAGCCGCAGTCAATGTTCTTATTAATGAAGCGTTTGATCCTAACGAACCACTTATATTTGCAGCAATTTGTGCAGACGAACTTACTACTGAACCCTCTGCTTCTCCTTCTTCTGTAGTTAGTCTTGACGCTAAACTTGAAGATACACTTGTAAATGAACCACTAATTATTGTATTAGATGTACTTCCAAAGGTTGAGTTCCATACACCTGTAGTAATAGTTCCATTTGAACTAATATTTAGATTTGATCCACTTAAAGTTAAGCTTCCTGTTATTGCTGGATTGTGTATTCTCATTTAATTATATCCTATTTACTATAAATATTTTCATTATACATTATTTTACAAACCTAACGAAGATGATAATGTTGAATCACCTGGAACAGCACCTTCAAATTTACTTCCACTAATTAAAGTTTCTACCCCACCTACTTTGTTCCAATGACTTCTTGCAACAACATCTTTTCTTGTTCCTATTAATAACACATCATATGAGCCACTTTTTTCCATTGTTATTTTCATTTGTTTTAATGAACTACTAACTTCACCATACGCTTGAGCAAACATTCCTTTTGGTTGTATCCACATTCTTGGATTTTCATTTAAATATTGCCAATAATCTGGTAAATCTGTTACTACCGTTTGATTGTCGGATGAGGCGGATACTATATATGTATAAATATTATCACCAGCTGTTGGTGATTCAACAAAAGAATGATTTATCATCATACTTCCACTTTTCGCTGGATCTGGATGTCTTATGTTAAAAGAACCACCACTTTTAGAAATACTGCCACCAAATGTGGCGTCACCATCATCAAAAATCAAATCATAACTACTATCTCCTCTATTATATAAACTAAGCTTTGTGGCATGTGGGTCATCAATATACCATTCGTATTGATGTCCAGTTCTACCTTTCATAATCAATCTTCCTTGACCGTAGGCAGATGACTCTACCATAATACTACCACTTTCAACATGAATCATTTCATCTGGATTATTTGTCCCGATGCCGACATAGCCTGACTTATTAACTACAAAATTTTCTGTTGAACCACTTATATGTTGAATACCTAAATTTGAACCATTATTTTGAATTCTTATAATTTCTTGGTCAAATCCTGAATCAAGTGCATTAATAACAACAAGCGGTTCATCTTGTGAAGCACCTACCTGAGAAGTTACTTCAAGTGCAGTTTTTGTACCACTTTGAGATACTTCTAATAATGAAGTTGGACTCGTTGTCCCGATGCCTACATTGCCGTTTGACAGAATGCGCATCCGTTCCACAACAGCTTCACTGGAGTTCATCGTAGAAAAAGCTAAATGTCCCTGTCCACCCGCACCATTATCTATTGCCGTAATTGCTGCAGTAACGGATGTTGAAGCTCCATCAGTAGTTGAAAGTGCAATTCCCGCAGTATCACCAGTAGTGCCTGCAGGCCCATTTATATACAACTGATAACTTGCAGCTGCTCCAGGGGTTGCAGTTGCTGCATCATTCAAATCTTCGAATACATGAAAGAGTGATTTTGGAACAGTTGTCCCGATGCCGACATTGCCATCCGCTCTAATTATCATAGGGCTGGTCATACCACTACCATTGTTTACTTCAAATAGAATTTCTGCTGGAATATTTGTACCGCTTCGGGAACCATCTTGTATAGCTGAAATATGTGCGGCCGACACAAAATTCGACCCATCGTTTCCTTGATAAATGACTGCACCTAAATACTGACCATCAGTTGTTATTGCATTTGAAATTGTATCAGAATTCGATTTACCAAGACGAAGTACAGAGAATGTAGTACCTGTATCACTATATGTATAACACCCAACTTCAGCCTGAGTATAGGAATCAGCATTTTTCCGAACTATTTTTATAGGTAAATCTGCACTCGTTGTCCCGATGCCGACATTACCACTACTACCTACCCATAAACACTCTGTACTTCCATCATTACCTTGTACTTGAAAACTTGCCCTAGCAGCATTATTATCAGAATCAATAATTAATACATCTGTTGTAGCACCTGTTGCCCCTGTATTTCCGAACTGTACCCAACCACCATCTATTATTTTAAAGGCTGGATTAGCATAATCACTATCGTGTACTTCAAATAAATTCTGACCATTACCCTCAACATGCAATACTGCAGATGGACTCGCTGTGCCAACGCCAACTCTACCAAACGAACCAGTTGAAGTTGATGAGCCACTTATAGATGTAGTATTTACTTGTAATGTTTTCGCTGATCCAACTACAAAATCTAATACATATTCTGAGGATTGTTGTATATATGTTGCACTTCCAAATGTTGTATTACCACCATCAAAAAATAATTTAGAAGTTGCGGGGATACCTGAATTATTATCTTGTGCAAAGAATGCGAGTTGACCTCCTGCCCACAGCTGTACTCTGTCTCCAGCATATTCGTATAAATAAGTATTACTACCACCATCTAAATATAATTTTTTAGTTGCTTCTAAAGATACATCTCCAGCAAAATAAGCTGAACCATCACCTTTTATCCAAGATACTAAAGTGCTATCAGCAAGAGCAGACATCATATAATATGCTGAGTTCGCTGCTCTCGTAGTTTCTAAGGCGAGTACACGACCAACATAAGTTCCGTGTTGACAATCTATGTGCATTCCATAACCATCATTATCAGTTTGTTCTATGTTAACTGCCCAAGTATCTTGACCAGTTACAAGTTCTAAAACACCAGTCGGAGCCGCTGTGCCGATACCAATTCTATCACTACTACCATAGATATGAGTTCCATTAACTTGAACTGTACCAAACGAACCAGTTGAAGATGATGAGCCACTTATAGATGTATTCCCTGCACCAGTTGTTACGATTGCAGGAGCTGTTCCATCATTTTGAATGTGTAATACTTCGTTGTCAAATGCTGTATTATCTGCGACAAGCCAAACAAATGGGTCACCTTGATTAGAACCTTGGTCTGTTATAGCATAAATAGCTGGACCTCTAGCTCCCGTACCATTATAACTAAGTCCAGCATTACCAGCATCAGAATTATTATCAATATATATACAACTTTCAGTTCCACCCTGAGTTATTGCAAGTGGGTAAGCTGTGCCAGCAGTTGTCCCAATACCAACATTTTCTGCTACATGAACTGTACCAAACGAAGCAGTTGATATTGCTGAGCCACTTATTAATCCTCCACCACTTACAGTACCCCCTCTAACAGTAAGATACGGTGTTGTTTGATTATCTGGTTCACCAAACTCAAATCTATTATAATTACTACCTACCTCAAACCGTACTGCCGGATTGGAATCTTTAATCCATGCTCTATTACCAAAATAAACTTTATCTTCAGCAATAACTTTACCAAACGAACCAGTTGAAGTTGATGAACCTGAAACAAACATTGCCATAATTAATCTCTCTCTTTATTATTATAAATATTATTCATCTTCAGTTCTTTAACTTCTTGACTTAATTCTTTTACTGCTTCTAATAATACTGCAGTCATTCTACTATAAGACATTGCGGTTACTCTTCCTTCTTCATCTTTACTTACTAATTCAGGAAATATTTCATTTACTTCTTCTGCAACCATACCAATACTATGTTCATCAGTTTCTTTATAATCAAATTCTATTCCTCTTAATTTTGTTATTTTATCAAGTGGACTTTCAATTTCTGAAATATTCTTTTTAATTTCTAATGATGAACCTTCTACTAAACCAGCAGCGTAAATTGTAGCCCCTTGATCATCTGAACAATATATTGCTGTAACATTACCATCACCAAGTGTTACTGAGTTGTCAGCTACACCTATTGCGTCATATCCAATGACTGTTTGATTATCTGAATTTGTCGCAGATGTGTCTGAATTCATTCCGATAAGTGTATTCCTAACACCTGTTGAAGTATTTGTATTATGTGAACCAGCATTAGTACCAACAGCAACATTGTAAGCACCAGTGGTTATTTGGTTTAATGCAGAAACTCCTACTGCTACATTATCATCTCCTTCAGTTAAAGCTGATAATGAAGATTTTCCCAGACCAACATTTCGTAAAGCACCATTCATAACGGCATCCATTGAATCTTGTCCAATACCTATATTCAAACTTGAAGCGGCTGTTGTCCACGCTCCACCCCCGGCACTTGAACCTATAAAAATATTACTATAGGATGATCCAACAGTATCATCCGCATCTACATCTTTCATTGCATTGTGACCAATAGCAATATTGTCATCACCTGTATATGCAGTTAATCCGGCATTTGCTCCTATAAATACACAACCACCATGACTCTTTCCACTTACTCCAGAACCCGCATCTGCTCCAAGGTATGTATTGTTTGTACCTGTTACATTATGAAATCCAGCGGCATAACCAACACCAGTATTACCAGTAACTTCATCAGCATCAGAAGCCTGTGTATATAATGCATTATATCCAATAGCAACTGACCTATTTCCAGTATCATCTGAACCTAAAGCCCTATAACCAAGAGCTGTATTTCTAGTACCAGTAGATAGTGCATATGCAGCCCTATATCCCACTGCTGTATTTTCTCCATCATTTGAACCACCTTCGAATATATTTAATGCTTGATATCCAACAGCAGTATTATAATCTCCATCTACACTTGTAGCAAGAGCACCACCGCCAACGGCTACATTATAAAGCCCTTCAGTAAGAGCAGTTAAAGCCGCAAATCCAACTGCCGTATTCCGATATCCAGTTGTAATAGCAGTACCTGCATTTTGACCTATCAAAACATTCTGATAACCACTCGTAATTGCACCACCTACAGCATATCCGATTGCTATGTTGTTGTCACCAGTGGTTGCGGAAGCATTTAAAGCTTGGGCACCTATTGCAATATTATAATTTCCAGTTGTGTTACCACCACCTGCTGAATAACCAATAAATACTGACCCTGAAGCAGTTGTTGCAACCAATCCAGCTGAAATTCCCATTAATGTATTCTGATAACCTGTAGTTATAGAATGGCCTGCACGATATCCTACTGCAGTATTTCCAACAGTTCCATCTCTATTTTGATAATGTAATGCTTCAGTGCCTACAGCAACATTTTTATCTCCTGTATCTTCTGTAGCCAATGAACCAGAACCGATTGCGACGTTTCCTATGCCGGATGTTATAGTATAACCAGCGTTATATCCAACCAAAACTGTGCCATCAGCATCTGAAGTCATAACACCAGTACCAGCTCCAGCACCAACTATAGTTGTTCTATCAACATCAGTTGTTTGATAACCAGCAGTATATCCTAAAATTGTATTATAATCTCCAGTTGTTAAAGCAAAACCACTTTTTGCTCCAAGTAAAGCATTCTGAGATCCATCAGTTACATCCATCCCTGCATGATATCCAATAGCAGTATTTCCTGCGCCTCCATTTTGTGTTTCTAATGCATTATGACCTACAGCAGTGGCCCAAGTTCCCGTAGTTTCTGTCTTTAATGAACCAGAACCGATTGCGACGTTTCCAGCGCCGGATGTGAGGGCGCTCAAAGATTTATGACCAATTGCGACAGTTCCATCAGCAGCTGCTGTTATATCTCCAACATCACCCGCATCTGTTCCTATCAAAACTGCAAAACCAACAGAAGTTGTTGTTCTACCAGCCGCGGATCCAATCATCACATTTTGATGACCATCAGTAATAGAATCACCAGACTGTAAACCTATAGCAACATTATTTACACCCGTAGTAATAGATAGCAACGAATCTTTACCTACTCCTGTATTACCAGTGTTGCTCTGTCCACTTGCACCAAGACCTGCCGAATAACCCACCCAAGTATTATTTTGTCCTGTTACATTTCTATATCCTGTTCCGTATCCTACTGCAGTATTTGCAGCTGCCTCATTATCTGAATCAGAATTTTGAAAAAATAATGCTTTATAACCAATAGCTGTACTTGCATCTCCAACATCTTCAGTAACTAATGTTTCTTCTCCTATTGCAGTATTATATCTTCCCTTAGTAATAGCAGTAGCAGCTTTATATCCAACTGCTGTATTTGAAACTTCTCCACTCGTTCCTGTCTGTACAGCTAATGCCATAGTACCAACTGCAGTACTAAAATCACCATCATCTTCGGCAGCAAGTGAACCAGAACCAATTGCGACGTTTCCTATGCCAGAAGATATGCTCATACCTGCAGTATGACCAATTGCAACAGTTCCTTGTGCATCTGCTGTCATAGCAGCATTTATCGCTGCTTGACCAATTCCTATAGTAAATGAAGCAACTGAGTTATCACTTGCTGCGGCATATCCAATTGCAACATTTCCAGTACCAGTTGTAATCGCATCACCTGCGGCAGATCCAATTGTTGTGTTATAATCTCCTGTGGTTACAGCCGCCAATGCAGTCTTACCAACAGCCGTGTTATGTGCTGCTCCATTCATAGCTCCAGCCATAGTACCGTACCCTATAGCAGTATTGCCATCACATGCGGCAGTTGTCCAAGTTCCATTTCCTGAGAGACTTCCTATGAATACATTCTCAGCACCACCGACATTATTCGCTGAACCACCATTACCCCAAGCTCTGTAACCAATGGCTATACTATCAGTTCTTGCTCCAGTTCCACCCGTAGACGCTTGGTATCCAATAAATATATTATTATCAGTACCATCGTGACTTTGTGCTTCTGCTGCTTGATCACCAATCACAACATTATATTCTTCTCCATCATCAAATCCATCACCAGCATTTTTTCCAAATATGGTATTACCACTACCACCACTATCATTATTCGATAGGCTGATACGGGAGTTAGAGTCGAGAATTAAATGGTCTGTTGCATTACCATTATCTCTAATTATAAAAGTATCATCAGTATAACATTTTACTTGCCAATTACCAACATCATTATTAAGTATTAATATAGCTTGACCAGAAGATGATGTATTCTTAATTCTCGCATATGTTTCCGATGCTGAATCACTAACATCTAATACATATGATGGATCCGTTGTCCCGATGCCGACATTTGTTCCTATAATATAACTTTCATTTCCTACTGAACCACTTAATTGTAGACTTCCTGTAAACTGGTGCTCATCATCCATCGTATCACCAAATTTAGTTGAACCGCTTGTATAAGAAATGGATGCACTTACAAAATCAGTGTAAAACTCTCTCGCGGTAAGTGTACCGTCAATCTGGACATCACCTATTACATCAAGTTTGTGGCTGGGCGTTGTTGTCCCGATGCCGATATTGCCTGCATCGGTTATTCTCATTTTTTCCGTTGGACCAGCAGAATTAGAAGTTGATGTATGCGTCCAAAATGCTAATCCCTGTTGGTCTGGGTCTGAATTTGTTTGTACTGATACAATTTTAGTACGAGGATAAGCTGTAATCATACTTGTATCTGCAAAATGTAGACTTGCACCAACATCATCTGCGTTTGTAGTATTTCTACCCCCTATTGTTAAAATAGGTTGAGCCGATGTATCATGAACTTCAAGTGTTGATGCACCAGTACCAGAGATGGGATCCCCAATAGTAGCGTTTCCTGCTATCTGTAATCTACCAAACGAACCAGTTGAAGTTGATGAACCACTTATGTTTCCACTACCTGTTATATCACCAGCAAATGTAGCCGACTTTTCTTCGCCTTGAATATTTAATACTTCATTACCTTTACCATCTTTAATTACAGTATTTCTAAATTGAGTCTGACCAGCATCATATCCTCTGTGATTAATAGTTAAAGTGGCTTCATCATTTGTACTATTTTCTACCCATAGTTCATTTGACTTTCCTATTGAAAGAACGGCAGAATCATCACCAAGATGAATACCATTAGTACCAGTAGTTCTGATATGTTCACCAACTACATCAAGTTTACCAAACGAACCAGTTGAAGTTGATGAGCCACTTATCTTTGTTGAGCCACCACCTTCATAAGATCCGCTAATACTAGCTGCTGTTAAAGTTCTAATTAATGAAGCATTTGAACCTAATGAACCACTAATATCTGTAGCAATTTGTGCTGAACTCGTTACAACATTTGCAACTTTTGAACCTAAATGTTCCTTTGAGAATGAACCACTAATATCTGAAGCAATTTGTGCTGAACCGCTAATTAATGTATTTCCAAGTTCAGTTTCAGCGGTTGTAACTCTACTAGCAAGTGAAGAACTCGCAGCAGTAAATGATCCACTTACACCAGCCGCAGTTAAAGTTCTAATTAATGAAGCGTTTGTACCAAGTGAACCACTGACACCAGCCGCAGTTAAAGTTCTAATTAACGAAGCGTTTGATCCTAGCGAACCACTAATTATAGTATTAGAAGTACTACCAAATGTAGAATTCCATACACCTGTAGTAACAGTACCAACTGATGCTAAACTTGTAGCACTTGTTATTGAATTTTGAGCTGCAGTACCTATTGTACCATATAAATTTGTACCTACTAATGAAGTACCATGAATGTTACCAGCAGCAGTAACTCGAGCAAACGAACCAGTTGAAGTTGATGAGCCACTCACATTACCTGTGGTTATTACTGAATCAATATAAGCGTCTTTAAAGTATTGACTTGAAGTACCTAAATCAACATCACTATCTGAGAGAGGTGTAAATACCCCATCTGCAATCCTAAGTTGTACCTGACCACCAGCAGCGAAGCGAACTTGATTGGATGTTCCAAAATCAATAGCAGTGGAAGAATCTTCTCCCATCTTTAAATCAGTAGCGTAAATTGAAGTAATATTAGTTTGTGCTGCTGTTGCAACTTGCCCGTAAAGATTATCAGCTGTTACATTTCCACTTGCACTAATATTACCACTCGCAGTAACATGAGTTGCTGATAATTGTTCTATATAACCATTTTTCCAATTCTTACTTGAGCTACCTAAATCATGAGAACTATCAGCGTCTGGTATTATTGAAGATGAAATTTCTGCTCCAAATGAAACACTATCTGTATCAGCATCACCGAAAGTTAAATTACCACCAATTACTGTATCACCAGCAACATTCAAGTAGCCAAATGAACCAGTTGAAGTAGCAGAAGAACTAACATTACCAGTAAGAGCTAATGAACCTGTTATATGTTGACTACCTGTTATTGAAAATGCGCCACTAACTTCTGTAAATGGATTCCATTCTAAATTTATTCCATTTGATGCAACCCTTAAATATTTACCTGCATTTGCTATTGTAACTCCTGGTAAACCATTACCAACTGAAAAATGTGCATTACCAGATGTTGGAGCGTCAAAAGTAACATCCATTTCATTTTTATTTTTTGCATTAATTGTATCTGGTACAATTACATTATTAGCTTCATCATAAATTGTAACTGCTGGATATTGTTCACCTAAACTATGTGTAACTCTCCAATTTGCTCCCGTTGAAGATTGTTCATGAACATAAGTTCTTCCACCAGGAAGACCCATTCCAGCTAATCCTAATATAGCTGTGCCGGCTACTGGTGAACTAAATGTTAAAGTCATAGTATTTGTACTAGTTCCAGTTACAGACGTAGGTATAATCATCACATCATCTGAATCATAAACTGTAACATTCAAATACTTAGAACCTAATCTATGTTGTATTGTCCAAGTAGTTGCAGTAGTATCTTGACTATGTACATATCTTGAACCTATTTGACCAGCAAAAGAACCACTAAATGAACCTGTTATTCGAGTGTTACCTACTGTACCAGTACCTACAATAGCATTAAAAGAACCAGTTTTACTAACATCTATATTACCACTTGCGGTTACGTGAGTTGCTGATAATTGTTCTATGTAACCAAATCTCCAATTTTTGCTTGAACTACCAATATCGTATGAACTATCAGCATCAGGAATCATAGAAGATGAAACTTCAGCACCAAAAGATACACTATCAGACGTTGCATCTCCTAAAGTAATGTTTCCACCAAGTGTTAAATTACCAGTAAGATTAGAATTGCCTGCAACTTCTAATCTCCCAAATGAACCAGTTGAAGATGATGAACCACTAACTCCACCACCTACGAATTTTATAACACTTCCTGATAAATGTGTTTGCCAAGAACCACTAATATCACTCGCAATCTGAGCTGATGAACTTACTACTGAACCTTCAGCCTCTCCTTCTTCTGACGTTAATCTTGAAGCTAAACTTGAACTTACAGAAGTCCATGAACCACTAATATCACTCGCAATCTGAGCTGATGAACTTACTACTGAACCTTCAGCTTCACCTTCTTCAGATGTTAATCTCGATGCTAAACTACTAGAAAGTGCAGTAAAAGATCCACTAATTGTTGTATTAGATGTACTACCAAACGTAGAATTCCATATACCAGTTGTAACAGTACCTACTGATGCAAGGCTTGTTGCTGAAGTAATACTATTCTGTGCAGCTGTTCCTATTGTTCCATATAAAGTAGTACCATTTAAGGTAGTTACTTCAGCTCTGCCGAATGAACCAGTTGAAGTTGCAGAACCACTTACAGTTCCAACATTATTTACAGTTAAATAAGAACCTGTAATTCTTAAACTTCCTGTCATATGATGAATATCATCTGTAGTATCACCAGATTTTGTTGAACCACTTGTATAAGAAATAGAAGCACTCACGAAATCAGTGTAAAACTCTCTAGCAGTTAAAGTTCCATCAATCTGGACATCACCAATTACATCGAGTTTATGGCTGGGTGAAATTGTCCCGATGCCAACGTTGCCTCCAAAATAAGGATTACTACCACTTGCCCAACCTCTCCAAGAACCACTAACAGCAGTTTTATTTAATGAACCACTAATCAAAGAAGCAGCTGCACTTCCAAATTTGGAAGTTTCTACTGTAGTTGCTTCAACTCTACCAAATGAACCAGTTGAAGTTGTTGAACCAGACATATCACCACTTATTTCAACCCCTGTTGCTAACGTTTTACCAACATACTGATTTACTGTCATATAACAATATTGACTATCAGTTGGGTCTACATCAGAATTAAGAAACTGAACTACACCTGTTTTATAATCAAATTGATAATCGTTAGTTGAAACAATATCACCACCACTCAAAGAACTTGTTTGTGCACTTTGACTAACAGCAGAAGATTTATAAAGAACTGCTAAATAACCTGGTGTCGCGTCTTCAGTTGTTGAAGTAGCTAAAGTTGATGTTGAATATTTAGGTGATACAAAATTAACTTCTTGATTATCATTTATTAACTGAGCACCAACTCCACTATCGCTTCCTGTTGGGTCTAAAAAGAACCAAACTTCATTATTAACATTCGATTTTGTTAGTTTTTGTCTATACCAATACTTTAATATATTATCCCCAGTATCAGTATAATTGGAATCTAATTGAGAACTACCACTAAATGGTAATCCCGAGGATGGTATTTTACTCGCTTGAGTATAAACTTCAGATGCTTGTAAATCAAGTACATTTGTAAATGATTCTTGAGCTGCCGTAAGTGTATTATGTGTATACCTACGTGAGGCTAACAGTCTACTTGATTTTGAACCTGAATCTATTTGTCCCATTTCATTACCTAACTAAATGTTAATGTAATATCATCTATTGGTGTTGGATTACCTGTATATCTAACTATTACATAAAGTTCGTTATCATTATCATCTAAATACATTCCATCACTATTTCTCATTGGAACTGTATATGTTGCACTTGCTACACTACCACCAGTATTACCATATAAATCTATTGCATCGGTAAAAGGATTTAAGTGAAAATCTGTTTGATGTGCAACACTTGATGAAATAGCATTAGCTGTTGTTTCACTTGGATCATAAATTCTTGCTCTTGATAATTCACTTGTTGCACCACTTCCACTTGCTGAACTCTTAAAAAGTACTGTACATGCAACACTATCAGATGTAGTTGCCTTCCAATTTACCAATGTATTATTATTAAGATTAACTGTCATACTTGTTTTTGTTCCACTTGTTTGAAATCTTCTAATATAATATTTATATGAACTACTACCATAATTATTTGGATACCAATACCGATAACTCCCACCAGGATCTACTAAATATCCTGGTTTTACTTGTAAATCTTGTTCACCTACTCTAGAACCACTAACAAAAGTTGAACCATTAAATCCAACAACATCATTATCTAATGCTATTCTGAAGCTTTCACCGCTAAATGTTTCAGTTGTTCCTGTTAATGCTCCTCCATCATAACCATCAGCTCTACCATAATATGCCATAGAACCACTTGTTGCTGGTTGATTAAAAGTACTACCTGAATGAAAAAGGTAAGTATATGTTGCTATTGTAGAACGAGAATTTGATCTATTTCTACCTCTTACACCAACTGTCCAATTTTCATCAGATACAGATGACCCAAAATCTCCACCAGCCTGTTGAATATTTGTTCCTGTTCCAGATAAAGTATATGTAGCATTAAATTTTACAATATCAGTTCTTGTTGGAACAGCACTAGTTGCTCTAACTGAACCACTATCTGAAGCAAATATTGCATTTGCTGTTGATATTGTTCCACCACTCGTACTTACATCATCTATGCCTGAACCAGCGATGGAAACATTACTCAAAGATTCACCACCAATACTGTCATCCACTATAGTTGTTGACGCTACATACATTGGATGGAATAAACCACGAATTGAAGCACTTAAATGATAAGTTGCTGCATTTAAATAAGGAACACCACTTAAACTTCTACTTGTTGCAGTTAAATAACTTTGTGTTGGATGTGCTATTGCTAATGAATTTGTACCAATGTCTGAACTTATTTGATCAATTGGTGCCCAAAAATTATTTGTTGTAGTTCCATCAACAAACTGATAATTACCTGAACCAGTTGCCATTCCAACTTTTAAACCATGAAAATTATAATAACCACTTGCAGATACACTTGTAAAATCTGTTGCTGATGCTCCATACTTTCTCGATAAAGAACCACTCAAAGTTGTTCCACCTATATCTGCAAATTTTCCATCTTGATATGCCGCAGGTATTACTGCTGGTTGTGAAGTTTCAATTTTTGCTAATGTTAATCCATTTGATGTTCCAAAAGATGTAGTTGATAAATCCAAATAAGATTGTGTTGTAAATGTATAAGATGATGATGGATTTACTACACTTCCTGTAGCACTAAAAGATTGTGTAACAATTACTCTAGCTTTAAATTCTGTAGCTGCACCACTTGTTAATCCACCTAAACCAAATAATTCACTATCAGCGGATGAACTTACAGCACTTGAACCACCTGAATTAGAATCAAAATCTACATAATAAGTTGGTCCATTATCATGATATGTAGAAATACCACTAAAAATAGTTCCTCCTTCTGCTACCCAATTTTTAGTAACCAAATATCTCATAGTAGCATTTGTACTATCATAACTTTGTGGTAAATAACCATCAACACTATCTGTACTACCTAAGCTAGTTTCATTAGTATCTACACTTGCAAACGTTTTTGTATTTGCTGCCGCATCCGCGACGTCTAAAGAATGACTTAATACACCAGCCATAAATCTCAAAACTTCAGATACATGAGAGGTATTATCAAAATTATTAAAGTACGAACCGTCTAAACTATCTTCCCACCTATTAGATGTTGGATATCCATTTTGAATGTTACTTGTATAAATTGCCGTAGATGCAGAACTAGCACCTAAATCAACTGTTACTGTTGAACCAGTAACTACTAATGGATTATGACGTATTTCTTTACCAAAATATTTCATACTATGTTATTTCCAATATACTTGCAAAAACATCTATATCATCATTAGCAGAAGCTTGCGTTTCTAATTTATCAGCTGCACCTAAGTTGATAGGTTTCTCAATCACTACTGTTGAATCTGCAGGCACATCCACTGTTTTCATTAAATATCGTCTTGTATCAAAATACGCACTACCACTAATTGCTATATTAACTGTAGCATCGTTTGAACCATCAACGTTACTTAAATATATTGCATGAACTACCGCTGTTGTAGCTGCAGGACAAGTATACAGAGTTAATAAATCTGTTCTCGATCCTGTTGCTGCACTTTTAAATGTATTAGCCATTATTATCCTCCAAAAACTATTGCCATTGCTGTGGCGTGATCAACTACTGATGTTCCTGATTCATAAACTCTTCCACTAGCATAAATATCTCCTGTAGTATCTACTCTTCCAAATGAACCAGTTGAAGTAGCTGAACCACTTATAGTTGTAAAATCTTTTATTGTTGTACCAGTTACGGTTGTTGCAGTTAAAGTTGAACCACCAAACGTTAAATCTGAATCATGCTGTAATAATCCATCTGTATCAGCATACACAACTCTACCAGATGGAATACTATCTACGGTTAAAGTAGATGCTCTTAAATCATAATCTCCAATATCAACATTATTGGCTACAGTAAGAGAAGTTAAAGAGTCAACTGTACCACCATTAATATCTACTGTAGATGCTACTACTCTACCAAACGAACCAGTAGTTGATCCACTAATATGTCCACTAGCAGTAACATGAGTAACAGACAACTGTTCTATATGACCAAATCTCCAATTTTTGCTTGAACTACCTAAATCATAAGAACTATCAGCATCAGGAACCATAGAAGATGAAATCTCTGCACCAAAAGATACACTATCAGAATCTGCATCCCCAAAAGTTAAATTACCTGCTATAACACTATCACCAGATACATTTAAATACCCAAACGAACCAGTTGAGATTGATGAACCACTAACATTACCTGTAGTTATTACTGAATCAATATAAGCATTTCTCCAATACTTTGTCGAAGTACCTAAATCATATGTACTATCTGCATTTGGAACTAAATTAGAAGTTAAATCTGATGTTATAGTTATCGAATCAGTATCTGCATCACCAATTTGTATATTACCACCAAGTGTTAAATCACCTGTAAAATCAGTGTTTCCAGCTACTTGTAATCTACCAAACGAACCAGTTGAAGTTACTGAACCTGATATATCACCACTAGCAGTTACACTTCCTTGAAAACTAGATGCACCAATAAATGTCTGTGTTGAACCAGATAATATATAAGAACCAGAAAGTCTCGTTGATAATTGTTTACTCTTTAATACTGCCATTGGTATCCCTCTTTTCTAGCTTCTACAAATTCTGTAAAGGATAAATTTGGTACTTCCGCTTCTAATAAATATCTATTATAAGACCTTTTATACTGACTAATAGAGATGTTACTTCTATGTTCAACTGTTTTTGGTTTTTTCATCTTTTCAATAGTTTCCATAGTAAGTTTTCTATCCATTTGAGCACAAGATTTACAAACTGAGTTATTACCTACAGCACGGTCAAACGAATCCTTTCTTGTATAATAAATTATTCTACTACAATCAGGACACTTTCTATTTTTTCTATCTTTCCAAGATCTTTTTCTCATACTAATAAATATCAAAAAATAGTAAAAGAAAAGTGGAATCAAAGAATTTTATGAATTAAATTTTCCCCAAGCAACAATCTCATCAGTAGATGCTACATCATAACCTATACTATCATTATCAACTTTTAAATAAAAATAACTACTACTTTGTTGAACTGTAAGAGCATCATGTTCCATTAATTGTCCATTAATAAAAAACATAAAATCATCTTCATTTGTAGTAGTGTACCCACTTGGAGCTGAAGCTGTAACTGCGGTAAAGCTAGAAGTACTCGTACTTATAAAACTTCCTGTATGCACAAAACTTTTTCGTAAATATAATTGTATATCATCACTAATATCATCTACATAAGTTTTCAAAGCATTTTCTGTAAATAAACTTGTAGAGTTACCATCAGTAAAACTTGTATCATTTGAAACTTCTGCTACAGAATTTACTAAATTTAAAGAGCCTGATGTGTTATAACTTCCACTAAACTGGTGTGTATCATCAGAAGTATCACCAAATTTTGTACTACCACTTTCAAATAACGTAACTGATTGTGTAAGTTCAGTTTCTATTTTTTCAGCAGTTAATGTTCCACTAATAATTAAGTTTGCACTACCAGTTAAGTCATTAGATATAGTTGTATTACTTGATATTGAAAGTGACCCTGTTATTTGACCATCTTTTAATAATAAATCTTCATTATCAATTATAAATTTATCTGTAGTTACTGTTATTTGATTAAATACAACATCTGATGTTGTTTCTACTGCTTGACCTATTGAAAAAACAACTGTTTGATTACTAAATATTTCTGTATTATTAGGATTAATTACAAATCCTGTACCATTTTGGAAAATTAATGGTTCTGTAAAAATATTGGCCATTTTATTTCCTACGAATTAAATTTACCCCAAGCCATTATCTCATCATCAGCTTCTAAATCGTATCCAATACTATCATTATCAACTTTTAATAAAAATGAAGAGCCAGCTTGTTGTATAGTTAATGCATCATGCTCCATATACTGACCATTAATAAAAAACACAAAATCATTCTCAGATGTAGCAGTTATTCCACTTGGAGCTGAAGCAGTTACTGCAGTAAAACTAGCAGTGGATGGTGCTGTAATTGATGCAGTAGATTTTACATATTGTTTTCGTAAATAAGTTTGTGGTGTAGTAACATTGTCCGTAATATAAGTTTTTGCTGCATTTTCTGTCACTAATGCAACAGTACTACCATCAGTTAAAGAAGTATCATTTGATATTTCATCTACAGTATAATTATTTAACTTTAATGATCCAGAAATAAGTATACTACCACTAAACTGGTGTGTATCATCAGAAGTATCACCGAAAATAGTTGAGCCACTTGAAAATATTATAGAAGCCGAAACAAACTCTGTATGATATTCTTGCGCGGTTAAAGTACCAGCTACTGTTGCATCACCATTAACAGTTAAATTTCCTATTGTACTTACCGATCCTGTTATATTTAAACTACCTGTTATACCACTACTGTTATATGTAGTACTACCAAGTACAAGTGCACTTGAAGATACTTGATTAAATGTTACATTTGATGTTGTTGCAACTACTTGCCCTATTGATATAGTTTGTTCTAAACGAGAACTACCATCAAACTCTGCACCGTCATTACTTAATGTAACTCCTGTACCTTGTGAAAATATTACAGGATTTGAAATAGTTATTCCTATATCTCCAACAGAAGGAGATCCAGCTAAACTTATTTCATCAGCTAATCCTTCTAAAAACTGACCAGCTCTACCTACAGCTTTAGTAACTGCAACATCTGTTTCTGCACCAATTATAACTTTTTTTGGTGTTAAAAACTTTTGTGTTGTTGATCTATGATCAAAATTACCCTCTGGTAATAAATACCCTCGTAATGTAACAGTAAAATTAGTTCTTACTAACCTTTCAACATCACCAACTTCTGTAGCATCAGTAAAACTCTCAATTCTACTTCTAAATCTTAACTTTTCTGGATCTCCCCAATATGCACCATCTGAATACACTACCTTTTCAACTAAAGTATTCATTTGTTCTATATATGATGTCCATATTATAAAATCATAATTTAAATTAACATAATCTGGAAGCATTACATTATAATATTCTCTCTGAGGTAGTGTACCTATTTGTGTTTGGAAATTATCATAACGATTTTGCTGAGAAAACTTTTTTTCAAATGTATAAAAAAGGTGTGGATTATTTGCATCTAACTTATCTTGTGGAATTGTATCATCTCTCTCAACTGAAGTTCTACGATACGCTATAACTGGAGTTATAACTTGTCTCTTTTTATCTCTCATAAAACCATCACGTTGAATTGATTTCCAACGTTCAGGAGAAGCATACATAATTGGAACTTTTATATTTTCACCATTTTCTTCAACTGAAGGTTTTATTACACTATCAAAATAAAACATAATAGCAGAATCTAGATCCATCAAAGTTACTGATAGTTCTCCTATTTCATCAGCAGTTCTTGTATACAAATATCCTCTATTAAGAACTCTTTGTTTTCTTGGTAAGGGCTTAGACATAATATCCTCTTTTAATCTAACTCTACTACAATTGATTCATCAAATCTTATTTTTTTAGGAGTAATAAATTTATTTATAGTTGGTTTATTTTCTAATCCTGTTTCTGTTAATAAATATCCATTTATAGTTACATTAAAATTTGTTCTGATTAATCTTTCAGTATCACCTATTTCCGTAGCATCATCAAAACTATCTACTATACTTCTAAATCTCATTTTTTCAGGATTTCCCCAGTAAGCTCCATCTGAATAATTTATACGTTCCACTATTCTATTCATCTGTTCTATAAACGATGTCCAAATAATAAAATTATATGATAACGTAATATAATCTGGAAACGACACATTATAATATTCTCTTTGAGAAACTACTCCAATTTGTGTAGTTAAATTATCATACCTATTTATTTGTGAATATTTTTTTTCAATCGGGTAAAATAAATGAGGATTATTTGCATCTAATTTATCTTGTGGAATAGTTTCATTTATATTAATTGTACTTCTCTTAAATACAATTACTGGTGTAATAATTTGCCTTTTTTTATCTCTTAAAAATCCGTCTCTTAATATAGCTTTCCATCTTTCTACTGAACCATACAATACAGGTACTTTTATATGTTCACCATTTTCTTCAACCGATGGTTTAATAACATTCTCTAAATAATAAATTATCGCAGAATCAATATCTTTTAAGGTAACAGAAACTTTCTTTGTTCTATCTTCCTTTTTTCTCGAATATTGATACCCACGATTTTCCACTCTTTTTTTTCGTGGCAACGGTTTATCAGACATTATATACTTCTCACCCTTTCAATATTCAAGCTTGATATTCTTACTAAGAATGCGTTGCATACAACTGAATGATTAAAATCTGTTTGTCCTCCTATTAATTGATTCTCACTAATTGATGAAATTTCCCAATAACCACTATTCCAATCAATAACATCACCAATTTCTACAACATAACCTATATCTACTAATGATTGTCTTACAAATGAAAAAAGTGCTGCTTGTTGTAAATCTGGACCAAATTCATCTGTAGTGGTAGTTTGATCATCTGCTGCAATTAAACTGGTTACTTGAACACCTGGTTTATATATTTTACCTTGTGCAGTTTCACCGTACATATTTACTTCAGTATCATATACAGAAACTTTATAAATTACAACTTTTTGACTTATAACACCATCTTTTCCAGTATATAAATCACCAATAAGTTCTTTATTTAACTTATCAAAAGTATCTATGTCTTTTTGTGCAAAAAATCTCGAAGTATTAGCCATAGCATTATCCTATATAAATTGGATATGGAACTTTTTGTAACTTCTCCTGTAAGAATTCAGCTTCATCTTTATCAGCTTCAAGTAGAGCTCGTCTACTTGTTTGTTCTAGCATTTCTCTAAGTTGAGTAATTAATGCTTCTTTTTCTGCTGCAGCTTCACTTCTTAAAGTATCACCATCCAATGTTGTATCCGCGTTTGGTATAGGTAGTGTACCATATTTACTTCGAATAATTCCTAATAATTCCTTGCATAAAGCTAATCCATATTTTCTAATCCATTGTATACCAACATCATTTATAAACTGATATTTCATATTATCATATGGAACATTTGAAAAATCAGACACTACATCAGCAGAACCACTATATTGTGTTATTAGTGGATCATCTCTCTCTGATACTTTTACATATTCAAATCGTAAATTTCTATCTTCAGCTGGATCAGGAAAAATTCTTAATTTATTATTAACTAATGAAAAACTATACGCTGATTTTCTGATAGAATCATTCATTTCAATAGCTTGTACTCTTAATAAATCCTCAAACATAGGCATTAATGTAAAAGAAACTGCTGGTGAATAATTACCAAATCCAAATCCTTCAACCATATTAATTGTACCATAACCAGTTGTTGCGTATGGATCAAAAAATCTTTGCATTGCTGGTGTTGATTCGTAAAATATTCGTTTTACTTCTATAGCTTCACTTGCACTAACATCTGTAAATATTTTATCTATCTCATATGTTTGAACACCTTCTTTTATTGCTAATGAACCTGTATAATATGAAACATCACCACCAACTCCAGCTTCAGTTCCATACTGTTTAGATAAAAATATACTTCTTCCCATTGTTGGAGTAACTCTTTTATGAGTAACGTTTGAACCAGTAGCTTGACCAGTAAGATGTAATAGATTATCTTTTATGTTAAATTGATTAACTTGTGCTGAATACTCAGTAACTGCTTCTTCAAAACAAGCATAAAAAGAACCAGATTGTAACTCAACTGACATAATTGGATAACCCAATCTTCGTGCTGACCAATCTGCAAATTTATCAGCTGAAGAAGTAAATTCATTATCAGTATCATATAAACCCCATGGAGTATCTCCACTTGAAAACGAACTACTTCCAGCCCAAATTACTTCTTGTGCCATATAAAAATCTCCTAATTTTCATACAATTATTCAATAATAAATATAAGAATGGATAATATTGAATAAAAAAAGGGGAACTAATTACTCAGCTCCCCTTTTAGATTCGTACATAAAGTACAGTCTAGTTGATATCAACTATTAGACATAGTTTACATCAGCGACAATGACTTTACCATAGAACTCTGGACGAACCATCTTCTTCGCGTAACGAGTCATTACACCCTTACGTGGAGTGAAGTTCTTAGGATCGTACACCAGAGGTGTCATGATAAGAGGTACATAAGGAGCATACACAGCACCAGTTTCTAGGAAGTTACTTCCACGGAAACCAATAAGAATTACATTCTCAAACTGGTATGGGTTCTTATATACAGTCCAGCGATTATTCATCATACCGGCTTTTTGTACACCCATTGCATAGGATTTGTTACTTGAATCAGCATTACTATCTGAAACATATCCAGGGATAGATTCAATGATAGTAGCTACTTCAGGTGAAACAACTATCCAGTTAGCACCGCCACGCAGTGTTTTCTGGTGAATTGCATTAGAAACAGACTGTATCTTGTTACCAAGAGTCTGGAACCAATCACCTTTAGTATATGCATTGGAACTAGCTGAGGATTCTACAAAAGATGTAGACCCACTATGATATTCATATCCAACACGTGCACTCCAACGTTCTGTCTTTGCTAACGCATTTAGATGTAGCATATCAAGTATCTCAAGATCAATTTCCATTGATACATATTCACTTAAAAGTGAAGTAAGTTCTGCTTCAGCATCAACACTATGATAAGCGTTAAGGTCTTGAGCAAGCTCAGGAGTCCAAACGGCTTTCAATTTACGTGTTTTAGCAACTATAGCAACTGAACGCATCTGGATATCAATCTCAGGAATACCAACATCAGTTTCAGGATTTGAAGTCAATCCACTGGATGCTTCAAAATCACCACGAGTTGTAGATGTAGGTTGTTTATGATAAAGTACTGAAACCTTAGCAGCACCTGTTGTAGCAGCTTCCTTTACGATAAAACGTACATGAGACGCTTCACCACTTGAAGGTTCTACTTCATTACCACCAGCACCATCTAATATCTTAGTGTATGCTGGATAAAAAGCAGTAAAAGCTGTTGAACCAGTGATTTCCCAAGCACGAGCACCTTCTTTATCAGGGGCACTCATAGTTGCCAATGGTACATCAAATCTCTTCAATTGTGTACCTATTGTTGAAGATGCAGCTGAAGCTGACAAGTCAGGTTCAAAGTCTACCATAGCCCATGTTGCAGAACCAGTAATACCAGTTTGTGCCGTTTCAGTACTTGTTGATTCGTTTATAGAATATCCGAATCTACCTGCACCATAAAGACCCTGTGAAGGATCTGCATCTGAACCAGATGTGATACCAAATACTTGATCATACTGAGAAAACCCAGGTTGACCAGAAGTACCATATCTGAAGTCTAGATAGAAAACTAGACCTGAAGGAAGGTTCATCGGTTGAACAGAAACGAATTCTTGTGCAGCTAATTCACCAAAGATCTTACGAACTAAGGGTAGAGCAACACCAGACCATTCCTCAGAATTAGCAGAAGTACCAGTAGAACTAGCTTCATCAATAAGTTGACGAGCTTGGTTCTCAAGTAAACATGCCATTCCAGAAACTTTCTGTTCATCTTCTATACCTTCTAACAATCCAGTCGGCTCCCACTTCTTTACTAATCCGCGAGTTTCTTCCTGCCGCTGACGGTAAGGATTATATCCATCCATCAACTTTTCGACTGTAGAAAGATTTTTCATTTTCGACATTATATTTCTCCAATATAAAAATTAAGAATTAAAGAATACCAGCCAACTTCTTAAACCGTTCTCTCATTTCATGTCCTTCAGCAATTACTTCTTGCTTTTCAGATTTCGTTGAGGCGACAGGCTTCGAAGCCGAACCTTTAGATTCTTTAATTTCAGTTTTAGTTTGTTTCGAACCAAACGATTCAGCTAAAGTGGAATAAACCAATTTAACTTCACGAAGATTATGTGCTCTATCAAAATTCTCCACAACTTTCATTTTCTGTTCATTGGAAAGTCCAAAAGAACGGAAAAGTTTATTTGTGAAAAGTAGTTTTGCATTAAGCAAATTAACTTCATTTAGTTTGGAACGCAAATATTTAACGACATTGCGATGCTCGTCAAGTTCGGATTGAAGTTTTTCAGCTTTATTAGCTTCTTCTACTTCATCTTCCTCTTCAGAAAGTGCTTTGATTACTTCTTCAAGATCAATTTCTTCTTCTTCATTGACTTCTTCATCTTCAGTTTGTTCACTAACAACTTCGCCTTCACCTTCTTTGTGATCTACTAAGTCGTCAACAACTTCATCATCAGAATTTTCCTTACCAGCTGGGGAATCACTTCCTTCGCCTTCAGGACCCTGTGCGCCAATTTTAGAAGAATCTTCAGAATCAGCTTTAACGTGGTTATCAGATTTGCCAATTTCAGAGGAAACATCATTTTCATCAATTTCTTCTTCTTCATTGACTTCTTCATCTTCTAACTCACGAAGAATAGCTTCAAGATCAAGCTCATCTTCTTCAGGAGCTTCTTCATCACCCATTTCTTCTTCATCTTCCTCAGAAACTACTGGTGCATATTTTACACCATTAATTTCAATAACACCTTCTGGCATTTCTTCTTCCTCTTCCTCATCACCCATATCCATTTCAGGTTCTTCTTCCTGTTCCATTTCAGGCTCTTCTTCAGACCATTCATCACCAGGATCTTCATCATCCTCAGCATAATGGCCTTCTTCAGGAGCTTCTTCTTCATCTTCATCTTCCATTTCGTCATCTTGTTCTTCAACATCCATTTCAGATTGAATTTTCTTGGAAAGCATAGATTGTAGGCGAGGTGTGAAAGCTTCTTCTAAAGCGATTTTAGCGTTTTCAAGAGCTGTTTCACGAACTGCTTTTGCATCTGCAATGGCTTCTTTTAAAAGATCATCCATTACTTTTCTCCTATAATTAAATTAATAATTATCTTTGTTTGGATTTAATATAGTTATTGGGAACTATAATGTGATTAACATTTTGATTACATTACAAGATGGCCAAAAAAAGCCGTAATGTATTTTGTATATATAAATATACAAATTTATAAAAAAAACCTTAATTATCTAAATTTTTTTTTATTCTTAATCGAGCTTTTGCTCTTTTTTCTTTTCTTTTATCTGATGGTTTTGTGTAGAATTCTCGTTCTCGTAATTCAAGCATAAGTTTAGTTTCTTTTACTTCTTTTTTAAATTTACTGAGAGCTTTTTCTACATTATTATTATAAACTTTTACATGTATCAATTAAAACCCCTAATCTGATTCGTTGTCACCTTTCCAATTTGCATCAACATAATTATAAAACTCTTTTTTCTTTTCATCATCAAGATCATCTGGTGAACTCACTCCGTACTTCTTCAACGCTGCATTAAAAAACTTTTGATATTCTTCTTTGTCACCAGTTTCCTCAGTAACAGTTTCACCAATTTCATAATATCTACCAAGAATGTTACCCATATCTTCATATAAGGCACCCATTCTTTCTTGAAGTGATTTAGCTTCAGTAGCAATTTTGCCAAATTGACCTGAAAGACCAGTTAGTTCTTTCATATTACGATTTACTGTAATCCTATCAAACCAATCTTCAGTTTCACTTAATGTATGTGATTTAGCTTGACCTGCTATCCAACTAAGTTTTTCTGCTATCTTTGTTATATTAGAATCACCAAATATAGCTTCACCTAATTTATTATAGCTTGATATTTCAGTAGTTAATCCTTTAATATCAACTTTTTCTTCACCAATTTCACCATATTTTTCTTTTACAATTTTAGATAAAGTAAAATCATCGGAAAAAGCATTACGTGATACTACACCACCCAGCATAGTTCCACTAAAATTTTCTTTAAGAAGTTTTTTCATTTTTATACGTTTAGCCATTTTATTTATCTCCTAATTATAAATATAAGTTACCTTAATTTTCCTCTTTTTGAATACCTTCTAAATCCATCTCTTACTTTATTCCACAACTGTTGTATAAAATCTGTTTCACCGAAGTGTGTTCTTTTAACGGGACCTGATTGTATACCTCTAGCTAAATCCATTGCATCATATTTACCACCTTTTACACCGTCCATCATAACTTTTATTGATTGTTGAGATGCTTTTCCTAATATTTTTGACATTTTATCCAAGTCACTTTCAACATGAATCTTAGCTTCTTGTGAGCTAAATGCTGGTGCTTCATCTATCTTTTCTTCACCAAAAACTCTTTTACTTGTAAAAAAATCAAATGCGTCTCTTGTAGTATTAATATTAATAGATTTACCTCTTGGTACTTGTATAAAAGTACTTTCTGTCATTAATTTTTTATAATTTGATTTCATTAAAACTTTTTTCCACCTTGCCAATGGATACCATCATAATATAAATTTGCTCTTCGTATTCCAGTATTCTTTGTGAAATGACTTACATAAAATCCTTTATCTCGTGGGTTTATTCCATTTACATTTAATTTATTACCTTTAATTTCATAACTACCTTTACCAGATGAATTAGATCCAGACCACACTAATGCTTTAATTTTTTCTTCACCCTTTAATAATAATGGATTGAATCTTTTACCTTTAGGTGTGTTTGGATCTTTACCAGGATCTTTTGTTACTTTAACTATTTTTTCACTTACAGATTCTTTTTTAGCCAATTTACTCTGACCAAATCCAGGTAACGTCTGTAATTTTCTTAATCCAGCAGCTACTCTGCTAGCATCATCAACTTTACCCAATTTCATTGATTTAGGTCCTAAATCATAATGTAACATTAAATCTTTTTTAACTGAAAATGGCATTACTACTTTTTGACCAGATTTATCTTTTACAGTAATAAAAGCACCATATCTACCTTTATATCCACCTTTCATAACTACGTGTTTTAAAATTTTAATTCCAGCTCGTCTAAAATCATTCTCTAAATGTTGTGACAGTGCACTTTTATCTTGATTCCAATCTAGTTTTTCAAGTACAGATTCTTTATCAAGTTTCCTAATATAATCATCAGCTCCCTTAGCTACAGCTTTCTTTTGTTTTTCAAAATCTCTTTTACCTTTACCTTTTGCAAACTTATCTTTTAATCTTTTAAATATACCTTTTGCTTTCTTTTGTACTCTTGGGTCTGAACTTTGTAATGCAGAAGTTCCTTTAATTTTCTTACCCTGTGCATTCTGTACTTGAATCGCTGCCATTGCCGCTGCAGCAGATGCTGCTGGAGTTTCTTTTAATATAGATTCTTTTATATCTGTAATTCCTGTTAATTTATAACCTAATTGTTCTGCATTCTCTTTTCTTGCTTTTTCAAATTTTTGTTTATCTTTACCTTTTAGTTCTCCACCAAATCCTTCACCTAACTTATTAATATTTCTCCGTCTATCCCAAATATTTTTATTAAGTTTATTACCAATCCATACATTTTTATTTCTATCTAATTTTTTAATAACTGAAGGTAACTTTGCTAAATCCATAGAACTGATTCTAAATTTAACATAATCATCACCTACTGCATCTACTTTACCACCAATAATTTTAATAGTACGTTCTAATCTTTTCTTTAATTTACTATCAAGTAAACCACCTAAACGATATTTATCAAAGCCTTCATTTACGGATTCTTTAAAACCTTTTTGCATACGATATTTAAAGTCAGGTTTTTCAGCATGTCTATAACCATCTTTATCTTCTTTACCTTTTACTGCAAAAACAGATTCAACTTTTCTCTTCTTACCTAGTTCTACAGCAATACTTGCAACTTCTTTGTAACTCTTATTCCAACCCATTTCTTTCATATGAACTGCTAAATGAGCGAGTACATGACCATATCCAATTCCTGTACCCTTATGTTTACCTCTCCAATGTTTAATTCTACTAGCTAACGTATCATCAGTAAACTTAGCTTCTAACATAGTTATATCTTCTTTTTTTAATCTACTTTTCTCTGCTCTACCTCTATTTGTAGATTCTGCTTCAAATCCTACAATTTTTCCACCTTTATGTGAAGCATCTTTACCGTCACCGTTACCATAAGTACCTTTTTGTCTATTATACTTATTTAACTCTGCTCTGTACTTTTTAGCCTTTGTGGATGATTGAAATTTTTTGTATTCAGCTTTATAATCTCTATCTTCTTCTACAGATTTTTCTTCCTTTTCCCACTTCTTAGCCATTTTAGGTTTATTAGCATGCATCCATTTTCTCTGTTTTTCTGATTTAAAAGGCATTACACTATCCAGTTTTCAATTTTTTAATTTCTTCTCTAATCATTTCTCGTAACACTTCTTTAAAAACAGTTAAATTAAGTTTCTTTCGTTTCATAGACCCCTTTTTACCCGCTTTTTTCTTCAACAAGTCTAAAAATGTAGCATTCTGTTCTTTATCTAAATCAAGAGTAATTTCCATTTGATCTTTCTCATCTGGCATATGTGCTGGTAAATCTTTAACTTTTACTCTTTTAATACCAGCCTGTTTAGTCATTGGTAAAATTGTTCTTTTAATAAATGCTCTATTTCCAGTTATAGTTTGTTTCATTAGAATACTCCATGTATTTGTTCATAATCACTGTATGTTTTTTTAGCTTGTTTAAATAAATCTTTATCTAATTTATTACGAAGTTTACTTAACTCTGGTGGTAAATGACCAAGTGCTACATTTATCTCTTCCATACTACCATAAACACTTGCTAACTTTTTATTCCCCATCGCCATAGCTAACACTCTTCGAGCCATACTGTGACTATTACTATCAGTTAATCTCTCAATTTTATTAATAAGAGCTCCACCAAGTTCTTTTTTTTCTGTTAATATTTGTTTTAACTTAATCATTACTTCATTTTCTTAACAAGAGAAAGCATATCTCTCATGAATATAGTTACATTTTTTTTGTACGATCTTGATAATGCATCTGCTAATTTTTTATTAGAATTATCTATACTCATCAATCCTACTAATTCCCACATATTTAAACGTAAACGACTTTCATCTTTCTGTATTAACTGTGAAAGTTTTTTACCTTTCATAGCTTCTTTTGCCGATTCATGCATAGATTCACAGCCACAAGAAGTTGTTCCACCACAACCACAATCACCATGTTTTTCCATTACACTATCTAACGTAGGTAAAGGTTCACCAAATTTTCTGTCCCAGGTACTTTCTTTGATTAATTTTCTTAGCTTAATCACTTATCTTACCACTCATGACCTGTTTTAATGTAATTTGACATTGCATCTGTATTATTCATTAATTGCAAAGCTCCTTTATCTATTTTTTTTATTAAACTCTTAAACTTTGGTTTTTCTCTTAGTGCAACTTTAATCCACTTTTTTCTAAAGTCTTCTAATATTTCTGCCACCATACCAAAAGCTTCTTCTGCATCACCAGCTTTATCCAATACTCCATATTCATTAATTGGTTTTTTTTCTTCTATTTTATGTTTCTCTGTTACGCTCGAAAGTGTAGGAAGTGATTCACCGAATTCTCTATCCCATGCAGATTCATTAATTAATTTTTTTAGTTTAATCATTGTTATTCCTTACTTTATATTAACTGACGCTAACGTAACCTTACCTTTTCTATTACCTTTACCTTCAATAGCATTTTTTAAATCATCACCTTTAAAAGATAAAGTAAGTTTCATTTTTTTACCTTCAATGACTATATCATTGTTGTGTATACCCATTACTTTAAAAGGAAGATTTAATTCATTTTCTACTGCTTCATCAAATCGCCATGCCCTCCACTTTTCCATCATATTTCTATAATTAGCCATTATTTTTTTCCTTTATTGGGCGATACTTTTTACCGTTAATTATAATTGTTTTCTCTTCAAGTTCATCATCATCTATATCATCAGGTTCTCTCGCACCTTCAGGTGGTTCACCTTGAAAATCTGCATCTGTTCCAGTATCACCACCAAAATCTCTTTCAAAATCACTAGAATCAAATTTTTTGAGTTTTGATGTTTCCTGATCACCACTTGGTTCTTTTTGTTTTCCTTTATCTGCACCTTTAGCCGGAATAAATGCACCAGAGTCGTCTTTCTTAAATGTTGGAGCCGAAGGATCATCTACATGGTCTTTATCTTTATATTTACCATATCCTATATGTACATAATCTTCATCGTCTTGAGAAGCTTCAGCCATTACATCTTCTAAAGTAGGAAGTGGTTCACCAAATTTCCTGTCCCATGCATGTTCTGTCAACATACTTTTTGCAATTTTTTTATATGATTCTAAAATTTTCATTATGCTCCCCGCATAATGTCATTAATAACAGCTTCTACTTTGCAATAATCACCACAAGCTCTACCAGCTTGGATTTCAATATCATTATTAACACCTTCATGCATTGGATGCATAAAAGCACCATGTGTTGATGGATTTGATACAAAATCAAAAGCAATTAACTCAAAATCTGGTTGAACTTCTTGTGATTGCTCTCCACCTTCACTTACAGTTTCTACTGAACCCATTCCACGAGAACTTATGCCAAGTTTAATACCACTTTTAAATAACTCTGTTAATATATTACCAGATGGAGTACTTAATACTTCAACTGTACCTAATAAATTATCACCTTCCCAATGCATTTCTTTTACATTATGAGATGTATTCTGTAAATTTACTACAGAACTTTCTGGATGATCAAGTTCTCCAAGTGCTCTACGTTGACTAATAAATTCTTTAAAATATTTTTTAGATTCTCTCATCAACACTTCTCTTGGATAAATTCTACCATTCTGATTTTTAGATTCTGCTCTCTGTAATACACCGCGAACAACTAACTTGCCATTATTTTCTTTCATGGATTCAGTAATTTGTTCTGGTTTTACTTCAAATGGTAAATAATCTACTATTAGTTGTTTCATTTATCTTTTCCCATCATAATTTCTTGTTTAAGGCTCTCTAACATTTCAATCCATTGATTAAGCCTTCTAATCATATAATTCTTATCAACTTCTTTTCGTTGAATTTCAGTATGCCATCTTTTTAACAAGGTAGATATACTGAACAATGTGTCCATATAAGACTTTTTATTGTCATCAAAAGGCATAGTATATTACCTTACTGTAATTGACCTACTTTATTAGCTAATTTAACTAACCTCTCACTTATTTTATGTAAAGCCTTATGTGTATTTTTCCAATATGACCTTGAGTCAACATTTAACTCATTTTTTAATCTAACATTCATTTTAACAAGACGCTCTAATCCATTTAAACTATCACGTACTTCTCTCATTGAACGACCAATTTTTTGTTTAGCTGTTAATGTATCATCATTTCTATAATCATGATATTTACCTTCACTAATTTTTTTATATCCAGTAGAATTAGTTGCTATCTTATCTTCTTTTTCCTTATCCTTTTTTCTTTTTCCTTGAAAAGCATAAGGTGTCTTAGGTGGACCTTCACCACCATCTATATTGCCAGTAACAGACGCTTCTTTTAATTCTACTTTAACAATCTCTCTAATATATTTTCTTAGAATTTCAAGTTTTATGGACATTCTCAATCTCCTTGACTAATTCATAATATCTCATCAAAGTCAAAACCTGTTTTTCATCAACTATTTTACCTTTTGTTAAATTACCAATTTGTTTAACTGCTTCAGTTAATTTTATCTTAGTAATATCATCTTTAACTTTTGGTATATGAGTTTTCAATTCTTTTTTAATTTTCATTGCTTCACCATCAACAAAATCACGTAAAGAATTTGTATTAGATACGTTATTAATATAATTTTTTAATAAGCTTTTTTGTGATTCATTTAATGTTTTATACTTTTGGTTAAATTTATCAACAAGAATTTGATATGCAAGTAACCTTAAATCTTTATCTTTTTTAGTATACTCTTTTAATACTTTTTCTTTTATTTCTTTATCACTAACTTTTTTACTTGTAATATGTTCTAAAACAGTAAATTTAGAAGACACCGAGGATTCAGGATCAAAAACATCATCAGTTGTTTCAGATTGAAATACATTATAAATAGAAGCCAACACTCTATAATTTGGAATACGACCATTAAAAAAATCATTTACATTATAACTTTCTTTAATTTCTTTAATTAAATTATATTTTTCACGGCGTAAAGAAGTATTACTCAATCCTTGTCTTGATTTAATTACAGCATCAAGTAAATGACTTGCTCTACTTTCTGATTCATAATGTTTTTCAGAAAGAATTCTATACAATTGAAGTTCTTTTCCTAACTCAGCATTTTCATTGAAGTATTTCTTCACAATAGAAACTGATTTTGTACTTTTTCCAGCTAATACATCAGCTGTAATTTGTCTTGTTAGTAATTCAAAAAGAATACCTGTATTCTTTATTTTAGAATGTTTTAGTTTTCGAGCCATTACAAAATACTCCAATTTCTATATATATATTTACTCATAAATAAATATAAAGTTAAATAATAATTATTCATTTGATACACCTTTAGTTAAAGAACTTACCTCATCTTTATATTCTTGTTCCAATTCCGACACTTCCGTTATAATTTCTTTATCTTTTTTACCAAAAGTCATTGATTTTTTAAGTGAATCATACTGAGCAAGTGCAAGTGTTTTACCATATTTACGTGAACCACTACCACCTTTTCTCTTATCATGTGCACCTAATGGATCTCTACCTCTTGCACCACTATCTTTTCCATATTTACCACCTTCTTTTGGACGACCTGCTCCATTCCAACCACCTTCTGGTGCACCACCATTAGCTAACTCATGACCAGTTCTTCCCATTTGCATATCTGTAGGTGTACCTGCTGATTGACCACTTTTCTTTGGATCATTACCTTCATCTTCAATTTGTTGCATTCTAAATTTAGTAAAGGCATCACGTGCAATTTGATCATCCAACTCTAAAATTTCTTCTTCTGTAAATCCAAAAATATTTTTATAAATCCACTCAGAAGAAATTATACCATCACTTAACATTGATGTAGCTAAAGAAGTTTTATTATTCCATAATTCAATCTTCTCTTCTTCATATATCGTTGATGGATTTGTCAAATCAAGTTCAAAATTAACAAGGTCTGCATCTGTATATCCTTGTGAATATAGGTGAACAATAGCAATTTTAGTTAACTCTGAAAGTGTTATTCTTTGAATTCTTTCAATTGTTCTAGCAAATCTAACATCTTCTGCTGCCAAAGTTGCTTTAGAACCGATCTGTTCTTCATATCCAAGAAATGCTTTTGGAATTCTTAAAGAAGATAAAAGTTTATTTTTAAGATATTCTATATCTTCTGTTGCTTCATAAGTTAAACCTGGAAGTGAATCTATACCAGTACCACTATCACCACCTCTAACTGGTAAGAAAAAATCCTCAGTAATATTTTGCATATTATATTTTAAATTATAATCACCATTGTCATCAACAACTGGAGCTTTCTTCATTTTATTAATAACTTGTTGCATGTAATTATCCACTTCAGCAGGTGGTATATTACCAATATCTAACTTAAAAATTCTCTTTTCTGGAGCTCTCATAATACGGTGAATTAACATCGCATCTTCCATCAATGTCAACTGTTTCCAAATTTTACGACCACCTTCAATTTGTGATTTACCGTAAGGAAGATAATTAGAATCTGAAAGTAATCTGAAATGTGCTACTTCATAATTTTCTAACTCTTCTCTTGTAGCTGATCGTTCAGGTTTATACCTATGTTCACTCGTTGTAGATTCTATCAAATACTTTACATATTCTGGATTATCAGGGTCCATACCTTCCAATCGTGATACATCATAAACAGATAATGGAACTACATTTGTAATACCATACTTTTCATTAATTTCTAATTGTAAAAAGAAATCTCCATACTTACACATATTACGAACCCAAGGCCATAAATTAAATTCTATATTTACAATATCATAAAATAAATTATGTAATATTTCTTTAATTTGATGATTATCTGTTCTTATCTCTAAAACTTCACCATACTCTGATTTCATTGTAGATTCATCTGCGTAAATATCAAGTGCAGAAGATATTATTGCGTCTGAATCCATAGATTCATAATCTTTAAAAAGATTTAATCTCATTGATTTAGTCAATAATGAATCTGAATAACCACTTAAGCCTGCACCAGTAAATATTTTCTGGTATCTATCAATAAGATTACTTTTTGACATAGATTGTGTACGACTTGTATCAGAAACTCTTAATCGTTTTCCACCTACATTTCTAACAATTACATTTGTAGAAAATAATCGTCGCAATCTACTAAATAAACTTTTATCGGCCATTTTTTACCTCTTTAGTTAATTAACCATTCTAATGATTCTTTTTCTTTATTTATTTCCATAACCCAAGAATCATTTTTATTATCTGTTGGTGTATAAACACCTTGGTTTGATGTTATACTGTTCATAGCTTTCTTTTGTAATTCTATACCCTCTGATCTTAATCTTAAAGCTGTTTCTCGTATCCATAATCCCATAGCATAAGACATTACTAAATCATCATTATATCCTGACATAGCTTCTGCTCTACTACCATTATAAATAAAAACAAACAACTCATCAATTAATCTTTGAGAGTGTACTGTTACTAATTTTTCTCTAAAAAATTCTTCTAACTTTGCCACAACCAACGGTCTTGTCTTTTGTGTCAAAGTAAATCCTGGAATTACTTGTTTTTCCATTCTATTAATTCTATTATTAACTTGTCTATATACATCAACAAATTGTAAATCTTTACTCATATAAAATAAATTTTCGTATTCTCTATCAATACATTGTTGTATAGCAGCCCAACCAATATTATTATTTTCAATAACAAGTAATGCGTTATTATATTCAATTGATATATTAACTAATAAATTACCATAATCTCTAGTTGATATTCTACCCTTATATTCTGCTACTTGTTCTAAACTTTCTATATCTAAAATATGAAAAGCTGAATAATCTGTTGCATCACCACGACTAACATCAGCACATACTATATAATCCTTTGTGTAATTCGGTGGCTCCCATATCCAAACATTACTATCAACTCCACGTTTTTCAATGGGATCTTTGACTTGTGTTGTCCTATATTCTTCTAAAATTATACCATCAACTACAGATTGACCAGAAGTGATAAAGTCACAATCACATTCTTGAGCAGCTAATGACGGACCTAATAACTTATCTTGTTCATCTCTCCACTCATCACCTCTTTCTGGATGTAATGACCAATGTAACCTAATAAAATTAAAGTCATTTAATTTATCTTCAGCATCCATCCAAGTTCTATGAAACCAATTACCAACACCATTTGGTGTAGATAATGCTAAACATTGACCACCTGTTGAAAGTGTCTGAGATGCTGCTGCCCATATTGTATCAATCCTATCAATAAATGCTGCTTCGTCTAATACTAATAATGAAAGTGCTTCAGACCGCCCAGCATCTTCACCACTTGATACCGCTTTTACTTGTGAACCATTCTTATATCTTAATGACAACTTATTATCCTCAACACACCTTTGTTTTAACCAGCTCGGGAGATTAGCATGCATAACTCTTACTTTTGTTACTAAATTTTTAGCAACTTCTTGCTTAGTAGCAATTACCAAGATATTTTTATCTTGATGGAATGTCATCATCCATAAAGAATATCCTGCTGTAATAGAAGATATACCTAACTGTCTAGCTTTCAAAATAATATTGAAGCGATGTTGAATGAAATCTTCTATTGTTTTTTCTTGAAAATCATAAAGGTTAAATGGTATCTTACCTTTTATTGGATGTTGTATCACACAATACTTTTTCAAGAAATAAACAGGATCAGAAGCACATTTTACATACTCCTGTTTGATTACATCTTTTAATTGTCCTTTTTTATTTCTATTCATTTTTTAAAATAAAAGATCTATATTAGAATCACCACTACCGCTAACTCTTTTCACTCCAATTTCAAATACACTGTCTAAAGATCCAGTTAACTCTGAAGCTTTTAATGCACCACCATCTCTCAAAAAAAGTTGAGCATCTCCTGCATCTTTAATAATAAAAGCTCTTGCTGAATTAGAAAGTGAACCAGTAAGCCATAAATCTGCAGCTGCAGCTGAATCATAACTTCCTGAAAAACGAATAACTCTATTATACTTTCCAGCATTTAGTCCTATATTTGGTGCACTTCTACTTGATACATCAGTAGCTCCCGCTGAACCGTGTGTTTTAGTTGCCATTTAATTTCTCCCGATTAATTTAATGTTATTATCCTATATATAAATATACTATTTTAAAGAATCTTCTATTTTTTGTAAGTAATCTAAAGCTTCATCCGCTGCTTTTTTAATTTTACTTTTATCTACCTTCCACTTTTCTTTATCAACGGAATAACCATCAGGTCTAAACTGTTGCCAAAATTCTGGATTTTTTTGATTCTTAAACTCCTTAATTAATTGTTTTTGTTCCGTTATCCAAGCTAATTTATTTGCAATAACCTTTTGTTCCTCCCATTTATCGTATGTACCTTTTATTCTCATTTTATTTTCAACTTTTACTTGACAACCAAAACAATGTCCGTATAAATACCACATTCTATCGTCTAATCGTTTTTTCATAATCTTATCACACTCTGGACAAAACCAAGGTACTCTTGCTTCCTTAGTAGCTTCAAATTTTTCGTCTATTCTCTTTTTTTCTTCTTCTTTTTCCTTTTTTAACTGTTTTTTAAACTCTAAATCTTCATTTGCAATAAAAATTCGTTTTTCAGGAAGCTCTCCTCTTAAAATAGACTCCAATGCTTCATTTTGTCGTTTATTTTCTCTACTATACCCTGCCATGACTACTCCTAAAAGTTTAATAACCCTAAAATTTGATTTACAGGTGCAAACGCACCTGTAAACTTGTAAGTATTACCTTTATACTTAAAAACTATACCTTCAGATGGAACAATTGATGATAATCCACCAATTTTCTCTAATTTATCAAGTTGATGTTTTAAAGTTTGTATCTTTTTAACATCTCCACCACCTTTTACTGTTTTTATTGCACTAATTACATCTTTTCTTATCTTTTGTACCGCAGCCTTAGGTGATGCAGCTAAATATCCACTAATATTCTTTAAAATCTCCGCCCCTACATCAAAAAATAACACTTCAAATGGTTTCATATTCTGTTTTACCCATTTAGCATGATCATTTTTGTCAAAAGATAACACCCAATCAAGAAATTTTTCATTTTTTATATCTTTTTTTATCATTTGTATCTTATATGACTTATCAAAGAACGCCCATCTCTTAGTTAAATTAACTAAAACTCGTTTTGATATCTTATAGCTATGTTGTTTTGCTGAATTAAAAATAAATTCTTCCCAAAATGATTGGTGGTACTTAGATAACGTATCGTTATCTTTTAATTTATACTGATTTTGTAACTTTTTTAATCTATTCAAATATACTTTCTTCTTTTTACCGAAATCTTGTACTTTTGGTACTGTTAAAAATTGAGGTTTTCCAATATTATAATGTTTTTGTACGTGTTGATTAACCTGTTTAATCATTCCTGCTAATATACGAGCAGAATCTTTAGGTTGACCTATTGCTATACCACTTTCATTATATTCTAACGTTCCATGAAATACTATTTGTGCTTTATCATAGTCAATTACATTAGCAGACTTTGGATACATAACTTCTAAATTCATCCAACGTTTACCGTTACCAAATATTTTTTCTTTTTGTTTATCAGATATAGAACCTATTGATTTATTTAAATCTTTCATAGCAAAAACAAAGGCATCTTTAATATCACCTCTACCAGCAAACTTAGAAGCAACACCTTTTATATCCATCGCAGAAGAACCAAAGTTTTTAAGTTGTCCTTTGTTTCTAGCTGTAACTAATTTTCCATTTACCCAAGAAACCATCAAATTTTGACCATCTAGCTTCTCTGTAACACCTTCTTCCCGATTTAATTTACCACCTAAACCATTAATAATTATCTGTTTTAAATCTGAAAATGTAATATTTTTATCATCAAACGGGTGATTCATATGTCCATATGCTCCACCTTCTACTAATAACGTAACTTCCTCATCTAAACTTATTCGTTCTTTCATTGACATCTTTTTATCATAAGCATCATTCTTCATTTGAATAACATTTGCAATAAAAGGTGACCTTCTTAAAGCTTTAAATGCAAGATTCTCAACTGAAAACTCTCCACCCTTTTCTAATCCAGAACTTCTCATTCTCTTTAACTTATCTTGAATCTTTTCTACCATCTCTACTACTTCATCATACTTACCATCTTTCATCTTTTGTTGTAATACTGGTATTGAACCCAAGTAACCTTCTGCCTTTGAACGTATATCATCTAAATCAATTTGTAATTCTTTTTTCTTTGGTACTACTATCCACTTATCCTTTAATATTGAATATAATCCAGACGCTACATGACTTTCTCCTATATTTTCTACATATACTTCTACAGGAAACCCATAAATAGTAATATCATGTTTATTATTCCAAATTGTTTTCTTTGCAAGTACATAATTTTTTACAAAATCACTATCATCATCTACTTCACTAAATTTTATTCTTAAATGTAAATCAACATCTGAAAACTTTGACCAATTATAATTCGAAATACTACCAGTTAAAGTAATATCATGTAATTTTACATTTTCTTCTAATTCTAAATCTTTAAAAAAGTTTTTTCCTATTAATAAAAGTTTTTTTCTAATTTCTGGTTTTAATTTATCACCTTTCCATATTTTAGTATTCAATGAATCTCTTATAATAAAACTATTAATAACATCTGGTTTTATATCTTCACCTAATAATAACCTAACTTCCTTATCTAAACTTATTCTTTCTTTTAAAGTATTTATTTTAGGCATCCCCTTACTTGTTTTTTCAGCTTTTTTTGTCGCAATAACTGTATTCATAGTATTATCATCACCAATACCAGGTAAAATTGGTGTTTCTACATCTACTCCAGTATAATCCTTACCGTCTGGTGTTATGCCCATCCATTTTACTATTTCATATCCAATATTTTTTAATACTTTACTTTCTATATGATTTTTATATTCACCTATAGGATCATAGACACCAAATCTTGATCCATAATCACCCGCATTTTTTCTACCATATGCAACAGCTGGTACGACATTATAATTTAATGTATAATCAAAATCAGGATTAATTGCATGTTTCCCTAAAATATAATGCAATACTTCCCAACCTTTTTCAGCATACAAAGTATCAATCCATTTTTTAGACTGTCTTTTATAATCACTAAACCCTTTATAATGAATTGGTGGACCATCATCCGCACCAAAAGATACACTTGTACTACCTTCTTTAATAATATTATTAATATTTACATCTAATAAAAATTCTTCAATTAAATCACCACCCAATTTTTTATTTTCAAATAATTTTTTAAATTTATTTACCATCATAGTATAAACACCTTTATCAAAATAACCAAATGCTTTTTTAAATAACTTTTCTCTATCTTTTTCATATTTAGATGAACCAAGTAATTCTCTCATTGTTGTTCCACTTATTTCTTTACCACCAACTGATATTGAAACATGAGGTGCTGTGAGAATATACCCAGCTTCTTCAAAGCCACTCATATTATTCTTATTCTTTTTATAATCTTGAAAGTACTTACCACCTTTTAATCTACCAGCGTCTTTTTTACCAAATATATAAATAACTGCAGTAGTTTCAGAGTCATACTTAGTTAAAACATTTTTTGCTACATAAGGTGATCTTTCTTGTATAATACGATTTTTTGGAATACCCATTTTAACCATATGTCTAACTTTTTCTTTAAAATTCATCGGGTGTCGTGGTGGTTGTTTTATATTAGATGTAGTAATGTAAGCATCATCTACTTGTTTCTTTAACCATTCATAAGTTTTTTTATGATGAGGACCAAATGGTTGAAATCTACCACCGTATATTCCTACAACTTTTTTGATTTCTTTTTGTTCATTAATATTTTCACCAAGTAATCTTAATAGTTGAGTCATTACCATTGGATTATTAGCAAGAAATTGTTGTAATTTAGCAGTATTTGTAGAATAATTTTTAGGTAATATTTTTTTATTAACTAATTGTTGTAATGCTTTTTTCATTTTTGGTTTATTTATAAATTCTTTTATTTCTTTAATACCACTTTTTTTCAACAATTGTTGTTTTTCAACCCACTTTTTAGCTGTCTTACTTTTTATTGGTTTTTTAATAAATTTACCTACACCTTTACTCACTAACATATTAAATTTTTTGTTAGCCTCTTTTTCTGATAAAAACTTTGAATTATCAACTAAAAGAAAATTAGAACTACCAAACAAACCCTGGAAATAACTCATATTACTTTGAACATCTTTCCAAGACTTCTCAACTAACTCAGCTGGAAGTTTTCTTGGTCTATTCATATTTCTTTTTTGTGCAACATCTAATGATGTATTAACAAAAACCATATAAGTATCATATCCTAATTTTATTAATTTTTCTCTTTCTTTTTTTACATCTTTAAATTTATGACCTGTTCCGTCTACTATAACTCCAAGTCTACCTTGAACATATAAACGTAATCTCTCTTTACTTAAACTTTTTGCGTGTTTTCTTAAACCTGTATAGTCTTTATAACCAGGATCTGTAAGTTGTCTAAACAAATCAGTTGGCATATTATCAATATCAGTACCAAATTTATATCTTTTCAATAACGTTTCAAGTTCAGTATCTTGATTGACCATTTTAAGACCGAATGGTGAAAGATTTACTTTTGATGGAATACCAAACAATTGACTTGCAACATAAGTTTTTCCACTTCCAGGTCCACCAGCTAAAAATACTGCTTTAAATATACCTGGATCATTTACACCTTCTTTAATTTCCTCTTTTTTAGTCATTCTAAATGTAGTAGCTTTTCTACCATTAATAGTAGGCATCCCATGATCATCTACTCCAATATCTTTGATAATCATCTTCTTGTTTTTAAATTTACCTACAAGAATAGTATCACCAACATTAACTGGTATATTTATATCTTCTTTTATGAATGGTTTAGTTAACCATTCAGTTAATCTATTCATTTATACTTCCAGTGCTCTACGATACCAACCAAACAAGAACCTTTCTTGTTCTGGTTTTCTGTTTACTAAATCATAGTAATGTTTTAATCTGTAACAACGAACTCTATCAAGTGATGGTTTATACTTATCTAAAGCTGCTTTAGTACCAGGGCCAAATCCACCATCAACTGATATTTTACCACCTTTACCATTGATTGTTCGTTGTAAAATCCTTACTGCCGTTCCTCTACCTTGATTTACACACATATCAAAAAAGATATGCTTTAAATTATCAGGCAAATCATCTACTTTATTTTTATCCCAATAGTCTTGTTTATAAATATCTTTAGCTTGTTCTTTCGTTAAATTTTTTATATCTACATCAGGATAAAAACGTTTTGCTATGCCAAAATTAGTTTCACCGCCTAAATCATTCGGATCGTGAACATAACCACCTTCATGTTCTAAAGTTATTTCTATTATTTCATCAAAATTAGTTAACATTTACTTTCTCCTTTTGTTTAACCACAATGATATGTACAACCTACAAATGCAGTTTTATAAGTAACACTATTATGTGTTACCGATCCAGTTACATATCCACTTCCTGAAAAGTTACAATCCATCGTCATTTTACCAAGTGTATAATTATGAAATAAATCATCTTCTTGTTTCACACCATATCCAGAAACTGCAGAAGTAGTAATAAGATCACCACTCTCTAAACTTCCAGAAATATTACAAACCCATACAGCACCTTCACCAATAGAGTTTATACCTATCCACTCATCATAAACTGGTTTTCCATCAGACCCTGTAACAACGCTTGGATGATAAGAGCTTGATGGTGATTGTTCCTCATCTACTTTATTTAGATCTATCCTTCTTTTACGATTAATACCATTAATAACACCATATACTCTCTTATCCTTATAAGTATTTGCTAAAGATATGTTAGTCCAAGCATCATTAATAGTTATTGCAGCACTTCCAGACTCCATGTATTTATTCATATAGCCATCAGTAGCAACAACTATCTTACCTATAAAATCATCTATAGAAGAAGAATAATTTTGAAGAGTATTATCTGTAGGTTGAGACCTGTGCTGTCCTGTAAATCCACCTGCAGGTATATCCCAAACAACTCCACCACCATCATCAGTTAAAAATTGACCTAAATCAGCTACATCATTATTAGAATCTCTTAAAAATGACCGCATTCTTACTGAACCATTAACGTCAAGTTTCTGTGATGGCGAGGCTGTACCAATGCCTACTTCACCAGAAGCTTCTATATATAAAGATAAATCGTTTGCACCATTTTCTATTACAAATGGATTCACATTACCCGCAGCAGAATTCTGTATTTTAAAATCTAATGCAAACATACCAGCACCCCAATATGAAGAACCATTCTGTTTAAAGCCTAGCTGAGCATTACGATTTGTCGTTCCATTACCACAATCTAAGGTAACATATGTATGTATATCAGCACCTGTATCAAAGATAACTTTTGTGTTATTAGTATCACTATAGACATAAAGTGGTGCGCGCATTGCCGCTGTCCCAATACCAACTGAGCCTGTTGCATCCATACATAATGCATTATTCCAAGAAATAGCATTACCGGCAGTTATTGACTCATCGACCCTAAACCTAAGAACATCGTTATATTTATAAATTTGAAAATTTGAATCAGAATGACTACTTCTCCACGCCCCATCATAATAAGAATCAAAACACATAGAAATATTATTATGCGTCCAGTTTAACTGTTGAAATAGTGGATAGTTAGTATGTTCAGTTGTATATTGAATATGGGGACCAGCAGCACTTCCACCAGAGGTGCCCGCCCCATGTATTGCAAATTTAGCGTATCCAACACTACCACGAGGAATAGTATTTGTTCCAATACCTACACGATCTGTACTAGCGTCTACAAAAAATAAATTAGAAATGGTATCCCCATGAATTTTAAAATCAACGTCATTTTTTAATTCATTAATCTCTACGGAGGACGGAGTCACTCCCCCAGTAAGTGTTGTCATAAGAGTACCTGCACAATAATGATATATAGTATCAGCATTGAACTGAATATAATTATCATGTCGTGTAGCTTGAGAATTTTTAATATGGGTTGTGGTTAGTATACTACCTGTAATGGATGTAGCATTAATATATAAATTATCCTCATCACCTTTATCCAACACATACTTATTTGTTTCAGCATTATAACCCAACAATAATGCGTTTGATTGTAGAGCCCCTGAGCCAGTTGTGAATTGAACAAAAAGGTCTGGTCTAGGTAAAGTATCTGTTATACCAAATCGTAAATTTGATCTTACTGTTGCAGTATTAGCCATTGTCATACCATGAGTTAAACTTAAACTAGTAGCAGCTACATCACCTGAAAAATAATTTGAACCACCAGTCTCATCTAAATGGAAATTTTCTGGATATATCCATTGACCTTCTGGTAAACCTAAAACATTACATACTTTAGTTCCAAAAAATCTATATCTTTTCATTGGATCAGCAGTATCTTCATCATCTGTATGTGTAAATTTTATTGATCCTGTATCACCCTGATTAACTTGGGAAACTTCTAACCAAATATTTTCTGCATGATTAAAATCTCTTGTAGTTATTATACTAGTTGGCGTATCCTGATCTGAACTATAAGAAGCAGAATCCATTGCATTAATTCTACTTAATATAGCTGATGCACTTATATTTGTTTCTGTTGTTGTTGCAAAATCTGCATCAAACCAAGACCTCTTCGATCCCCCCTTTGTTTCTACATTTATTTTAAACGGTAAATCTGCCATTTTTTATATCCTTATTTTAATTATTATGGATCAGCTATGAACCCACCACCAGAGTCCTTTTCAGCATTATGAACCAAATATCCTTCAGCAAAATAATTATGATATCCTTCAACCTCAAAATTATATACTGTTGTTAATTCATTACTTAATTCAATTGTTTTTATAGTATGTTCCAATCCATCTATATGAAGTATTTTATCTCCAACAGACAAATCTCCAGCTTCTATCCAATTACCATCAGAATAGAATGGATGATTTGAAGTAACTTTTATAATTCCATTTATAATCATATAATCGAAATCATCATGAACTGAAAGCCACAATACTTTAGAATCCTTAATTGAATTAGTTTTTAAATCAAATGATTTCACAGTATCACCGACTACAACATCTTCAATACGTTTTATACCATTTAACATTTGAATAAGTGTTCCTGCTAGGAAACATCCTGGAGTACCACCGGGAGCGGGTGCAATTCCAAAATTAAATTTTCCTTGATCAGTACTCTTGCTGTGAGCTGTAGTACTATATCCATCAATTCCTTTACCTACTTTTATTTTTATTCCTCTAAAATCTGATCTGTTTGATTCTATTGATCCCGAAAGAACAGCCCATCCACCAATAATACCAGTATTAGCATTAATTGAACCTGAAGTATATAATCCAGCACTTGATGCTGATACAAATGTTTCTGAACCTCTTTTTAATTCTAATTTAGAAGCTGTTATTTTAACGTGTTCTGAAGAAGTATTACCAATTGTTGTAGTTGCACCAAATACTGATTGTGTAACTGCGGCAGCGACAACAACAACACCATCACTTTTTACTTGAAGAAAGTCATCTGTAGCGGCACCGTAAATGAATGCACCATCACTTTGAAGTCTTATATTACCAATAACCGCATTACCAGCGTAAGCGCGTGGACCTATATTGATACCATCATCATTTATATGAACTTTCCTATCAGAATTAGTGCTGCCTCCAGTATAAATTGAAATATCTCCACTACCTATAACAAGTTTATCATCTCCAACAGTTCCCGTAGTTCCTTGTAATGTAATAGTTCCACCAGTTATTGTTGCATTAGTTCCATAAGTAGCCACAAGTCCTGAATCACCCGCACCATTTTTGTATACCTGTAATCCCGCTGTTGTCATTTTTGAATATGTAGAAGTATGATCTCCATACAAATAAACAGCATCGGCTTCAACTCTTATATTTCCTGTTACAGCAGTTCCACCTACAGCTGCCGGGCCAATATTAAGTTTACCATCCACCATATCAAATACTTTTGCATCAGCAGTATACATAGCAATAGATGCAGAACCTAAAACTATCCTATCGTCTCCCAACGTTCCTGTTGTTCCTTGTAGAGTAATAGTTCCACCTGTGATTAAAGTATCTGCAGCATATGTGGCTACAAGTCCAGAATCACCAGCCCCATTTTTATAAACTTGTAATCCAGCACTGGTCATTTTTGTGTAGGTTGAAGTGTGGTCTCCATATAAATAAACAGCATCTCCCTCAACTCTTACATTACCTGTTACTGCAGTTCCACCAACCGCTGCAGGTCCTATATTAATCTTACCATCTACAATATCTAAAACTTTAGCTTGATTTGCATACATTGCAATTGAAGCACTTCCTAGTACAAGCTTATCATGCCCAACAGCTCCAGTAGTACCTTGAATTGTAACAGTTCCTCCAGTTATAATCGCATTTTCTCCATAAGTGGCTACAAGTCCAGAATCACCAGCTCCATTTTTATAAACTCGTAATCCAGCAGAACTCATTTGTGTATATGTACTAGTATGATCACCGTATATATAAACATTATCACCTTCTACTCTAACATTTCCTGTTACTGCTGTTCCACCAGCCGCACTTGGTCCTATATTAATTTTTCCATCTACAATATCAAGAACCGCGGCATCATTAGCATACATAGTAAGATTAGCACTACCTATAACTAACCTATCATCTCCAACAGTTCCAGCAGTACTTTGTAAAGTTAATGTTCCTCCTGTAAGTACTGTATTAGCACCAAATTCACCAACTCTCGTTCCACCTGAATATACAGACATTCCACTCGAGCTTACTTGTGCATAATTGTTGTCATCTTCTTTAACATTAACATCATAAGTAGATGCTGAAATGTGTGCTTTAGAAGTTTCCCCAATTATTGCTCCAGCTGCAATAAATTTACCTCTAACGGTTGTAGCATCTTTAATAGTTAAACCATCAGAATCTAATTGTATATGTTCTGCAGAACTATCTCCAATAGTTGTTGTTGAAGCGAATTGACCGACTCTTATTTTACCACCAGCCCCATCTGTGTGATATACTGACATTCCACTAGAACTTACTTGTGCATAATTGTTAACATCTTCTTTAACATTAACATCATAAGTAGATGCTGAAATGTGTGCTTTAGAAGTTTCACCTATTATAGCTCCTGCTGCAGTAAATTTACCTCTAATCGTAGCACCATCTATAATACTTAATCCACTAGAACCAATGGCCATATGTTCATTTGAAGCATCACCTATTATAGTTGTAGTAGCAAATTGTGCTTTTTTAATTCCACCCGCTACCACAGTCATTCCACTCGAACTTATTTGTGTGTAATTACTACTATTTTTTATAACGGTAACATCTAATGTAGATGCAGATATGTGAGCGTTTCCTGTTTCACCAATTATTGCTCCAGCTGCAACAAATTTACCTCTAACTGTAGAACTATTTTTGATTGTTAGTCCATCTGAATTTATTAAAACATGATTCCCTCCAGTTGGACCTATAGAAGTAGTTGTACCAAATGATGCAGATGTTTGTCCTCCAAGAACAATATCAAAACTGTTGGAATCCATTTTAGAATAATTGTTTGAATCAAATTTAACACGAACATCATCTGCATCTATTCTAACGTGTCTACCACTGGTTGGGCCTATTGATGTAATAGTTCCAAACGAAGCAGAAGTTTCACCAGCAAGAACAATATCTAAACTATCTGAATCTAATTGTGCATAATTATTTGAATCATATAATACTTTTAAAGTTGTATCTGTTACAGTAAATTTAGGAACTGAATTTCTGTAAATATCTATACCAGTTGAATCCAATTCTAACCAATCTCCAGCTGCAATATCACCTAATTTAGTAGTAGCTGCAAATTCACCGTATACAGTTGAACCATCCTTTACTTTTACTCCAGAAGTAGTTATTTCTACATGCTCATTACTTGAATCACCAACTTTAACTATTGAATTAGCACCATCAACTGTTAAATTACTACCACTTATATGGATATTACTTCCATCAAATATAAATGATCTATTACCACCATTTCCAATATATGCTCTTGGAGTTCCACTATTATAATCTAATTGTATTCCTTGAGCTGTCCAAGTTGAACTATTAACTGATATTTTTTTATTAGATGAATCTAATACAATATTTGTTCCTTTTTTAAGTTGAGTTGTTGTCATATCCCAACCAGCTATAGAACCTGTATTTGCACTTATTCCACCTGTTAAGAATACATTTTCTGAATATAATCCAAATCCTGGGTTCTCACTTCCATGTAATTTTGCAGAACTTATACCACTTAAATCACCAAGTCGTGCTTTTAATTCTATATCATAAATTGCAGAACCAGTTCTTTCAACTATATCAATAAATGGTGTATAGCTATCATTTGGATTTGCATTTAATCTAATATATCCACTACCACTCCTACCAGTTGATGCAAGTACCTGACCAGGATTATAAGTAGTAGCAATTGATGCTGCATTTCCAAGTGAACCACTATCTTGACTTGTTGGAAGTGAACCAGAATAACCTCTGACAACATAAAGATCACCACTAAAATCACTGTCACTTGAAGGATCATTTCTTGATGCACTTTGTACTAAAACATATTCAGTTGAAAATCCAGTATCAGTTATTTTCTTTATTGCTAAAATTTCACCAAAATTATTATCGTAACTTCCTGTAAATCCAGAAACGTTAACAACACTCATTGTAGCAGCACTTGCTGATATAGCTTGAGATCCTGTTAGCATAGATGAATTTGCTACATATAACTGACCACCAACTGCATTAACTGTTTCTTTTTCAAATACAGTAGTTTTAAGAGTACCACGAATTGTAATATTTTCAAACTCAGCTCTACCGTTATTTATAGAATCAAGTCTCCAACCTCTAATACCACTTTCAAAATCAGAAGTTTCTATCACTCCACTAGATAACATATTTAAATTTGTAGAATAAATTTTAGATGCATCAATACTCCAACCACCAATAGTACCATCAGTTGCAGTAACTGTACCTGTTGTGGATAACCCAGTTGAATCAGCAGTTAAAAAGGTGGAAGAATTATTTTTTATTGTAATTGTTCCTGCAGCTATTTCAATATATGGTGCCGTTGTACCTGTTAAACCAAACGTTGATGTTGCCGCGAACTTACCATAAACAGTACTACTATCTTTTAATTCAACACCATCAGTTGATATTTTTACATGCTCATTTGAAGTATCACCAACATAAGTTGTAGCAGCAAATGTAGCTCTTACAGAACTACCATCTTTTACTTCTAAACCAGAAGTTGAAAGTTTTATATGTTCATTACTTTGATCACCAACATAAGCAATTGAACCAAATTCAGAAACTTTTGTTCCACCAGCATAAACATCTACGCTATCCGAATCTATTACAACATAATCATCATCAGATTGTTTAACATAAATAGCTGCAGTAGAAGCAGAAACATGAGGACTAGTTGTTGCACCAAGAGTTGCTCCAGATGAAAGAAATTTACCTCTAACAGTAGAACCTTCTTTTAATTGAACTCCACTTTCATTTATAATAACATGATTACCAGTAGTTGGTCCAATTGTAGTTGTAGTTCCAAAAGAAGCAGAAGTTCCACCGTTAAAAACTATATCTAAACTATCAGAATCTAATCTTGAATAGTTGTTACTATCATACTTAACATTAACATCTAACGTAGATGCTGATATATGTGGTTTTGAAGTTTCACCTATTACTGCTCCAGTTGAAATAAATTTACCTCTAACTATAGCACCATCTTTGATTGTCAAACCATCAGTATTAACTAATATATGTTCATTAGAACTATCACCTAATCTAAAAGTTGTGTCGGTTAAGTTCATAACACTTGTTGAAGTATTTCTCATAAAATCAATACTCGTGGAATCTAATTCTAAAAAGTCAGCTGTTGTTCCTATTTTTGTTGTTGCTGCAAATGTACCTTGAAGGTTTCCACCAGCGTAAATATCTACACTATCAGAATCTACTACAAGATAATCATCAGAAGATTGTTTTACATAAATAGCTGCAGTGGAAGCAGATATATGTGGTTTTGAAGTTTCACCTATTATAGCACCACCAGCAACAAATTTACCTCTAACAGTTGACCCATCTTTAATAGTTAAACCATCAGTGTTAACTAATATATGCTCATTACTTGCATTTCCAACTTTTACTATTGAATTTGCTCCATCTACTGTAAGATTACTACTACTTATGTGAAAATTACTTCCATCCCATATAAATGATCTATTACCACCATTACCTACATAAAATCCTATTGTACCACCACTATCGTAACCTATTTGTACTCCTGCATTTCCAAAAGTATGATTCCCTATTGTTATTTTTTTAGGGCTTGTATTTATTCGCATATTACCATCACTACTCTGGATCTGACTACTTGTAACTGTCCATCCACCAATTGTACCATCTACAGCAGTAACCTTTTTAACAACAATATCACCATCTGGTTTTAAATGAAATTTAGATGAACTTATTTCTATATTACCATCTGAACCACTTACAAACTGAGATGATTGTCCCATAAAGAAATCTGGTGTTTTAATTTGAACAGAACTTCCACTTAATATTGTAGTACCAGAACTTTGTATTTTTATATTACCTAATGAACCACTTATATAATTTGTATTATTTCCCAGATAAAACGCAGATGAACTCAAATCAGCATTTGTACCATCAAATGAAAAATGAGCACCAGCTGCATTTCCAATTAAAACTGAACCAGGATCACCTTTTAAATAAAATCCTTTATTTGTACCATCTATACCAGTTGGTACAGGATCTCCAGCAGCTATATATTGACCACTAGAAGATATTTCAAGATTGTTTGATTTTAATCCAAACAATTCAACATTAATTTCGGCAACAGAAGCTGTAACATCAAAGCTATCTGATTTAATACTAACACCATCTGCTTCAGTAAAGTGAAGATACGAAGCTGCAGTTCCAATAGCAAATTTAAAATTTCCATCTGTATCAAGACCCATCCGTAATCCACCTTGTAAATCACTTTTATTAAAACTTGATCCAGTTCCCATTGCTATTATACCAAGATCACCACTCATACTAACAGCATTATTTCCAGTTCCAGCTACTAACTGTCCTGATTCTATAGTCCAACCACCTATATCACCACTTGTTGCACTAATTTTTCCGCCCAAATCCATATTACTTGCTGTTACATTACCAGTATGATCAATTTTAAATGCACTTGAACTAATAAATAAATCTTCAGTAGCGTTTCCTATCGTAACACCAGTAGTAGTTAAAGTAGTATCTCCTATAGTAAACCCACCAAGTGTACCACCCTTTGCAGTAATAGCACCTGACATAGTGACATTACCTTGTGGTGTTAAATGAAAATCACTTGAACTTATTTCTACATTTCCATCTGAACCACTTACAAACTGATCAGAACTACCTAAAAAGAACTTAGAAGTTTTTACTATAAAACTTGAACTATAATCATTACCAGCATCTACTGTTCTAAACTTTAAATAACTTTCATTTTCACCAGATGTACCATCATGTATCTCTATTCCAGCACCAGCATAACTATCTGGTGAATTTGGTAATACAGAACCACTCCAAATCATAAAACCACCATATCCAGTATTATCACCAGCAGATAATCCTGCTCCTGCTGCACCAACAGAAGCACTTGTAAATCCTATATATCCAACAGACCTCACAAACGCTGAATTAGCACCAGCAGCTTCAATACCACTATCTTGAACATTACCCATAAATAAAGAACCAGTTAATAAATTATCTGTTCCTTCTAGTATTAAAGCAGATCCAGATATTGCAATATTATCAAGAAATGTTACTGTTTCCGCGGTATTACCATTTATATCCAGATATTCTACAAGAAAATCATAATTATCTGGTCTTAATGTATTTGGTTGTATAGGAACTCTAAATGCAAATTCATCAGGTGAAAATCCAGTACTTGTAGCTGGTTGTAATGATACATCACTAAATATCCACTCACCAGAATGAATTCTTAACTGTAAGATAGTATCTGTATTTTTAACTCTATCTAGTTTAAATTTTGGTGTAAATGTATGACTTATAAATCCAAAATCTTTCCATTGTCCATCAGGCTTATATCCCACCTCTTGGTTTGTTATTTGTAAACCAACTTTTTGATTATGTTCATTCGTTATAGTATGTCCAAAAGAAGCTGAATATTGTATACCTAAATCATCCGCAGTTGTTAAATTAGAGCCTGATAAATGAAAGAATAATTTTGCACCCGCATAAGTATTTCCAGAATTAGTGTTTTTAGGAAGTTTTCTACCTTTTGCTTTAAATGATAAAGTATATACAACGTCTTTTTTTACTGTAAATGAATATGTACTATTAAGATCAACTCTTCCAACTTGATTATATGTACTATAAGATCCAGATAAATATATTCCATCAGCTAATGACATTGTATAATATGGACTTAATGTATTTGTTGTATTATCCCCACCATATGTATTCCAATACTTATCAATATGTGTCTGATCTATAAAATAACCACTTCTCAAAACACCAGATGGTGAAACTGTATCTACTAACAATTCAGGTGCATCAACTACAGTATCTAATAATACAGAAAAATCACCTAATGAACTGTCACTTCCACCAGAAACTTTTATTCTATAAATATCACCACTAAAAGTTCTCATATCTTCAACTTTAAAATCAACAAAAGAATCAAAACGATAGCTACTTGTCGTTGGTACATCCCAATCTACATAAGAAGCTGTAAAATTAGCATATATAGGATTTGCAGCGCCTCCGCTATCATCACCTATATTAGAATATATACGTTGAACTGTTGCATCAGTATTAAATGGTTCTGTATATTCAACAGAATATGGTTGTGTTACTGTCAATTCTGTATCACTTATAACATTTTCTATCTTTCCAACAAAATCTGGAAATGTAAATGCATTATAAGCTGCTTCTGGTGCTACTGTAGTAGCACCATATCCTATTGAAAGACCACTTAACGTAAATGCTGATGCTGACGGTATTTTAATATCAGTAATCGTGATATTACCACCAATCAGTTTACTTATAAATTTAGACTCATTTGAAGTGTCATAAATTGTCATTTGTGGTGGTTCTGGAGATCCCTTTTCCTGTTTTATTCCCCTACGCTCTAACATTTTATTCTTTTTATACAACCCAGTTTTATATTTCCACAAGTTAGCTTGAGTTTTTAAATCACCTGTTGATGTTTGTGATTTATCTGTTGTATCTGTTTGAGTATTTGTATTCGAACCAGTATTGTAAGTTGTACCTTGTACACCTAAATTTACTATTCCATATATTTGACTTCCAGATATATAAGCATTATCTGGTGCGGCTGTTTTCTTCTGAGATTTTACTAATTCTGTTGCAGTAACCTTTGGTTTTTTATAAAATAAAATAGGTTGTTCATTTACAATTTGTTCTGTATCAATATTTATAGTTTTTCTATATCTTACATTATAAGTACCTATAAATTCTTGTGGTATTGTAAACGGAACTTCAGTTTCTTCTAATTCACCTAATATAATAAGTTCTGCTTCACCAGGAACATTAAACGGTGGTGGATAAACTTCAACACTAACATACCTATATGGTAACTTTGGAGAAATATCTTGTCCGTATTTTACTGGTTGTGTCCATATAGTATTTCCAACTTTATCCAATATTTCTATTTTCAGTGGAACATTATCTTTAAGAAGCGTAGAACCAAATACTTTAAAAGCAGACCTACCCTGCACGAATGTATCGGGTATATCTTGTACTTTTATATATTCATTTTGAGTATCATCTATAAAGACTTGAACATCTTTTAGATTTTCTTTTATTCTTCGACGTGGAATAAATCCCATTAAAAATTCTCCATTATATTAATAAATATTAGATTAGTTAATTTATTATATAAAGTAGTTAAAAAGTAATTAAAAAGTAGTTATGAGATATTTATTTATATGAAAGAAGAATTTGTAACAATAAAAATAAGAAAATTATATCGTGATATGATTAAGGAATATTCAAAAACGAATGGATATAAGATGTATGCTCTTATTGAAGAGCTTATAAAAGAAAAATGTACAAAAAGAATATTATATTCTAATCAAACTTAACATTGCTAAAACTATTCTCTTTTTTAATTTCTAATAAAGTATCAACTGCATCTCTCATAGAATCAATATGAGATACAATCAATGCAAACTGAAATTGTGATTTAAGGTATTGAAATAAACTATATACTGAGTTAATATTATCCGAATCCATAGTTCCCCAACCTTCATCAATAGCTAAGAAATTACTTCGTGGTAAATTAGATACATTAATTAATCCAACGCGTATAGCTAAAGAACTAATAAACCGTTCCATACCACTACTTAACTCTAATGGCCATACATTGTCATCATCATATACAATATAATTATTTATATTTTTTCCATCCATTTCAAACAACATCTGAAAATCTACTAATTGAGCAAGAATATTATTTACCTCACCTTCAATAGTTGGAAGGGCTTTTGTAATAAGTTCATATGGAATACCATCACGTTTTACTGCATCTAAATAGTATTGATAAGCTTCATACTTACCTTCTAATTCTTCAACCTTTTTAATATTATCTAATATACTTTTTCTTTTTGTATCTACAACTTTTATTTCACCAAATATACTATTAATGTTATCATTTAAAGTTTCATGTTGGTCATTAATACTATCTAAATCAAGTTGTTTTTTATCTATTTCAGTTTCTACTTGTTGATTATATACAATGTCTTTTTCTTGTTCATAATACTTTATAACTTTTTCTTCTACAGAACTTATTTGATGTAAAACGTTTTTCCTTTTTTCTTCTAATAAAACCTTTTTACTATTAAGTTCATTTTTCAATGATAATACTTTTTGTAATTTATTTACAATATCATCTAAATCAATTTTTCTTTCTCTAGCATGAGATAAGTTATTAATTTTATCATTTACACTATCTAACTTACTCAAACATTCTTTAACAATATTTTTATCTACTTTTAACTTTTCTTTTGTTTCTATTGCATCAAGAGTAAATGGATTACTCATACAATAATCACAATCTTCATCGTATTCTAAATTACCAAGTTTTTCTATTTTATCTAATTTAGAACGAACTTCGATTTTCATTTTATCTAAATCAATTTCAAGTTCTCTTTTATGATTTTCTAAATGTTCTAATTCAACAAATTTTTCTTCAGTTTTTTCATCCTTATGGCTTTGTATCTTTGTATTTAATTCAGTATTTAACAATTCTGCTCTTTCAGTCCTCACATCAACTTCACCTAATTCATTATCAATACTATTTAACGTTTCTGTTAATATATTCTTACTATCTTTTAAATTATCTATATCTTCTACCGATTTATCTGTTGGTTTTAATTTTTTGGTTAAAGTTATTATACTATTTTCAACAAGTTTCTTTTTACTTTGTATATCATGTTTTTCACTCAATAATTGAGTATGAACTTCTTTAAATTGTTTTTTGTGTTCTTTTATTTCTGATAATTCTCTTTCCCAATCATTCTCTTTAAAGTTTTTAAGTACCGCAGCTACATCTTTTATTTCTTCAGAAGCAGTTGTCCATAACTTATCAAATATTTCTAACCCCATAAATTGAGCAAGAAGTGTTTTCTTTTCCTTTTGAGTTTTCTCAATGAATACAGAATTTTTTATTTGTGAAGATAAAGCAGTTAAAATAAAATCATCATATGAACCTATTACTTTTCTTATATTCGCATCAGTTGTTCTTCTTTGATCTCCATTCATAGAAATTTTCTCACCAATATCATCAATTGTATAAAAATCAACATCAACTTTGACATGACCACTTCTTAACTTTTTAGCAACTCTTTCAATATAATAATTTTGATTATCTATTTCAAAGTTTACCTTACAAAAAAAATCTTTCTTTTTATTATTAAGAACATTCTCTGCTTTAAATGCTCTACTACAAGTATCAAACAAACAAAATGATAACGCATCTAACAATGAAGATTTACCGGCAGCATTTGGAGCAAACATTCCAACTATACCATTTAACTTTGTAAAATTTACTATATTATCCTCACCATAAGAAAACATATTTGACCACTCAAACTGTTTAAGTTTCCAATTTACATTTCTATAAACTTCCTCTTCTGGTAAGTCTTGATTTAATGATTCATTTATATTTTTTATTTTGAGTAATGTTTCATCATCTACTATATGATTAGCATTTAAATAATCTACTATTAATTGATACTGTACTTCTGTATTATTTATATCACCAACACTTATAGTTTTATTTCTAACTCTACCAGTACTGTATAACGCATCAGTTCTTGTAACTGACATTTCTTCAACACCATACTTATTATGTATTATTGCAAGAGCTTTTTTAAGTTCTGTCGCAGAAGTATTAGCGACTCTAACTCTTAAACGAGCCTTTTTCGGCATATTATCTACTTCAGGAACAACACCTTTATTTATATCTAATGTATAATATCCATAATCATTTAATATCTCAATATACTTTGATTTACGTGTTGGAACATCCCACAGTAGATAACCATGACTTAACCCTTCACCATGATTTTGTTGAACTAACGAACCACAATAAGAAATTGTTTCTGATTTATTTAGATGTTGTCTTTTGTGAATATCACCAAGTAATCCTAAATCATAACCTCTAAACTGAGTAATCTTTACATCAGATGGTAATCTAAATCCTAAATCAGTTTGACATTTATCAACCGTTCCATGAAATAAGACAATCTTAGTATCACCCTCAACATCTTTTGCCTTTATATAATCTTTTTTATTATCCCATACGTCCCATACTACAAATGATACATCAGCACATTTATATACGCCTGTATCTTTTAAGTAATGTAAATTTGGATGTTTTAAATTATCTACTATTGGAGAAAGACAATCCATCCGAGAACGATTGTTTAGATTACAATCGTGATTTCCTGCAATAATAATTGTAGGACATATATCAGATAAGTTTTTGAATAACCTTGATAGTTGGTCAATCAATTCTGGTGACATATCTGTTTTAGAGTGAGCTATATCACCACCAATATATGCTACTGCATTGTCTTTATGTTTTCTTACCTCTTCGTATGTCCTTTCAAATACCTCTTCATATTCTCTATGTCGTTTAAGATTACGAATCTGTATATCTGAAATATGGTGTATGTATTTTAACTTACGAAAAGGAACTTTTACAACATTCAAATAGTTACCTTTATAAACTTTTTAACATCGGCTATCAATTTATTAGGCACTAAAACATCCCATGCTGTTTCTTCGGATAAAACACCAGTTTGATAATAAGTAGTTGAATGTTCCAAGTCAAACTTTTGTATAAGTTTATCATAAAGTTCTTTATGTTCAATATGAACTTTCCATTCATTATCATTATATTTCCATATGTTTTTTTGTTGTGCCATTCAATTTTATTTTCATTAAATCTGAAAACCTCATTATTTGTGTTCTATTAATTAAATATAACAACTTTTTAAATCCAATCTCGTTTGGATCTTTTTCTTCAAATTTCATCATTCTTACTTCGATACCATTGTCAATAAAATTCTCTGAAATTTCTACTGCATCAACCATTGCATCGTTGTCTAAAGCTAAGTATATAGTTTTAACTTTAAATTCAATTATCTTTTTCTGTAACTTACTCATTACAGTTTTACCGAATAAAGGGATGGCATTTCTTTTAAAAGACATTGCATCAAATACACCCTCACATAATATAATTGGTTCATCCCAATTTATAAATAACTCAAAACCAATAACATTTTTAGTAGTAGGTGAATTACGGTATTTCATCTTACTATTATAAAAATCTCTACCAATAAAAAAGTTTAGCTGTCCATTTAAATCATAAGATGGAATAATAATACGATTAGAGTATAACCCTTCATCACAATAACCAATATTATATTTTAATATATCACTATCATCAATTCCTCTACTATATAAATAGCTCAATACATGTCGTTTAACAATGCCATCATTTCCATTCCAAAGTGGTTTGTATTCAGATGGTAAGGAAAGAGTAGTCTTAATTTCTTTAATCTGAGTACTTACATAATATTTATCATCAACTAACTCTTTAAGTTCATCAAAATGTTGCTGAGAAGATCCTACTTTTTTAAATAATTGAAATAAATTATGTCCACCCTGATTAGAAACCCAACAATGCCATTTTCCAGTTTGTATATTAATCTGAAGTTTTGGTTTATGATGTGAAACAAAAGGGCTCCAATACATATATTCATTTTGTTTCTTTAGCTTTCTTCCATTTGAGTTTAATACTCGATTTAATAAATTAATAATTTTATTCATCTAATAATTCTAATAACTTATCAAGCTCTAATACTGCATATGTTTTAGTTCTGTTTCTTTTAAATATAACTAATGGTGTGTGATTACCACTATTTTCTTCAGCTTGTTCTAATGCACCCCATATATTAAGTTTTTCTTGATTTTTACATTCTACACTAAAAGGAAACAATCTACGAGCAGCAGGTGATAAAAGTATATCCTCTCCACTATCTCCCATAGTAATAGAACGAACATCATCTTCTTCTAATGTATTAAATTTTTCAAGGATTAAATCTCTAACTTTATTCTGTAACCGTTTTCCCTTGTTCTTAGCTGAACGTGGTTTCATGTATATACTATTCTTTTCTTTTGGAAATTAAACAACCATTTATAAATATTCAGAGAAAACTCCAAATTACATTTTATTTTTTTATCCATTTAGATAAATTCTTTTTAGCCCATTTTTCTGCTTCTTCTTCAAATGGATTATCATCATGAAAATCTTTTCCTTTATTAACCGCTACATCACCAGCTCTTTGATATAACTTTTCATATTTATTTACACCAAATTTCTTTCTTTGAAGAGCGTGATGTATTTCATGTAATACTGTCATTAAAAAGTCTTTCATTGAAGAATAACTAGGTCTTAAATTAATAACGTCTTTTTTCCAATTATAATCACCTTTATGTGCACCACTTGAAAATTTCACATTAGATTTTAATCCATATGATTTTATTATTTCAGATGCAGTATCATGATAATCTACTCTTTCTGATAAAAGTGGTTTCATTTTTAACATTGCTGGTTTTTTCCAACTTCTATAAGTATCACTACTTGATTTAACTAACTCTTTACCACCAACCATAATATAACCAGTTGTTTTAGAAATAGATTTTTCTAATGATTTCTTTTTTGAATTCCATTGAGTTGGATTAATAAAAGCAGTATAACCCTTAACACCTTCTATATCACCTGTTACACTACCTTCTAATATATCCTTCAACTTAATCATTTTTATGTTTCTTATAAGTCTTATTTGCAGTTATTATATTTCTAATATTCTGTGATATTCTTTCTAAAGCATTTGCAGTAACTCTTTCACCTCTTTCTCTAAACAGGTCAGCTAAATCTTCTAATGCACTTACTGCAGAAAAAAAAACAGTTTTCATACTATCATTTCTTCGTGGTGTATATCCTTCTGCTATATCTTTTAATTTAATCACAATCTTTTAACCCAACTTAATACATTAGATAACCTTAAACCGTTACGAACCAAAACAGCTGTTTCCTCTGAACCTAATTTGTGTCCAGATTTTATAGCGTCTTGTAAAGTCTTAATCATTTCTTTTTTCATTTTAGAAGTAACCTTAACTTTTTTATGTTTACCCCAACCATCAACACTTTTAGCAGGTCCACTTCCAACACTCATAAATCCAGATGCTCCGTATTGTGGTTTAAATTGATACTCTATTGTTTGCCACCCACCATGTTGAGCTTTACTATATACAAAGTCAATCATAAGGCCGGTATTTGTTGTTTTATAAGCGTCGCCAACTTTTATATCTGCATCCGTTAATTCTTCTTTTAGTAAATCTTTTAACTTAATCATTTTCTATAGCCTCCTTAACCCAATCATCTATTGGTTCTGGTAAATTACCTTTATCAAAATAATCCCAATTTATATGCTCAAAATCCAAATGAGGTACAAATCTTTTTTCACCTTTAAAAACATATAAATAAAATGTTCCACCATTATCTTTTTTATATGTATTTTCTAATTTAGGAATACCATTTAACATTATCTGAGTTTCCTCTTTAAATTCTCTAATTGAACCTTCTAATGGATCTTCACCTTTCATAATATGTCCTTTAGGAACATTCCATTTACCTGATCCTGAACTTAAACATAGTAATACTTTATCACCATAATAATATAAAATACCACCACTATCTTTGGTATCATTTTCATCACGTTCAAATAATAAATCTTTTAATTTAATCATCATTTACCACCAGTACATTTAACTATACCACCTGATTTCTTACTTTTATCAGTTTTAAACCAAAAATCTACTACCTTACCAAATGATGCTAAAAAACCACCAACTATAATATTAAGTAAATCTCTAAACTGTGGATCTAAAGTAGAATGGAATAACAACCAAATTATCCATACAAATAATCCAAACATTGCTGTAGTAATACTAAACTGCATCCAATCTGGTAATCCATCTCCACCATGTAGTTCATCAACAAAATTAGAATCCGCCATTAGAATACATCTCCTGCTAATACATCATCAATTGAACTCTTAATATCATTATCTGTTACTTCTAATATACCATCCATATCAGCTTTCCAAACATCTTTTTTAGAACCATCAAAAAATAAAGCTATTGATGGAAAATTTCTCAATCTTAACTTTTTACAAACTTTCTTAGTATTTTCTGAAGCAACTGTTATAATTCTTGCACCTTCATGTCCTTTTATTTTACCTAAAACGTCTTCATCATATGCAGTATTTTTATCACTCCATTTTGCAGTAAACTTTACTACAACTACACCTTTAGAAATATGTTGTTTAAAATTACTATCAGTTATTTTTTCAACTTCTTCATCTTGACCCCAAACATAACTTGCAAATACAAACCAAATTATAATTAAACTAATTCCTTTAAATATCTTATTCATAACTATTTATCCCTCTTGTTAGCTACCTGTACCCGTAAATCAGAAACTAATCTTTGAAGTTCTTTAATTGCATCCTCATATTCTTCTAAAGTTTCATAAACATCATCCATATCCTCTTGTAGAGAACCTACTTGTGTTTTGTATTGTTCGTAAGACCTTGGCCAATTATGCCCCTCTGGTCTTGACGGATACTCATTTTCATATAAACTTTCTAAATTAGGAAGTTCTTTTGCTTCTTGTATATCAGCTTGCAACATATACCACATTCCTACTAATGAAGCAATTCCTGTTGCAGCTGCTATCATTGTTTTAAAGTCTAATGCAAACTTTGTTTTCATTATAACATCTTGACTTATATCTACTGGTTTAGCTGGTTGTTGTGGTGTAGGTGATTCATGACCGTTTACTAACATAATCTCTGTAAGATCATCTAAGGTAATATATTTTAACTCTATCAATATTTCTCCTATCTGTCTCTTATCTCCACTTGCTTGCATAGCAAGAGCTTTTTGTAACTGTCGTCTAGTCAATACATCAGCTTCTAAAAGTAAATCTCCTAACTTTCTCCCATTAACTGCCATCATTATCTCCAAAAAGTTCTAAAATCATTTTCTATCGCCCCAATCATATTTACGTTTATTCCAACTACCTTTGAAATGTTCTTCACCTTGATGATATCCAATATAATAAGCAAGACCACCTACCACTACTAATCTAACTGCTTGACGTATCTTATGTTTCTTAACCATTTCTTTACGTTTATCACCCCTTGATTCTCTAGCTGAATGATGTTCCCCACGTTTTGAATGAGCTCTTCGATGAGCTGCTTCAAATTTTCTCCACTCCATATCTTGTAAAGTTCGAACTACCCAGAAAGGGCTGGCATCATCCGATTTTTTATCTGTTGATTCTTCTTTAACTTCTTTTTCTGTTTCTTTTCCAACTGATGCATGAAACGGATCATCTTTTGCTTCTTGTGCTGATAAAGGTATTATCAGTGCAAATAAATATATTAGTTTCTTCATTATTATCCCCTCCACACTATCTCTTGTTTATTTTTATTTTTTTCTAACCATTTTTTATGTTGATTCGCAGTTCTACCTTCTTTTTTCCACTTTTCATTAAGTTTACGTTTTTTCCATTTTCTATCTTTTGCTTTTCTATTCGGCATTCTAGTGACCACCATAATCAGAATAAGGTGTATTATCCTCATCTGTTTCAATTTTTAAATCTGTAAATTCTATTCTACCTTCCATATTAGTTTCTGAATATGGATTGTAAAATATTCCTTCTCCTGTACCCGATACAGTCCAACTTCCATCTTCACCATAAATATTATCAACATGAGCTTCACCTGAAATACCATAATCATCTTCACCGATAATTTCCATTCTTACCCATTTGCTTGGTGCTCCGTGCATACAAGCTCTTGGACATACTGAACATACACTTGGCCAAACATATTGGCCTTGATCAATAGGTTGGTTATTTAAAGCATCACCTTCCCAATCGGTAAAGACTACTGCATAGTGTTCATTTGTAAGTTCAATCCTACCAGCTTCTTTCTGAAAATGAATAATAAATATTTTTTTAAGAAATGTTTTAGTAGTATCATATCCAACATACTCAATTTGTTCGCCAAAAGTAGTTATTCTTTCATATTCTGCTTGCACATCAATTTCTTCACCATTCAACCAAAGTTTCATTGGAAACTCTTCTTCCAATAAATCTTCACAACTAAATGTGAACATTAAAACTAATGATAAAAATAATTTTCTAAACATTTTAACTCCTTTATAATTTTAATCGTTTACGCCAACGATCATAAGTTGCCTCGTCAGCAGTCATAAACACTTTACTCGAAATCTGATATTGTTTTTTACCTTCACGAGTAACTTCCCATTCTGCAACTCCATATTTCACACTAAGATTATGATCATATGGTATTTTAATTTTTTTATGTTTACCGTTTACAAAATCTACTTTAGAAATATCTTTAAAATGTGGAACACTTGTAGATTGTTTTCTTCCACTTTTATCGGCTTGCTTCTTTAACTGTTGTACTTGTTTATCAATCTTCTGTGCTTCTTTTGATGCCTTCTCAACTTTCTTAAAGAATTTATCCCATTTACTTTGACCAAAAGTTACATCAGATAATCCAAATAGTAATACTAAACTTATCAGTAAATATTTCATTTTATCTACCCACTGTTTCTTGTTCTGGTTTGTCAGGCATTCCCGGCATACCACAAGTATGTGTTTCTTGACCTCTACAACATTGTGGTGCACTCTTTTCTGGTGTAGGTGGTGTACCTATACAAGATGTAATCATAAATAAAGATAATATTAATAATAATTTTTTCATTTTATAATCCTACAAATTGATAGTTTAATCCAACTTTAATATCATAAGCTGGTCTGTTCCAATAATCTAAATACTTTCCCTCAACATAAAATCCTAAATTTTCTTGTAATTTAAATCCAATTACTGCACCCATATCATAATCCATCCAAATCTCTGTTCCTTTATCTAAAAATTTAAAAGTTTCAGGTTCTTTACCTTCTTCTTCATGTTCTTTCCACACAACTGCATTATGAAAAGAATATTTATCCATTCCATAATGATAGGGATACAAACTACCCCAAGCATGTATCCAAAAGTTCTCTGTATATTGATACCAATCTAATCCAAGTGATACTGATAATTCTCTTTGACTTCCTAATCCTTTTAATTGATCATCAAACCATTGTTCTAATAATCTTGGAAAATGATATTGATAAAATTCTCTATCAGTCATTGCCATTAAATTACCATTAGCGTCAAACCATCTCCAATCGTTTCCTACATATCCTACATATTCACCGGTGCCGTTATCATAAATAGATATACCACCATCTCCAATTCCATCTCCGTCTATATCACCTGAGTATCTTTTATCATCTACACCAAATTCATCTTCTGCAAAATCCCACCATGCTGAGGAATACCAAGAACTATCAAGAACTGTTGGTGCGAATCCGTATGCTGGATGTGTTCTTGCTCCAACTCCAAATGAAATATTAAGACTTCCAAAATCAGTTTCAAATTCTTTCCGTAGTCTTAAATCACCTTGACCGTATCTTAAATCTTCTAATTCCATATCTTGATATTTAACTTTAAAAATAAACCATTCACCAAGATACCTCAAAAAATATTCTTGTGACCTAAATTTTTCATCCCATCTACGATTCTCAGAATACTTTACAAGATACTCAAATCCTTTAACTCTACCAACTGTTGCAGCCTCATTAGGATTTGCTTGACCATTACCTTTATACCAATCTCCACCAACACCTGCGTTTTTCACACCTCGTTTTGGTTCGTAATGAAATCTTGCAATTTTTCTTAAACCAAATGAAATATCAAAATCTGGTTCTAAATCTCTTTCTTCTTTATGTACAGTTAAGTCTCCGCTTAACCAATTTTCTATTCCTGTTTCAGGATCAATCATTGAGAGTTTATATCTATCATCTTCCCATTTTGGTGAAGTTAAATTAAATCCAGCATACACAGTAGAATGTTTAAAAAAGTTTGAAAAAACTTCTTCTATTTGACCAAATAAAAAAGATGTTGTTAACATCAATCCTATTAATAATTTTTTCATTTTTATCTCCGAATAAAAAGTTCCATACAACTATAAATATTTAATTACATATTAATTTGTATCAAATCTTACAACAAAAGTTAAAGCTAACTCTTTATCATTTTTTATCGGCTTTGCAGTTTTACCAATAGCCAATAATTCATTTGCATTATTATATAACCCAATATTTGTAACATAAGTTGCAAAATCTGAATGTGAAGCTTCACCAATTAACTCAGTACCAATTTCATATACTCCACTTTTTAAAGAACCAGTTGCAAATCCAACTAAATTATATGGAAATGGATCATCAATTGTATTAGAAAAAATAGAAGAAGTAATTGCCTTATTAGAAAAAGCTATACTACCACTTTGTCCAACCTTTAAACTCTTATTTGTAGTATGTTGAAAGTCATTTTCATTAACTTTACAAACATATTCACGTTCATATATTGTTTGTGTTGAATCAAAAGTTAAAGTAAATCCATCAGATCCATTTTTAGTACCCACATCAGAATAAGATCCAGTATCAGTTAACACAATTATTCCATCATTATAAAAAATATTACCAACTAAACTACCACTATTATTTGCATCTGGAGCTCTTTTTGCATAACTTGAACTAAAAGCAACATCATATAAATTACCATATCCATCATCTCGTAATGTAAATGTAGAAGTAGTACTATTATCTACTAACTTTACTGAAAACGGATTTATATATTCACCAAAAAATTTTTGTGGAACTGTAATAACTGTTGCTGTATTATGTAATTGTCGAGTATATGGTTTTCTTAATGATAATGTAGTATTATACAAACTTCTTTCTTCAGTATAATCTACTATTGCATTTGAAGATGTTGGTACACCCCTAATATAATCAATATAACCTTTCATTTGTGTAATATCTTTATAATATAACTTATTAAGTGCATGATATGATGGAACATGAAAAAATGTTCTTGTTTTTGGTGAATCAGCACTTCCTGTACCAAAACTTGAACTAGCTGCTGAACCTATGTTATAATCATATAAATTAGAATCAGTTCCTTTTATAAGAGATACACCATAAACACCACTGCCACTATCAGTATCAGTAAACGTGAAAGTTTTGTGAACTTGAAATGTTGAAATTAGAATATCTTCGGGATCAAGATTTTTGAAAGGCATTTTAGAACCCCGTTAAAAATCTAGTTTTACTTTTATTAAGGCTTCCCTAGATTTAGATTTTAAGATTGGTTTACTTAATTTAGCTATAGCTAATAATTCACTGTCACTATTATATAAACCCACTGTAGTAATATATGTTTTTGGATCTGTCACCAATCCATCAATAACTTTTTTAACACCAGCAACAGATTGAGTATAATAAGTTTCATTTGTTGTTGCATTATATTGATTAGCTGTAGCTCTGATAAAATACTGTCTTGAAGTTATTTCTTCTTGTCTTTTAACTTGAAAATAAGCACCATCTACAATTGCATCGTAAAACTTCCTATCATTTCTATTATCAGCGTTTGAACCACTTGCCGTTATTAATGATAATGGTATACCAGATAATCTAAATGGATTTAGTATAATCATTCCAAGTTTAGGATAAAATACTCCATAAGAACCCATTGTAGAATCTTCAGCTGCTGCAGTAGTTTTAATTGTAGTTCCACCAACTAATGTTCCACTAACAATATTATACTCAGGAGAAAAATTTCTTTGATCTGTATTACCGCCTTTATTTGTAGAATAGTCATCAATTAATTTTATTTTTTTAAATCCAGCACTAGCGCTTAAATGTAATTCCCAACCACCAGGTTCAATAGCTTCACGCATTCTTGCTCTATTAAATACTAATGCATATATTTGTTTTGAAGCAGCCCTCGGTCCAAATTTAAAATTAATAGTTTCTGCAGGATTTATTGTATTATTAAATTGACCAAAAACAGCTGCGGTAGTTCTATCTCCAGTAGCTCCTTTCGTTCCTAAAGAACCACTTCCCTCTCTATGACCATAAGCTACTCCAAATTGAACTGAAGCTGAAGTATTAGTAGAAGGATCATATCTATAAATATCAATACTGTAATCACCAGTATTTGAATATTGTGTAGATGAAGTATAAAACGCTGTTATATTCGAATCTCCATCCTGAAATATTCCTGATGTTACAATTGCTACATCTGTAGACGTATCATCATTTGTTAAATCTTTATATAAAGCCATAATTAATTATCTCCAATTTGTTTGTTAACTCTGATAATCCTGATCAGTGTCCTTATTTTGTTCAAAGTCCTGCTTGTCGTCTCCATCAGGTGGATCCCCTCCAGTTTTCGCCTTTACAGCAACAGTAACTATATTTACTATACCAGAAATTAATCCTACTACTGTTACTGTTGTTGTAGCACCAGGTTCAATTGATTGAGCCTTCAAAGTTGTAGCCTGGCCGGTGATAGTTCTAAGACCTCCATTAAAAACATGTCTAACTACATTCATATTTTCAATTGTAAAGGTGTAATCTTCACCTGCTCCTGTTCCAATTGTTACTGGCGATATAGGTACGTTACTTCCTGCTTCTATATCAGTATGTGATAGCTCTAAGTTAACTGACGATCCTGCCAATGATTGATTTACAAGGAAACTTCTAAAATTTGTTCTATTTGATGTTGATTCTAACAAAGACATATTCTCAATTACACTTCCATACGAATCTGTTCCATTAGGATGTGTTACGTCATATAACGTATAATCTATTTCCTCATCACTAAGAGAAAATTTAGTAATAGTAAAGTCTCCGCCTTGAGATAAAATTTGTCTACCTCTTTTTGTTAAAATAGCATCAACTGTAATGCTTGAATTATCTAAAAATCCCATATTATTATCTCCATTAAAATTTTGAATCAGTTACATTTGTACTATCATTAAGTGGATTTACGTTTGAATCAGGATTTGGTACAGGTGTAATACTAACTACTTTAGTTATTCCTGAAACGTTACCTTGTATTGTAATAGTAGTAGATGCAAGTGACTTTATAGATTGTGGTTTCCACTGTATACCACGTCCTACCACTGATTTTGTATTACTACTTACTACTTGCCAAGGTTGATCTGTCGAAACATAAAAGCGATAAAATTTAACTACATTTATGTTTTGAATTGTAAAAGTATAATCTTCAGCCACTTCTTCCGGTGATCCTATTGTTGTTGGAATTGTACCATCTATTACAGTCCAATGTGCTCTAGGATAATTAAGTGTTGATATTAAAATTTCAGAGCTCTCTTGGGAATTATCCACAAGATAACTATTTAATTTTGATCTATTTGGTGTTGCCTCCAATATTGGTGTATTTTCAAGTAAAACACCAAAAGAATCTGTTCCTGCAGGATGATATTTATCATACATTGTATAATCTATCTCTTCATCACTTAATGCAAATTTCGTTATACTTAAATCACCACCGCGTGAAAGCATCTCACGACCTCTTGTTGTAAGAATCGCATTCACTGTAGTACTTGAATTATCAAAAAGTCCCACTAAATTATCTCCAAAGATTTATAAATTGATATAACTTTCCTAAAAATAAATATCTATAATCTATATTTTTTATCATTTTATGTTTTACTTTCTACTATCAAAGAATATCATCAATAACTTTTAAATTCGAATCTGCAGTATCTGTTGGAACAGCAACAGTAGGTGAAGTTGTTCTAATAATAATTGGATAATCACCATCAGGTGTTGTACTTATAGTATTTTTTACACCTTCATAAAAAGAACGATTCCAAGCAGTTATATTTTGATATCCTGGATCTAAATCAGTTTCATGTAAAGATTTTGAGTTATAAAAATGTATCTGAGTAGGTTGACCCCATTCAAACCCTTTTCTTTGACTGCGAGCAAAATCCTCAGCAGTTGAATAGAAAAATTTATATTCTCTATTATGTTCAGATAATGTATTATTTAATGCCATTGCTCCAGTTGCTTCACTAAATACAGAATTAGGACCTCCCACTTTTGCAGATCCACTCACATACATAGTACTGTCATCAAAATTATGATTTATAGCAAATTTATACAATGATGGATCCAGAAATAGAGATGCTGTAACTTCACCTTCATAATACGGAAACTCAGTTTCTATTTGAACTATTGAACGAGTTTCTTCAGTTGATGCATCAAAATTTGATATATTTATAGTTTTTTCATAATATGGTTGAGTAAAAGAAGGATTACTCCTTTGAACTGGTGATTTGGGTCTCTCAAATATATTACCTTCAATAACTGTTCCCATATGTGGTTTAGTTCTAGCAGGGATCAATTTTTTTAATTGTTTAAATACAGATTGGTCATAATATTTTATAATATGCATATAATCCCAAAAATCATTATTATCAGTATACTTTTGGAAGTATTGATTTGATACATCTTTCAATTCACTATAATATTGTTTAAAGTTATCTCTTGGATCTCCAAGATATTGATTAAAATCTAAATTTGCAAATGATAACACAATATCTTCATTTACAACATCTACTGGTGAAAAGTATATACCAACTTTAGGTGAATCAATTGGTGAAAAATCATTAGAACTTGCATCCCATCTTTGAATTCTACTTAATCCAGCACCACTACCACTCAACACATTATTTTCAATTCTTATTTTAGTTGCACTTCTTCTATTTGGACCATGATTTGGTATTATAGTTTTTGTTTTATCAACAACCGATTCAAACATATTTGCTCCACCAAAACCATTTGTATATCCTGCTACAGTAGTAGTTTGATTTGCACTTACATCTCTAATAGTACTTGTATCAGATAATGCAGTATTATCATCAAAAGAGTATCTTCTTACTAATGTATGATATGAAGCTGATGGTGTATTACCAACATAAGACTTTGGATTTGAAACATGATTATCAAAATATTTTTCTTTCAATGGTTCATTCCACAATCTAAATTCCATTAAAGAACCTGTCAATTTAGATGCACTAAATGCTGTAGTAGAACCTCCACCAATAAATAAATCTCCACTTCCAGTCCAAGATGCATTATATGATTGTGTAACTAAATTTGATCCAGTAATTACTAATGATGTTTTAGATGAAAGATGTATTCTATCCAAACCAGCTTCGTATTTTTTAACAAATAATTCATAATTAATAGCATCAACAATATTATCTGAATTAGTAGAAATATTTCTTACAGAAACATCATCCCAAAAAATTGTTGAATCCTTTTTACGATTTATAAATGATATACCCAATCCTGCTGTATTAGAACGTTTTATAGTTTTTGTAACTGAAACTTCTTTCCACTCACTTTCATTTAATCCAATGTGTTCAGAACCTTTAATTCCTCCATTTTCATTTGATTGCCAATTTACTACCTGACCATTGGAATCTAACTCATACAATGCTAAACTTCCAACAGAATCAACCGAACTAGCAGAAACTTTTGCATAAGCAGAAAATTCATAAGTTTCTCCTTGACTTACAGTTACAATTGAAGCACTCAAATCTGTTAATGTTGGTGTATCTTTATATAACTGTGACAGTGAAATTCCACCAGTACCCGTATTTTTGTGTCTAAGACTCTTTGTACCTACTCTTGCAACATTTGAACTACTAACTATTTCAAGTTCACCTTTATGAGCACTTAGTGATCCTGTTATAAAAGGTGGAGTAAATAATGTAGATGTTTCAAATGAAGGATAAGGAAATAAGTTTTTATTTATTTTAGATTTTTTTAACATTACCGAGTAATATTCACTATCAAAAACTGGTAATAATGATGAACTTACTTCTTTATATCCATCAGATCCAGATAACATAAACGATACTGTACCATAATTATCCGTTGAATTATTATCCTTTAATTTTATGGCCCATTGTGTATCCTTTTGAATAAGAACTTGATCAGATCCACTTACTGACCTAAATCTTAATTCTATTGTTTCTGGTTTTCTACTTGTTGTACTATCATCAGCCCAACTACTTGAAACATATTGAGAACCTCTAAATCCTAATGCTTTAGTAAATTTTCTAGATATTTCAAATGATTCTCTTTGATTTGGTTCTTGTAACCCACCATATTCTCTTACTCTCAAAATAGAAGATGGAATACCATAACAGTTTAATATACCTTTTAATGAACCAACTGTTCCTTTAGATTTTAACAAGTATGGCATACTTGCTATTAATCGTTTTGTTATTTCCTTTGTTATATCTCCTTCAGGTGGTGAACCAGACGAACCAGATGTATAAAGGGAATATGTTGTTCCACTTAATTTTTGTCCAAAACCAATTCTACTCAAATCTAATAAATCTTTACCATCTTGTACATCCCAACCTAAAGATTTTGCCAAATTAAAAATTAAATCTTTAGAAAATCCCTCACCTAAATCATTTTGTCTATCTGTTATATCGGCTACTGCTTTTGTATAAGTCCATAGTTCATCAAAATGTTGACCAACCATATCCATAAAATCTAAAAATTGACTATTATTGGAATCCTCTCTGATATGATTTGGTAATAAATTAACTAACCTATTTGGATTATTTCTATCATAAAGTGATGCACTATATATTTGTCCAGTTGTACTTACAACAGAACCATACCAATTTGTAAATGAAGAATTAGAAGAACTTACAGGAGTATATGGATCATAATAAGTTCCACTTCCTGTTTTAGGCCAAGATGCATTTGGAAATTCTCCCATAGAACTTGATTTATAAGAAGAAGTTACATTATATAAATAAGTTTCATAATGATCAAAATTATTTTTTATTTCACGTATATTATTATCATAATTAAGTAAATCTATTTCTGCATTTGTAACTCCAACCAATGAAGAACTTAATTGAGTGTTTTCTTCTATTTGTTGTATTTTATATTTAAAGTTTTTTAATCTTTTTTCTGCTGATGAGAAATTAATAAAGTTTTCATATCTGGAATATTCTACATTTAAATCAATTGGCTTCTGACTACCACTAATAAATTTATCAACAATTTCTTTTTTTAGCCTTGCATCTGTAGTAATTAAATCATCATAACTTTTTAATTCTGTTGGTCTCCTTGTTATAGGAGAATCTTCTGCTGGTGTGTCAGGTATTTTTAATACTAACACATCTTCATCTTCTTGTTCATATGGAACTAATTCAACTGTTTCCGTAAGTTGTGGTAATATTTCTCTTACTATATAAACATTATCCTTTTCTTCAATATCATCTGGTAATGGTTCATATAACTTATAAACTGTAGAGTATGGATATTCTTCAAATAATGCATCATCTCTAGTTGCATTCACAGTAAGCAACATTTTATCATCACCAAAATGTAAAAATGTACTTAAATCTCTTTTATCCTTATGTTTATAAATAATACTCCAATCGGTAAAAGCTGCATTAGCATTCTTTGCGATTCCAGAACCTGAAGTAATTGGTACTGCCCTTATTGTATTTAAAACATCATTATAACTGTGTTGTACTGTTATAGTATTACCATCTACTGCAGTTACTCTAGTTAAATACGGACTATATGTTGGATTTTTAGACATTTTATTTCTTCTTTATACGTCAGGTGGCCAATTTTGTGGTGGTATAAACGTAAATGCTCCTGACCCCATTGGAACCCGTTTCATATATCTCCAACCATTACCATCTGAATCTAAGAAATATCCCACTATTGGTAATTCATCAGCACCTGTACCATCTCCTCGTTTAAAATAACCCCAATTCCAATTATCGTATAGTTGTGATGATGCTTGTACTGCAATACTATATACAGTTGAAGGTGGTAAAGCTCCACCACCAGCTGGATATGTAGGATTTGATTCAGTTTCTTCTTCTTCTGTTGTAGTAAGAGAATGTGTTTGTAATGGTTGACTAAATACGTTATGTAATACAAGTTGACCGTTTGTTACCTGAGCCGGAAAATTTTTATTAGAATCTTCACCTACATATTCCATCTGTAAACTTTCATCCTTTTCATCACCTACAAATCTAATTGTCCCATCACTTTCCATTCGTTTTAATTCTGTTTGTAACTCATAAAAATCTTCAATATATTTACTATCATTAATACGTTGAGGTGCTAATCTTACTTCTCTTCTTGAAGGTGATATTTCATGGACAAAATATTTATATTCTTTTAAAGTTAATGGTTTAGAAGTACTTTCTTCATGTGTTGCTTCAGTCATTATTGTTCCATTAGGCATTACATGATAATCTCCAGTATGTATAGCACCATCTTCATCAATTAAAACATTTTCATGTGAACCTGCCAATCTTCTTAAAAAATTATACTTTACAACATAACGACCTCTATCATAACCTATACTTCTAAGAATGGTTCCAGTTTTTAATTTTATTTTATTATTTTCGTATGTAGAATACATTGAACTATCAACTACAGCACTTTCTAAAAAGTTTTCATTTGTATCATAAATTAAAACTTCAACATAATCATTTGGATTTTCAGTAAAATTTCCGCCTAAGTAAGCATATCCAACACCTTGCATAGATACTGTTTTATTAGTATCTAATAATAATAAGTCTTTTTCATTTAATCTAGCCATTAAAATACACCCTCTGAACCTTTATCTGTCGGCCATCCTCTCCATCCAATTGTTATATCTTCACCATCAACTATTGAATCAATATCACTTTTTGATCTAAGTTTTATAGTACTTTTACTATATGCACTACTAAAAAAAGCAAACTTGTCTTGATATTTTCTTTTTTTATCATCTTCAATAAACCAAATATCTAAAGGATGTCCTAAAGTTCCACCTACAAAATCACTCTCTATTGTAACTCTATCACCATTTTTAATTCCTTCTGGAAGTGTACCACCAGCTGGTGGTGGTGTTACTAATTCAGAAATTTCTCTATTTATAACTTTATTTAATAATTTTCCATGACCATAACGTGGATATAACTTTTCAGTTTTTGAATATTGACCTTCTCGTGCATCAAATTCACCTTCTTCATCTTCCCCTTCCAAAAAATCATGAAATGCATTTGGAGCAACAAATACCTCTTCAATTCCTAATCCAGTTAAATAATGTTCAAAAGAATATAAAACTCCATCTTTTCTAGAATTAGTCCCACCGCTGCTAGGTGGAAGAACTACCTTTTTCATTTCATCTTTATAATTATTGCGTAATTTTTCTACAAATTCATTATAGAAATCTACATCTCTTAATTCTGATTTTGTATACGGCATTATAACGATACCTTAAATGTAAACCCCTCATCAAAATATTGATCTATCTCATCAACAGTTCCACTTCCACTTCGTATTCTATATTCTATCGAATAATATCTCTCTGGTTGATAACCATCCATCCAAAGATTAAAATAATTACCACTACTATCACAACTCAAACACGATCCAGTACCATAAGGTACAATAACATCATCTGTTTCAGCGTCTTTAATAGAATAAAAAGATGAACCACTTGGCAAATACTTCACATTTAAATTAGCTGGTGTAGTTGAATATGTTTTTGTTGGAAATCTTTCTCTACCTACAACTCTAAATTTTGCTTTAGATTTTTCTTTATATTCTGGTCTTAATCCTTTCATATACATTACCATATCTTCTAAATCAGAACCAGTTATTGGTGATAATGACCCTGTATTCCACTTTGAATCATTCCATACTGTTTCTAATGTAGGTGGATATTTTGTATGAGTATCTGATGAAAAGAATGATAAGTTACCATATCTTGTTGTACTACCCTCCGCACTACTACTAGCTAAGTTACCAACATGACCCTTTCTCTTAACCATAAATCCTTCATTTGGTATTTTTCCAGATGGTGTACCTAACCACTTATTTACAATATCAGTAACATTCATTCTAATATCTTTAGTTTCATGCCCTAACGACATTGAAGCTTCATACAAACTACCACTAATCCATGCACCTCCAGATGAACTTACTTCGGCCCATAAAGTTCCATCTGATTCTCCATTTTTATATTTCCAACTAGCACCTTCAGTAGTTACTGGATTATCATAAGAACGACCATCTCCCATTATCCAAGAACCACTTATAGGATATGCATATAAACTTGATGAAGTTGCTAATGCTGTTGGGTGTGCATCATAAAAATTTAAATAAAATTTAGGATTAGATATAGCACCATTCTCCATAGATGAAGAAATTGTGCCTAAATTAAATTTAATTAATATACGAGAAACATTTACAGTATCTCCAGTAGCACTAACATCTTTTCTAACTTCCAGTACTTCATCTAAACCTGCATTTAAACTACCACTATCTTGATATAAAGTTGTATCTTTTTCTGCAAATGTAAAATAATGCATCTATCTACTCCCGTGTACCTAAATTATCACCTACAACTTTACCTTTAATATCAGAATTTGGATATTTTACTTCAAAAATACTTGGATCTAAAGCTGGATATAAAACTCCTTCTACTGTTCCACTATTTATATCATAAAAGTTTCCAGAATATCCCTCAGTTGTTTTATACTTATTTTCTATTACTATTGATAAATTATTTGGATTACTTTCTACTGGTGGAACAACAGTAGCTACACCATCAATCAAAGATAACTCATAAGCTATATCCGATAATACAATTGGCTGACCAATTTGCCATCTATCAATATCAAAAAAACTTCTAACAGCTGATACACATCTTAATAAAACATCATTTTTATTAAATCCAACTTTTGTTAAAATTGCAAATTTTACAGCTATATTTATAATATACGCATCTTTAATATTAATTGCATCAGTTACCATTCTATACTGAGACAAATAGGATTTTAAATTTTCTTTTACTATTTGATTTAATGCTGTTAATTTTTTATTAGAATCAAATCCTAATGTATACATATTCATAGCTAAAGGATTAGGTGTTCTTACTTGCAATTGTTTTACAGTTTTACCAACATCGTCTGATGTAATTGATCTTTCTAATTCATTTATACCTGTAGATTCATTTAATTGATCATCTTGTACCATAAAAGCTTTAGCAATATTACCATACTTAGGTGGTAGTGAATATGCTCTAACAATATAATCCTCTTTTGTAACTGCTCTTTGTTGAGATTGAAAATATGCCAACGCACTTTCTCTTACTTCTCTTATAGTTTGTCCACTTGAACCACCTGTAGCAGGTTTTGGATTAGTAAATGCTACTGAATCTTTTGCGTTTTGTACTAATGTTGTTGATAACAAAGCATCTGCTACTTCATAACTAATATTTGATAGTTCAGTAACATCATTTGAATTTACATTATCATCAATACCACCACCATAAGCATACTTTATAGTAAGTGTAGTGTTAGATGGAGCTAATCCAAAAGCTTTTGTTTTTAAAAAATTACTTGGATCGAATGCAGTAGTAAGATAAGTAGGGCTACCAGGTAAACTAGAACCAACCATAGCAGGATTTGGAATAATTTCTTCATCTGGATTATCTGAAATACCTGCACCAAACCTTAATACAGTAAAATCATTTTGATCTATATAAGTTGTAAATCTTCTAGAAGTTTTCTTTAACTTCAAAATATAAGGAGCAGTATCTCTATTAATAACTGAAGTAGGATCATTGGTAGAATTATTTTCCATATCTTCAAACGTTGTATCTCTAGCTAAAGAATCAACTTCATACCACTTATTACTGTCACTATCTGTTACTGAAATTATTTCTATTACTTTTGAATTAGATAACTTTATTTGTGTATATTTTTCAGCAGTGGAGAAAGAAAAATATTCTGTTACTATATCTCCACTTTCTGCTTTTACTTTTTTCTTTAATAAAAATTTTGTTGGTGTATTACTATCAGATTCAAAAATTGTAACTTCACGTGGATCATATGAACTTGAAAATTTAAAATTACAATCTTCTAATGTTCTAAATGTTGTACCAATACTAGGCGATCTAACTAGTGCACCAGCTTTAACATTTAATGCATATCTAAAATCTGGTTTTTCATTTAAAGCTGGTACAGTTTGAAATACATCTAACACAACACTAGACGGTGAAGTAACTTTTGGTTTATAACCAAATGATTGTGCTATATTATATACATTTCTTTTTTCTTCAGCATATGCTAACAATGATTCTCTAAATTGTGAATCTATATAATACGATAATACATCACCAACGTACGCTGCCATTTCAATAAACATCATTCCAGGTGATGCTTCATTAAAATCATTATATGTATTTGGAAAGTATACTTTAGCAAACTCAATTAAATTATCTCTAAAATCACTAAAATCTCTGTTAAGATAATTAACTGATTTCACCATATTCTTTTTTACACTTGTACGAGCCATTATAAATTCCTATTAATATCTTTCAGCTGTATATGATACATCTAATGTGATCTGTTCTAAAGATTGTGAATTTAATACAGTTGAATATTTAATGTTAACAAAAATTTTACTTTTATCACCTTCTTCTGTTAGTGTAGCTACTTCTATGATATTAATATATGGTAACCAGTCACCAACTGATCTTCTTATTTCTTCCTCTATTCTTGTTGGTAAATTATCATCAATTTGTTCAAAACAAAGAGCTCTTAATTTACTACCAAATAGTGGTTGATGAACTCTTTCACCTGGAAATGTTAATAATAGATTTTTTAAATTATGTTTTGCTTGTTGTAATGAATTTTTAGTCATTGCAAAATCATTAAACTTATCTCGTCTTAATGGAAAAGATAAACCAATATATGTTCTAGGATCTAAATCAGTTTCAAGTGCTCCCATATATTATACTCCTTTTTTATTATCCATAGCTTTCATTAAACCACTATAATCTCGTGTTAAAGCATTTGTTACATGCTCTGGAACATCATTAACTGATTTACCTGCTTTTTGTAATGTATCTACTGCTACCATATCACGTTTAACTTCATCTGGTTTATCATAACCTAATAATTCACTTACTCTCGAACTATCAAAAGTTTTGCCACTCATTGTTGGATATTCGTCAAATTCTTTTTTTGCTTTTGATAACCCAACTGTTTCGTTTAAAACTTTGTTTAAACTTTCGTTTTTAGTATACTGAATTTCTTCCTCTGGTTCTAAAACCTCAGGAACTATATCAGTTAATTTAGTTGAAGCTTCTTCTTTAATAAATATCTTTTTTACTTCTTTTTTCACTTCTTTACGAACTACTTCTGTGATTATTTTCATTAACTGTTTCTTAGTCATAATAACTCCTATCCTGTTTTTACTTTTGTACTTAAATATGGTGCCGCTGGTAAACTTTTTATAGCTTGTAATTCTGTTGCTTCAGTTGTTAATTGAGCAGCTCCTAGTAAATTACCGAGTGATGTTTGAACAGCAGCTTCTGCTGTTTTTGAACCTATCGCTGAATCTAACAACATATCAATTATTTTTTTCAATTCATCACCCTTAACAACTGATTCATTTGCATCGTTTCCTAAATTAACTTCATCAGAATTTAAATTTATTTTTTCAGATTTTAAATTTAAATTATTTACACTAATTAATCTAATATTATCTCTTCCACTAATAAATATACCATCAGATTTTATTAGTATTTTTTTACCTTTTATTTGTTCACCTTTATTACTACTTTTAGTTGGAAGATCAAACCACCTTTCATCATTAAACAATTCAGTAGCTGGTAAACCATTTGATATTAAATAAATAGATGATGCATCATTATCTATACTTTCGTTTACTCTTTCTCTTGACAAGTTTTTTATATCATTATCTAATGCTGGCTGACCAGCTCTTATTTTTATAATTGGAGAATTATCATTATGATTACATCCCAATTTTATTGAATTACCAAATCTACCCTCATAAACAATTTCACCCTCACATACCTTAACTCTTCTAATATCTAATTTTTCAAATGTTTCACCAAATTTTGTATTTGGTATATAACCAGCTGTAGCACCAGGTGCAGCATTTTCATTTGGAGAATTTTTTAAATTAATAATTTCTTTATAATAATGTTGTCCATTATATTCAATAACTGATACGTGTTCACCAACTACTGGATAATGTGCTTTTTCTGAATTTACTGGTTTTACATATCCACCTTTTATTTCTTGATCTGGATTATTTATAAATGTACCATTTACTGAACCAATAAACTCTGGAGTAACTGTTGTTGCAGAATTAGGCACCCAATTCGCCCTCTGAAAACCAGTTCGTTCATATCTCCTTCTATCTTCATGTGTATATAAAAAAACCTCTTTAACCTCAAATGCTTCTGATTCATGAAAATAAAATTGAGCTGATTTTATAATATTTTTTACAAAAGAACTTATTTTTGGAAAAGTCGGTAGACCATTGGGCATATTTACAGTTGTATCTACATTTGGTTTTTCAATCCAACCCATTTAATTCGCCTTTTTTGATGTTTCTATTTCTTTGTGTATTTTATCTGATTCAATTTGTATATCTTTTATAGTAGTTTCAATACCAGAAAGTAATTGTTGTTTTTCATCATCAGATAAACCATATTCATCTTCTGCACCACCACGACTTTCAGCAGAAATAAGTCGTTGAACAATACCAGCCATTTTTACAAGTTGGTCATCATTCTTTACATTAATTTCAAGATACTCTTTTATCATTGGAACTATCTGTATTGCAGTATCTCCATCCTTGATAAATTGAACAAGTTCTTTTGTTAATACATCAAGTTGTTTTCTATTATATTCTGTATTTTCGTAAATGTCTTTAAACAGTGATGATAGTGATTTACCTTCAAAGATTTCGTAATCTATACTCATAATTTACCTAAATGTTTTTATTCATATATAAATATTATACAACCTAAAAATGACAATATATAAATATATATCAAAATTTATTATTTGTTACATATATAATTATTATTAAGGGTATTTTTTTTACCCTTTTGTTTCTAACTAACGGGAGATAACCATGAAGGAAATCATAACAATGGTCAAAGGATACATTGATGACTTAGCTCATCTAATGATGTCCTTTGTTGCTATAGGTGCTGTTTCTGAAGTAATATTTGGAAGTGGTATCTTTGGCGTCAACGTTATAGGTAACCTGACATCAATCATAAACAGTTTCGGCGAATCTGGTTTCGCTGGACTCGTCGCATTGTTGGTGTTGGTGGGTTTATTTCGTAAGTAGGTACGAAATAGTTTGATAGTCCTACACTATCGAGCACATAAAAAGGGGAACATATAGTTCCCCTTTTTTATTGAGCGAGAGATGAGATTCGAACTCACAACCACTTCGTTGGCAACGAAGGACTCTACCGTTGAGTTACTCTCGCGAGCCAGAGATTGGATTCGAACCAACGACTTGAGGTTTACAAAACCCCTACTCTACCAACTGAGTTACTCTGGCAAGTGGAGCTGACAGGGATCGAACCTGCGACATCCACAGTGCAAGTGTGGCGCTCTCCCAACTGAGCTACAGCCCCGTAGCCCCTAGCAGAATCGAACTGCTGTTACCAGGATGAAAACCTGGTGTCCTAACCACTAGACGAAGGGGCCATATTAAAAAATAGAACCAGTATTTGAAGTATCTATTTGACCATATACTGAAAACTCAACAACCATACTTTGATAATATTTTTTCATTTGATTTATAACTCTAGTTATATGTTGAGTATTAGAACCTGTCATTTCACGAATCATAATATACAAAGCTTTTTTATTAAAGTTTTCTATATTCTGTCTTCGCCTAAAAATTTCTATTACAGAATCAGCAACTAAAATATCTTTCTGTCTACGAAAAATATTTGTAATATTGTTTTCCCAATAATCAATCATTTGATTTACAAACTCTATATTAAATTCATCAACTTCAGAAGTTGATCTTTCAGATGATAAATTTCTTTTATAGTCTAAAACATCTAATGGATCATGAATCTTCATTTTTTTGTAATTATTATTATTATGTAGTATTAACCAATTTTTCCCAACTACAGAAAAATACGAAAATGCTCTACCTTTGTCAGCTTGATACTTTGGCATTTGCATAACCATAAAAGAAACTACTTCATGTTTAACTTCACTAAGTGGAAAGTCAAAATAATAAAACTTAAATGTATGAATTAAATTTTCTGCTAATTTATCAAACGCTTTTGCTATATGTTCTGAGTAAATTCTATTTTTAATTGCAAGATTATCTGTTTCATTATATCTAATAATAGCTTCTTGAACTGGTGTACCAAAATAAATTCTACTTTTCTTTTTTCTTTTTCTCTTTACTATTTTAGCTGGCATCAACATCTTCTCCTCTATAACTTTCTAATTTGTTTACTGTTTCTTTTATTTGTTCAAATATAGTTCCCGTTTCATCATCAGATTCAAAGCTTCCTTTGTAATCTATTTTTTTCAAATCACTCTGAACTGTATCTATTGTTTGAGTAAAATCTTCTACCCATGTTTCTAACATTTCTGTTTTTCTTGTTAAGTTCCAAATTATATATCCTTCAGTAAGAACAAATAATCCTAATATTATTTCTACTACCATTATTTATC